>ENA-UOIY01000573-UOIY01000573.1-human-gut-metagenome-genome-assembly--contig:-P114-NODE-573-length-58687-cov-89.643113_pt1 | contig 58687 bp, 45 predicted proteins | sample MGYA00242335_ERZ723882 | MGnify/ENA metagenome assembly ERZ723882 | reverse complement strand
AGCTAAAGCTTTTTGGAACCACCGGCATTGCCGGTGGTTTTCTTTATACAAAAAACAGGACGTGGACTCGTATGAGTTCACGTCCTGCATTTACTTGTACCAGCTATACGCTCTGTGGTAAACGTCAAACCTCCCCGCGGATAAAAGGCCGCCATCTCAGCTGCTGTGAAGTGCCCCCGAAAAGTTAGACAATATTTTGAAGTAAAAATTGTTCAAGCAGCCGAAAGGGCTTGTTGTCTGTGAATTGCAGGCGGCAAGCCCTTCAGTTTTGCCTTGATCCTGCGGTTGTTGTAGTAATCCAGATATGCAACGAGTTCCTGTTTGAAGTGTTCCATGGACTGAAATTCCTGCAAGTACAGCAGTTCGCTCTTGAGCAGCCCAAAGAATGATATGCTCCCCATAGAGTAGACAAGCAGAGAGTAAAAATCTGCAACTACTTCGGATGGGGAGCATTCTTATGTCAGTAATGAATTATGTGAGTTCGGAAATAAAAATCATTGCGGTAAAACACAGTCTCGTCGGAACCGAAAGTCTCAATCAGTCCGCAGCGAGATTTGGCGTGAGCCGGAGCACACTACAAAAATGGCTGTTAAATTATGAAATGTTTGGCACGGAAGGTCTATGCCATCGGGCCGGAAACCATCACTACTCCAAGGAGATCAAGCGCGAAGCGGTAGAAGCCTATTTGCCCGGGCGGATGAGTGAAGAGGAAATTTGCAAAAAATATCAGATTCGGTCGAGAACACAGCTTGAGAAGTGGGTTTCGTTGTATAATGGTCAAAAAGAGTTCCGTCCCGCGGGCGGAGCCAGGAAGGGTACATGTATGGCCAGGATCAGCGGAGAAGAAAAAGAGAAGGCGGTGGAATTCTGCATCGCCCATGACAGGGACTACGCCCTGACAGCAGAGCGCTTCGGATTTACATACCAGCAGATCTATGGGTGGGTGCGGAAGTATCACGCGGCGGGTCTCAACAGTCTGCGAGAGGATCGGGAGTGCTCCAGAGAACTTTCCGACTGGGTCATTGAGAATAAGCATCTCAAAGCGGTCAATCTTGAGCTGGAAATGGAGGCTGTGCTGCATCGGAAGCTTCAGCAGTACCGACACCAAGGCCGCAGTTCGCCGGATCTCAGCGGCGTGCGGCAGACTGCCGCGTATCAGGCCATCAAAGAATTGCACGAGGAACACAGATGGCCTGTTTATAAGCTCTGCGCTGCGGTAGGCGTCAGCAAGGCCGGATATTATAAATGGCTCAACCGCGCCGTGAGCCAAAAGCAAACGGAGGACGAGAAACTGGCCGGGCTCATTACCGAGATTTATCAGGCCCAGCGCGGTATTCCCGGATACCGGCAGATGAAGATCATTTTGGAACGCCGCTATGGGCTAAAGTGCAACTTGAAACGGATCTACCGTCTTATGCGCGTGCTTGGACTGCGGTCTGTATGCAGGAAGAAAAAGCGGCGGTATCAGAAGAAGACCCCGGCGGAATACACCGCGGAAAATATTTTGAACAGGGAGTTTTCGTCTGACCGGCAGAATGAGAAATGGGTGACTGACATAACAGAACTCAAATACGGCTCTGGCAGCAAGGCATACCTGAGTGCTGTGCTGGATCTGTACGGAAGGAATATCGTTGCGTTCTCCCTGAGCCGCCGCAATAATACACCTCTTGTGCTTGACACCTTCGAGCAGGCGTTTCAGAAATATCCGGACGCAAAACCGCTGCTGCACAGCGACCGGGGCGTCCAATATACCAGTCGTTCCTTCCGAAAAGAAATGAAACGCGCCGGCGTATGCCAGAGTATGTCCCGCGTGGGACGCTGCCTTGATAACGCCCCAATGGAGGGATTCTGGGGCATCCTAAAAACAGAAATGTATTACCTCTATCATTTCGAGGATTACGAAACTCTGCGGAAGACGATCTGCGCATATATTGACTTTTATAACAATGACAGGTACCAGAAAAAGCTTGGCTGTATGACACCGGCGGAATTCATCGCAGCTTCAGCAAAATAATAACGCAGAGAGTCCTACATGTTATAGAATCCTCTGCATAGTTTTTATTTCTTGCTTTGTCTACTTGACAGGGAGCAGTTCACGCCGCAGCCCTCTGAAAAAGGGCGCTGCCACTGAAAATCCGCTTGAATATGGAAAAACAGAGGTTCAAATCCTGTTTGAACCTCTGCAAGCTGCGATTTCATCTATGGAGTTACCAAAGAATTTTGAGAACAAAAAATTGCCGAACACTTTGAGATGACTGGCTTTTTTGCCATTTCATCTATAGTGTTCGGCAATCATGTGTGATCGCTACACTAAAGATGAACCCCCGACTTGTCGGAGCGGTTTCAATCAACTACAAAAATCAGAAACGATTCTGCAAGAATTTTCTTCACTGTACTCTCCAAGCAACATTATAGCTTTTCTGATGCATTATTGCAAGTATTGAATTGCCAAAGCAAGCAATGACAGACAGCGATTAAAGAAGTAATCATAGAAACGCAAATCCATGATTTCAATCTTATTAGTCTCATGATGCCTGATTCTATACTCGTTTCCGATTTTTGTTAGTACTTTAAATTCAGCAGTAAATAACTCAATATATGCAGGTTGTCCTGCCGCCATATTGGAAATCACTTTATCAGCGGACTCGTTCTTTTTCATTGCAGGATAATAGGATTTAAGTCGCTCGAATGCATCCCACATCTTTTCAACGGCGATCTGACGGTTGCCTGGACGCGGCTCCTTATAGTAGGCTATTGCTTCCTGCAAGAGTTCCCGTGTTCCAAGCTCTTTGACTCCCACAATCGTTTTTTCTATTTCAGACGTGAGTGGACTATTTTCAACAATACGCTCGATCTGCCAATCATCGTTTAGGCAATAAAGCAGCCCTGTTTTCTGAAAAATCTCATTGATTTCATCCTTAAATAACATCGCAGTCGCATTGCTGCTGTGAAGTATCAAATGATTATGTCCAAAATATTCATGATAGGTTCCTGTCGTCACATCATGTATATTGTTGGCAAAGAGCTCAATGAGATCCAGCAATGCAAACTGATCGTATTTATCAGTTGTTTCTTCATCTGCGAAGTAATCCGTATGTGTCGCAGGCGCAGCAATCTTCCCGTATACATCTCGATACAGTGTAGGAATATCAAATTTTAGGGATCTGTTAAACTTCTCCTCATCAAGGCCGCAGCAGCCCCGACCGTCGGGACACTGCTCCGGGAACTTCCATGCGAGATTATTGTAATACTTCTCACAGCAATCCAGCAGCAGTGCATACTTGTCAGTTGAAATGTCGTATGTTCTTTCTATTGGCTTACGCATCCCATTTCGTTCCGTGTAATACACCATTTATCCACCTTTCGCCTTGATTTGGGCCCTTATAAAAAAATCCATGCGTCATAGAGACGATTAATCAATAAATCCAATTTGTGTAAATTTAATGTCAGCATTAATCATAGCTATCTTCCGGAACCCCGATTCGTTCATTGCAGATTTCCCGGAACAGCAAGCCGCAGGTCAACGCATCGCTTTCTGCGTTATGCAGTGCTGGCGTAAATTTGAAGGTGTTTCGGCATACATTTTCAAGTGAGTAGCTTTCCAGCTGCCAGATCCGCTTGGACAGCTCTAGCGTGTCATAAAGCGGTCGCTTTTTTACAATGTTCTCGCTACCGTTGGCAGCCAAGAACTTATACTCAAACTGGAGGTTATGTGCGACGATCGGTGCGTTCTCACCGATGAAGGCATCCACGGATTGCATGATCTGCTCGATATAAGGCGCATCAGCAACCATGTCTTCCGTGATATGGTTAATTGCTGCCGCTTCAGGCTTTAACCCTCTCCGTGGTTTCACATAGCTGGACAGGATTTCGACCGGTTGAAGCTGATGGAACCTGATAATTGCAATTTGGATGATTTCGCCCCACCCCACATTCAGCCCAGTCGTTTCCAGATCGATCACATAGACGTCATCGAACTTTGCGAGCGGCGTCCGGCTCGTAACATTACTTGTCTTTGCCGGTTCAATACCCGTCCTTCTTTTCAACTGTTCTGCGTTCTCATTAACAATCAAGTCAAACGGTCGGAGCGCTGGGATTAAATCCTCAAACCATTTCTGTGCTTCCCAGAAGTTCTGGAGCCCATTCTGCTTTCCTTGAATCTCTTTTACAATTGCATTCGTAAGACCATCCGGAACATTCGATTCGCTGCTGTCTATTTGGATCATTCTATATGCGCCAGTTTGCGGGAGATAGAAGTGGTGCAGCGCCGAGTTGTATTTTGCATATGTGTGAAGCAGCAAAACAAATTCTTTGTTCCCAAGAGCGGTCATCCAGTTTTCAAGAAATGCGGTACATTGCTGCATTTTCGTTTCGATCTGTGCCAGTGTTCCAAAGCAATCGGCATTTACGATTTGGCTGTATTGGCCTATAAGCCGTTGGTAAATTTCTGCGGTTTCCGGGCTAGATGGCGCCCCCTGTTTTTCGCTCTGTTCTACTTCTGAGCGCCTTACTAACGGGTCACTTTTCTCGTTTACTTGTACCTTCTTGGATTCAACACTCTGTGTAGAAACTGGGTGCAATGCACATTGCAGATTTTCTATTTCCCCATGCCTCTGCTCCGGAAGAACCTTCGTCTCCGAGTCTTCCCGCTTGAGATTACCCGCCGCATAAAGAATCATCATGACGATCCCAGCCACGCCTGCAAATATGGAAAGCAGTAAGCTGTGCTCAGAAAGCCCGATACCAAGGAGCAGCAATAAGAAACCAATGACGAGATTTTTCTTCGACCGCATCGTACAACCCCTCTTTTTCTTTTCGCCACGCAACGCAGTGGTGACTCGAATTGTGCTTGATCGGCTCCGTCCTCGCTTGTGTTTGTAATATTATAGCATATTTCGTCAGGCTCGTCGATAGGCTTTTCCGCAAATACACCGTTCAAAATGATCTCCAAAAGTTTCTTTTTCGAGAGTTTTTCGGCGGCAGTCCTTTGCAGACAGGATATCCGCTGTGCATTTGTCAGTTCTGACTCCATAATGACCACATTCAGCGTCCAGCCGATTTTCATCGCCAGACGGAGGAGCGTTTGGTCATTTTCATAAGTCCGGTAAAAATCTCGCATCCGGCGCACATTGCGTGGGGAAAAGCCTGTGCGGTCAGGGAAATTCGCCTGCAAAAATTCTGCAGCAGCGACTGCAGCGCCCTTCTCAGGACGCTGGCTGATTGCCTTACCAATGGCATACACTTCATCCATCTGCGGAAGATTCTGCGCGAGAATGGCGGTCAATTCCCGGTGCATCGTGCCGTAATCCACAGCTTTTCTGACGTTCATGACTTCTCCTTTCCGCGCTGGTGCGCATCGTATATTTCGTCGTTTTGCGAATAGCCTGCTACAATATTTTGTGGTATGATTGCTCCGTTCGTTTGATTCTTACGAGGGAGGAGCAATCATGCAGTATACTGATAACGAAGCCGCCCTAATTAGCGGTCTGATCTCAACCTATTTCTTTCAACCTGCCGTATCTGCGCCTTTGAAAGATGCGTATAGCCGTGTTTTGGAGCATCTGCACCAGAATGCTCTCACTTCCTCTGACCTTCAGCAAATTCGAAAGGCCGTGAACTTTCTGATGCCCATGTGCCAAGCAAATCGTCAGACGCAGCGGGAGCTTATGGGTGTCAACGCAAGGACAACGGCGCTCCTGAATACATCGCGCTGATATTCTTACCTATTTTTCAGGGCAAAGAAAAACACGGTCCAGTGTGTGCGTACCTAATAAGAAAACAATGAGCAATCGTCAGTAAATCAATGTTTTCATAGGTACAAACGCGGTGTGGAAAGTTCAAAATCAAATACTGACAGGAAAAAAGGGTGCTGATACGCAAGTATCGGCACTCTTTTCCTGTACTGTCCGAGAAGATGTGGTGTTTTGCGTTCGTTTCGGGCGTTCTGCGGCTCTGTGTGACCCGAATTAAGGTGGGGGCATATCTTTTCTCATGCTCCTATGTTCGGTAGCTTACAGAAGGATAAAATTCAAAAAATCAACACTTTTCAAATTGCCTCAAAAAGGCATTGTAACCTAAGCAGGGAAATCCTGTACAGGGAAATCCCGCACAATTAAATACTTATATATTAAATACTAAATAATCAAATATAGATATATCAATCCTATCCTTATCCGTTCCTATGAACGAAAATACAGATAGAGGATTAGATAGGATGCGAAGATGAAAGAACAAAACTGTATTTTTATATAACAGGCATGTATCGATCCGTTATGCACTATGGCTTTTTTCGGGATCCATCGAAAAAGTGCAGCAATAACGGTTGAAAATCGAGGGGTTCTTCCCTTGTCTCACCTTTTTATGGGGCGGGGAGTGTGATCGTATTATCTGCCTACTTTTGGGCCAAATGTGTCCATTTATGGTGTTCCAAAGGGAGCCTTAAATCTGGGCACCCCTTGAAATCTGCATTAGAGGTAACAAACATAATCATTTGAGGGCGCAAGCGTTTTATCCGCTTGCGCCCTCTTGACTACCATACAGCAAGGACACAGGAAATTGTCAAGGGCGGCGGAGCCGTTTATCTTAACCCTTTACTATATTTTGTGGATTTGCTAATTCACAAAATATGTTTCAGTAGTCCTTGATACGTACCTATTTGCTTATTGGAATAGTCTGCTTACTTGCTCGTCAACTCGTTTCTCGTAAGCATCAAACTGTTCCTTATCATATTCTGCTTGGCTATCATAGCAATCAATAAGCTTAAAAGGAACACCATAGTCGCTTACTTTGCGCGCAGTAGGAGAAAGTGCATTGTACTCAAGCTTCTGCATCAGCAGGCCCAATCCAGGGACACTATCCATATCAACATTTTCAAGAACCGAAACCCGGTATCTAAAGAAAACATCAAATAAGCCAAGATATTTTACCAAATGGTATTTGAAAACATTATAGACAAAATCAGCAACTGTTCGTATTGCTTCATCTTTGGTTTTAGGCGGGTTTCGACGGGTAGTATAATAATCAACCATCGACATAAATCCACCTTCAAGATATGAGCTTAATAGTACAGTTACTAAAGAATACTGTTGTTGATCTCCTACTCGGAAACTAATAAGTTGCTTAAGCTTTTCTTCCCGCACAACAGGGAATATCAGATTAAGAATAGTTTGAAAACCACTCCAATGCAAACTTCTGGCGTTAGTTCGTGCCAATTTGGTAGAAACTCGCTTAATTTCTTCAATAGTCCACCAGGGCATACTCTCTATTCGTTCATAAAGCAACAGTTTGTCCTTGGGCCCAACAACTCTAAAGCTGTTAAAAACATTGGTTGGAATTCCTGATGCCTCAACTCGTAAAGATATCGATTCTTTCTCTAGAAGATCCGCCCCAGACAAATACTGATCCTTTGTAATTTGGTAGTCAACATCTGTCTTTGGGGCGTTGATATCATAATTTTTGTGTTCCAACAATTCTGGCTCTCTGTTAACGATATCCTCAAAGCCATTATTTAAGTCGATAACTCTTCCTGAATAATGTTGCTGGAAACGACCTGCTCGGCCAGCGATATTTTTGGCATCAAATTGTCTAAGGTTTTTTCTACCTTTTTTACCCGAGGTAATGATTATATTTTTAGCTGATGTATTAACACCCTCGGTAATTGTAGTGGTCGAAAAGAGGCAAATCAATGCACCACAGTTAAATAAACTGATGATTTCTTTTTGAATATATTTGGGCACAAGGCTGTGATGAATTCCTATTCTTCCTTTTAATGCTTTCAATACAATCCAGTCGTCTCCAAAAGTATTCTGTAAATGCTCCAAAAATATTTCATAAACAGGTGCATCTACCGCTGAACATCTCTCCTGAAATATGGAAATGAGTTCTTGGTTGTTTAACAACTGTCTGGCATACGATTCTGTGTCAGATTTTCGATTACAATAAATTATAGTGTTTTCTGTGGGTGAACTTAACGCCAGAATAATATTGGCAATCTTCTGCGTTTTACTCGCTGAACCGATTTCAACCGGAATATTGTCGATGATGTATTGCTGTCTGCTTTTAACTGTTGTATATTCTTTTGAGACGATTTCAAATTGATTATATCGCAAGAAAACAAAACCATTATCGCGAGCAAAATCATTAAAGGATTTATGTAGTTCTGTTTCTGCTGTCGGCAGAGCCATATACGGACCTGCCAGTAACATATTGTCTGTTAGGTTGCAAATAAATTCTAATGCCAGACGATAAGCTGTATCACGCTCATTTTCTCCCGATGTTTCCTGATCGATAACAAAGCTGTTATCAATTTTATAGACTTCATCAATAAAAGCAAAATTGAAGTGAAGGTGCTGATGTGAATCCATAAAGGACAAAAAACGCTCGGGAGTAAAAATGAATATATTCTTCTGAGTAATATCAAATTCTTCTTCACTTAATGAGTGAATGGCATAGTCACTAAAGGCTTCCCAACTACAGAGGCGAGCATAGTTTTCGGATAATAGGCTTATTGCAGGAAAGATCAAAAGTACATTCTGATATTGCATCTTTTGGATAATCTCGTAGACCAAGAAAGTTTTTCCAAAGGATGTAGGTGCAGTTAAAACATAACGGTTTCGCTGCGTGGCCACAAAGCTATCAAGAACATGTTTTTGATAACGATGCAGTTTACTATCACCCCTAATCAGACTAGCATCATGGAACAAAGCACTCATGGTAAGTGAATTGATACTTTCATCACCAATCTCGGCATTCGTGAACTTTGATTTTAGCAGATCATAGTATTGAGGAATACCAGCTTCATTTGCTAAAAATAAGAGCAAATTCAAATCAGCATCAGACAAACTTTCGTCCTTGATAAAGTCAAAGAAACTGCACACTTTTTTGACAAATGTAGCAGAGTCCGCTGTTTGTTTATAACTGTAATACGCCTTAATTATATCAGCGGTTCTTGTGAATCTATCCATTGAATCACACTCTCCTTGATTTGCTTGACTTCTGACAGCGGTAAGAAGATGAAGAAAAGTCGATAATCGAATGTAGCGGGAATGCTAATGCCGATCCGTGCATATTCTGCGGCAATATGATCGATACACTTTTTAATGCTTTGATGATATGCATCTCTGTTAGCTTTTTCATAAGCGATAAATATTGGGTAGATTAACCGTATCCCCCGGTTCTGCATTTCCTGTGCCAAATTGATACTGGGATTTTCAAACCAAGAGTCCAACAGGCTATTCAGCTGGGTATTATGTACAGAGAGGTGATCCCGTTCATTTATGATTGCTATCAAATTCCGATTCAAATAACCATCTGATAACGAGGTTCCCAACTTCTCCATTACAGGGGTTATTGCATCCTTGTACCGCAAATAGAATTTTGCTTCCCCAAACCATAGATCGATATTTCCGTCGCGCTCCAACAAATGGAAAGCATCAAAGCCTTTAGCCTCACTATTTTCAATGGGTGAGTAAAAATATCCCCGCGCAGCAACGACACTTGTTTGGAGAAATACCCGCAAAATCAAATCCAATAATACCTCACCATAAAAGCCATATTTCAATTTAGCAGAGTTATCTGCAGTAGGATTGTACCGGATTCGGCTAAGAATGGCCCTTCTTTGCTCGCGCTCCAAATCATCATAATTGATTTCGTATTCATTTAATGCAAACTCTACAATGCCATTATATATAACTTTTGCAATCTCTTGGGGGTCTGTGTTATTAAAGCAAATGTCATTTTGAGAGGAAAGGCACGACTTGCCTAAGCCACTCTCTTGGTGTGGCAACTGGCATTCAAACAGAATAGCACTTTGTACAGCATTTTTAAGGGCTTCCCGCATAGCCGCTTCCTCCTATAAGTTAATTCCCGGAATTAAACTCAACAAGTTTCTCCCAGTCAATACTTCCATCATCAAAGCAAAACTGTTGTGTAAATTCCCGAACCAAGCGATTCGAGGCCTTCTGATAAGAGGCGTCAAAATCTTCCACATACTTCTCCGGTAATTTATCCATATAACGAATTAGCTTAATATAAAATTCTTCGTCACCTGTTAATTCAGTCCAGAAATCTTTTCCTGCCAGCTCCATGTAGAATTTAGGCAAACCACGATTAGAAGTCTTCTTCTTGCCATAGCCATATCCAACAATAGGAACAAAACGTTTTTTTGCCTGCTGGGCCAATTTGCTTGCGGCCATAAAGTTTTGCTCCTGCTTTTTGCGGCTATCAGCATTGAAAACGCTTGTTCCCGATTTTACCGCAATAGCATAAATGGTGTTATCGCGTTCTACCATAATGTCAACACCCTCGGCTAATGCTTTTTGACCCTGAGCTGCTGCTGTGGCAATAGGTTCAAAAAACACATTACCAAAAATCGTTTCCTCGGAAGAAGATACGAAAGCAGCAAGGATTGCATCAATTATTTGAGCCGCACCATTCATGGCTTTGGCTCGGAAAAGATACGGGTTTTTGCGCTTCATTACAGCTTTAATATTCAAACTGTCCACTTTCTTAATCAGGTTGGTGTAGAAATTATCCAATGCAACGGCAATAGCCTCTACAATAGCTTCTTCGTTGTAAGAATCATTTATGGACATAGCAACTTCCTCCTATTTCAAGCGCAATCTTAAGTTTTTGGTGGATATCTGTTCCTCTGAATCTTTTTGTTTGAATTGCAGCAGTTTGATCCGCAACAGATAGGACAGCTTTGCCTAATGCTTCAGAAAGGCCAACCGGGACAGCGTTACCGATTTGTCGATATTTCTCTGCACTTGTTCCCATGAAAATCCAATCATCAGGGAACTGCTGGATTCGAGCATATTCTCGTATGCTCAAAGGGCGATTTTGCGTGGGATGACACATCATAGTTGCCTTTTGTACGGGTGATGTAACCAATGTAGGAGAGGGCTGATTATAAGATAGCCTACGGTAAAAACCTACTTTACCACCGCCCGATTCAAAAGCACCTCCCATAGCCATTTGCTTCAAATCGACGGGGAGGTCGCGCCAGTTCCCACCCTCGGGAACGAGTTTTAGAAAAGATAACCGATCTTCGCCAAAAGCAGCACACTCACCACAATCATGCTCTAAATCCCGTATGGTATCTCCCAATGTTTGCCAGCGATAGGATGCATCCTGATGCATTTGAAAATGCGTTGGAATTGGCATGAAAATATCTTCATTATCACGACTTCCAATCAAAACAAATCGTTCTCTGAATTGAGGGACACCATAATTTACAGCATCCAATACGCCGTACACGGTTTTGTAACCAAGTTTTTGGAATTCGGATAGAATAACATCCAAAACAGTGCCCAGTCGCTGCTCTGGATCATTTTTATCTCGTTCTGCAAGAGGAACATGTTTCAAAGGAGCAGACATAATCCCTTTCACATTTTCCATAATGAAGAATCGTGGACGGATATAATCAATCATTCGAATGAAGTCCATAAAAAGGCTTCCTCGGGGATCATTGATGCCTAATCTCTTTCCTGCAGTTGAGAACGGTTGACATGGTGGACCACCACAAATCAAGAATGGTTCGCCAGGAGCCAATCCCACTTGTTCAAGTAAATCCGCCGGATCAATGTCACGGATATCTCCGCTTAAAACTTTATGACCGTTTGCTCGCATGGTTGCAACACATGCGGCATCAAAATCCTGCCCAATAGCAATATTAAGTCCTGCCTTTGCAAGGCCTATATCAAGACCCATTGCACCAGAGAAAAGAGATATCACATCACGATTTTGCAGATTATTCTTAAAATGTAACATATTCATTTTTATTCTCCTATCAAACCTTCTCGCCATCCGGAAGGACAAAGTGTCGCTCAAAAGAGCACCCAACCGTTTCGGCCAAATACTCTAAATCGGAAACAGTAAAGCTTTCTCGTTTCATTTTTGAGTTGAAATTTTGGGGTGTAGTTCCCATGCGTCTTGCTAATTCCGCTACACTAATATTGGAACGCACGCATAGAACTTTTATCTGTTCAGAAATAGTCATCAGGGTACTCCTTGCTAAATTAAAACTTATTTTTGAAAATATAAAATAAAAGTTTTATATTTTCAAAATAGTCCCTCCTGTATATTATGATAGCACATATTAGAAACATCTGCAATAATAAAAACATAAACTATTAAAATTAGGGTTTGGGAGGCATGCCAATTTTGAGTGTGGCTACACTTACTGTGCTTGCTCTACGAGCAAGTATAGAGCAAGTGGGTACTCACTTGCTGTGCTTGCTAATCGTTTCTTTTTCGTTTTATCTCCCTAATTTCGTATTGGAAATTTCTTGTGATTTCTTTCGTAAATAATGGCCAAAACAGGGCCTCCCAGCACCAGTAATAGGTGAAGGGAGGCCCTGATTTTATGAAAAATGATACCGACAACCGAAAGAAATATGCCCCGCCCTTGCGAAGCAAGGTGCGGATCGGAAACACCACCTTTACGGTCAATTCCTACTTTCCCGATCCGGCAACAGATACCGTCAAGGATAAGGTGCAGCGGCTTATCAAAGACGAACTGAGACGATCCCCGGAAACAAAATATCCTCCAACAGGCTGACAAATCCAAAACAGCACGGTAGAATGTAATTGAACTTCATACCGTGTTTGGCTGAAAGATTGGAGGTTATTATGTACGATCAGTCAAACACCGCTGCCGTGCTGCAATTTCCTTATGCCGTCATGAGCACAGAGGCCGTTACTGCCCTCTACTGCCGCTTATCCCGTGACGATGAATTGCAGGGCGACAGTAATTCCATAATCAATCAAAAGAAGATTTTACAGAAGTATGCCCTTGACCATGGCTGGAAGAATATCCGTTTTTATATTGACGATGGCATCTCCGGCACCACCTTTAACCGCCCTGGGTTCCAGGAAATGATTGCGGACATTGAAGCAGGTATTGTCAAGCGGGTCATTATCAAGGATATGTCCCGTCTGGGCCGTGACTACCTGCAAGTGGGAATGTATACTGAGATCATGTTCCCGGAGCACGATGTTCACTTTATTGCTGTCAACGATGGAGTGGACAGTAAGCAGGGCGACAACGAGTTTACCCCGTTTCGGAACATCATCAACGAGTGGTACGCCAAGGACACAAGTAAGAAGATCCGGGCCGTTATGAAGGTCAAAGGAAATGCGGGAGAACACCTGACCACCAATGCACCTTACGGGTATATGAAAGACCCTGCCAATCCGAAGCAATGGGTACGGGACAACGATGCAGCCAATGTGGTTTATGATATTGGTCTGTATGTGATGGACGGATACGGGCCTTCTCAAATCGCAAGGCTGTTGAAGCAGCGGAAGATCCTTACCCCTGCCGCTTACTACGAAAGTAAGGGTATCAACTGCAATGTAAAACCGCAGGATGATCCCTATGGCTGGAATGCTTCGACAGTTGCCCATATCCTTGACCGCTGGCGGGAATATCTGGGGCACACAGTAAACTTCAAAACCACGAAGAAATCCTACAAAAGCAAAAAGAAGATTCAGAATCCCGAAAGTGAGTGGGTGATCTTTGAGAATACCCACGAACCGATCTGGACGGAATCCATTGCCGATGCGGTAAGACTGGCACGGCAGACCCGGCGCAGGCCAACCAAAATGGGAGAGATGGGGATGTTTTCCGGCATGATGTTCTGTGCTGACTGCGGCTCAATCATGTACCAATGCAGGGCAACCGGCTTCCGGCGGGAGCAGGAGTATTATTTGTGTGCGGGGTATCGGAAAAGCCGGGATATATGCGGCTCCACCCATTCCATACGGACGGTCATTCTGGAAGAACTGATACTGCAAAATCTCTGTAAGGTTGTTTCCTATGCAAGGGAACAGGAAGATCAGTTTGTGAAGATGGTCATGGATATGGACGAGAAGGAGAGAAGCAAGGGCCTTGCCAAAAAGAAGAAGCTCCTGACCGATGCAGAGAAACGGATTTCGGAGCTGGATAGAATCTTCAAGCATTTGTATGAGGACAATATCACGGGCAAACTGACAGACGAACGGTTCAAGAAACTGTCCGCTGACTATGAAGCAGAGCAGGCAGCCTTGCAGACCCAAGCAAACAGCCTCCGGGAAGAAATCCAGGAGGAGGAAAGCAAGTGTGCCAATGTGGAACGGTTTCTGTCCATTGTCCGAAAGTACACAGAAATCCCGGAACTGACACCCCATATCCTGCATGAGTTTGTGGAGAAGATCGTCGTACACGCAGCCACCGATCCCCACAGCAAAACCAACCGCAAACAGGAAGTCGATATTTACTACAAGGGCATCGGTATCTTGGAAATGTCCAGGGTATTCGATATCCGGCAAAATGAAGAAACGGCATAGCCGAAGCTATACCGTTTCTTTCAAACCCAACAATGTTTTCTTATTGGGACACCCCGTGACCGCGCTTTTCTTTGCCCTGTTTTATAACACCCGAACCATCTGCTCATAGAGCAGAACGTACTTTTCATCAATAATTCGGTTGTCGTGGTAATGCCCAAACAGCCAGTAGTGGAACCGGCTGCGGCATCGGACTTTTTCCAGAAAGTCCGTCAGCCTATCCGGCTTGAAATCGGCGTTGACTTTCTGCTGAATCGCTGTCGGTGCGCAGTGTGTGATGATGTAGTCGACTTTCCAATCCAGCCGCTCCAGGGTCTGCCGGGCTTCGACGTATTCCTCGTCGGACGGCAATTCTTCCTGCCACCATGAAATGTGGTTGATGCGGAACTGCCCACGATTACGGCATAAGCTGTCATATTGTCCGTAAAAATCTGAGCTTTCCATGTCCAGAATACCATCCGCAATGTCATGGCTCTGTGCGCCGCCCATCGTGAAAAACGTGCGGCCTTGCAGCTCGAACGCTTGACCGCGCATCAGGTGAATGACGTGCGGGCGAATTTTGTGTACTTTGCCGCCGTGCCATTGCTCCACCGGATATTCACCAAGGGCATCGAAGTTTTCGTGATTGCCGTCCACGAACAAAACCGTAAACGGCAGGGCTTCCAGCCGGTCGAGCTGCGGATCGTCGCTCTTGTCACCGTTCCACACAAGCCCTGCGTCGCCGCAGACAATCATGTAGTCATCCTTCGCCATCTCAGCCTGCTCCGGAAAGTATTGTGGCTGAAACCGGAGGCTGTTCCCGTGAAGGTCGCCTGTCGCATAAATCATTTTCACCGCTCCAATCGTTGCTTGATTTCCGCGCCGTCCTTGATCTGCACCAGAATCTCATCAGCGGACAGGACGGTCACGCGCTCCACGATCTGCCGGACGGCGTTTTCATTCCACTCTGTGATCGTCTGCGCGGCATTCTCTACGGCTTGCTCCGCCTGCTTCATGCGGGTGCAGACGCGGTCAGCATCGGTGCTGCTTTGCAGGATTCCTTCCTTCTGCTTTTTGAGCGTGGTCTGCTCGGCAAGGATTTCCGCGAACTGTACGTTGCAGGCTTCTTTATCGTCGGCATCAATGGCTTCTGCCAGCAGGTTCTGGAACTGCTCATCGAGCTGCGCCAGCCGCCGTTCGATATCGGAAAGGCTCATCGTCTGACCTCGCACCGGCAGAAGCTCCACGGAAACCGCATTCTTGATAAGATTGAGCAGTGCTGGTTTGTTGCTCATGGCGGAGTTGATTGCTGCCAGAATCGCCGCCTGCAGCGGTTCTTCCTTGATCGTTGGGGAATCGTGGCAGTATTTTGTGCCGTAGTTCAGGCGGCTGGTGCAGCGCCAGACGGGATATTTTCGGCCAAGGGATGTCCATGTGCAGCGGCGATAAAGCGTCCCGCACTCGCCGCAGACGATCCGGTCGGATAAGGCGTATTTGCTTGTATAACAGGAGCGTCCTGTCACAGCCGTTTTGGAGGGGCTGCGCAGGGCGCTCCGTCTTGCCATTTCTGCTTTCACTGCATTGTACTGCTCCCGGCTGACGATGCCCTCATGATGGTCGGGCATATAGTATTGCGCCATCTGTCCAACATTTTTGATAACCTTCTTGCTGATGACGTCTGTCCGGAATGTTTTCTGAAGCAGCACGTCGCCGCAGTATTTCTCATTCGTCAGGATGCTCTTGATGGATGTCGTTGTCCATTTTGATTCTCCGAGAACCGTTTTGATCTGATTTTCTTCCAGCCAGTCTTGCAGATTTCGCAGGCTGGCGCCGCTCTCATATCGCTTGTAGAGTTCACGCACGATTTCTGCCTGCTCTGCGATGATGCAGAACTTGCCGTCTGCATCTTTTTTATAACCGTAAAGCCAGTGGCATGGAATTTTGAGCGTTCCGACCTTTGCATGCATCTGTCGACCGCGCCGGATGTTGCCGGAAATGGACTCGCTCTCGGACTGCGCCATCGCGCCATACATCGTAATCATAAATTCACTGTCAGGCGGCAGGGAGTTGATATTCTCTTTTTCGAAGAGAACCCCGATCCCAAGTTGTCGGAGAATGCGCGTATAGTTGATACAATCGAGTGTGTTGCGGGCGAACCGCTGAATGGACTTTGTGAGGATGAGGTCAATCTTTTTCTGTTTGCACTGACGGATCATCCGCAGGAACTCTGTGCGCTTTTTTGTAGACGTGCCGGTGATGCCCTCATCCGCAAAAATCCCAGCCATCGTCCACTCTTTATTGGACATGATTTTGTCGGTGTAGTATTCGCACTGGGCTTCGTAGCTGCTGGCCTGTTCTTCTTCCTTGGTCGAGACACGGCAGTACGCCGCGACACGAAGCTGCTTTGTGACCGCAACCGTTTGCTGCAGCTCCGGTTTGGGCGGAATGATGATCACGCGCGGCTTTTCGTCTGTCATGCAAGATCTTCCTTTCCAATAATCTGTCCGTTCTTAAGCTGCAAGCGCACCGTCTGGTGCGTCACCAGTACGGCGGAGACGGTAGTTTGCAGCAGCTCCGCGTTGAGTTCTGCCGTGCATTCGAACGCCGTGAACAGCCGCCGCAGACGCTCTGTTTCATATTCCTCGTTACCGATGGCGTCATACTGTTCCTGCGCCAGCTTGCAGATCAGGCTTCTGGCAGCGTCCTCGTCGAGCGGTTGGGTGTTTAGAACGTCATCCAGTTCGGCTTGTGTGGTGCTGTATATCGGTGCTGACTGTTTTTCTGGCTGCATGATGCGCTCCGGCTGCTCTGCCAGCCTGCCAAGCAGGTGCGTAACCTGCTGCTCGATCTCTGAGGTGGGCGGCTTGGAGCAGATGCGCTTGAGTGCTTTCTGTGCGGGCGTCCTCTCCGGCAGGCGCTGCTTGGTCTGCCGCTTCTCGGCGGCTGCTTCAAATAATTTTATGTCAACTAATCTCGGATAGCTGTCTGTCCCAGTGTACTTGGTGTTTTCCAAGATTCGTGCGATCATGTTCTTGTTCCAGCTCTTGCCCTCGTCATAGACGGGGCCGGTCTTTCTCATCTGTTCTGCGATTTCCTTCAGCGACGCGCCGAGCGTGTATTGCAGGAAAATGTCCTGCACGGCTTTTGCCTCCGGCTCGTTTCGGACGATCTCGCCCATGCGCATTTGATACCCAAACGGCAGCTTCCGATTTCCCATTACCGCTTCGTCCTTTCGATCTGCTCTGTCAGTTCCAATCCATTTTTCAGCCGGAAACGCAGGCGCTCATTGCTGTCCACAATGATCTTTTCAACAAGCGCATCGAACAGCTCCGCATCAAAACCGTCGAGGAAGTCCGGCCCATCCTCCAGCGCGTCCATGAGATCGCGGGTGCGGTCTGCCAGATCGTCGCTGTCGGTGTCGAGAAGCCTTGCTTTTTCCTGTTTCAGCCTGCGGAGCTGTTCGCTGAGTTTGTTGTTTGATGAGATAAAAGTATCAGGATCAACGCCGCCCGCTTGCTGAAGCTGGGCTAGGAATTGAACCTGACTGAGAATATCGGATATTTTCTTGTTGAGAGAGATCACATCTTCGCTCCAGAGCATCCGGCTGTAGCGGATTTTTTGGAGGTTGGAGAGCATTTGTGTGAAGATGGGGTTGCCGTGGTGTTTGAGTTTGTAGTACAGACGGCAGAACGCTGCGTTAATAGTTTCCTCCGGTACCTGCTTGATGTGACAGGCATTCCGTTGTTCCTCATGCACTACACATGACCAATACCAGATTTGGTTTGAAGTCTTTGCCCGACAGCGAGAACCACAGCTGCATTGGATTTTGCCAGAATACACTTTTGGCTCGTCCGATCTGCTCACGGTTCTGCGTTTGCGCAATTCCTGCGCACGATCAAATACATTCTGAGGAATAATTGGTGCATTGCTGTCCGATACATAATACATGGCTCGCTCGCCATGATTGCGCTTTACTGTTCTTGGCAGCTCTGCCCTTGTATATTTCTTTTGAAAAATGGCATTTCCGGCATAACGCTCATTCATTAATATATAATCAATTTCTCTGCGTAGCCACTTTCGGCTACTCCCCTGCTGTGCATTAAGGCAGTCACAAATCTCTTTTGTATTTGCGCCAGACAGGTAGGCATTGAAAATATCTTGTACAATCGGAACTTCTGCTTCATTCACCGTAAGCTCACCGTTTTGAACCGTGTATCCAAATGGTGCTGTGCGGAGCTTATACTTTCCTGCCTCCATTTGATGTTGGATGCTCCATTGCACATTACCAGAAATCGACTCGCTCTGCTTTTGTGCCAAGGATGCCATAATCGCCGTGACCATCTCGCTGGACACCTTGCTGGTGTCGATGCCCTGTTCCTCGAACTGGACACTGACGCCAAGTTCCTTGAGTTCCCGGACGGCTGTAAGACAGTCCTTTGTATTTCGGGCGAAACGAGAGATGCTCTTGACCAGAATTCGGTCAATCTTTCCTTTCCTGCAATCCTGCATCATGCGCTGGAAGTCCTCACGTTTTTCAACCGATGTACCAGTAATGCCCTCATCGGCATAGATATCGACCATTTCCCAATCCGGATTGCTGGAGATGAGTTCGGAATAATATTGATTCTGGACGCGGTAGGAGTTGAGCTGATCTTCGCTGGAGGAGCTGACGCGGGCGTAGGCCGCGACGCGCAGCTTGCGTGCGACGATCTCATCGTGTGCCGGGATGACTATAACGCGCTGCTGTTCCAGCGCAAGGCTTCCGTCGGTTTGCTTTTTCGCCACATTCTCACCTCCCTGCAGCAACACACACTACTACAATATTTACAGAATAGCTATGACCAAAACGGAGAAAAATCAAGCGTAAAGTGTGAAATTTGCACCAAGCTCGACAGCGATCCGCCGCGCGATCTTTTTGATTTCATTCTCAGAAAAACCGACCGTTCGGAGCGCTTTCAGGAGCTGGCAGATGCCTAAAAAATCAATGTTTGGATTCATTGCATTTCTCCTATGCACAAAGCGGGAACCGTATTCCATAGCGGGATACGGTTCCCGCGGTTTCTGACATTTGTGCTTCTGGCTTTATTTGTCGCTACATCCCAAGCCAATGGGCGATTTCAAACAGCGGCGGCTGGCTGCCGCTCCACGGGTTTTGCACCCCTCCGAGGATCTCTCCGAGCTGCCCCCATTACGTTCCGTTGTGGCTGGACAGGTGTACCATTATAGGTTGGCAGGGTCATCGCAAAACAGCTTGCCAAAGCTGCTTCCGGCTGGATGGGTCCGCTCGTCACCTTATTGGGCCGTCTTTATACAGCAAAGCTGTACAGGTGGTCTTCGCGCATCCGCCAAATCACTTTCCCTCATCGGGTTCTGCCAACTGATGTACTGTTGAATCGGATATTCTTTTTTCAAGGAACAACAGAGGTAAATGTCCCTCTATTTAATCCGACAGAAAATCGCGTTTTGAGCACCCTCTTTTCAAAAATTTTTTAATTTTTTCTATTGCCTGATTCACAGACTTCCGTACAGCACTATATTCGCACTGTTCAATCTTTGCAATTTCCCGAAATGACTTGCCATTCTCGACAAATAATTGAAATCGCCGCAGCTGTGTTGGTGTCAGCCCTGCAAGTGCAGGCGCGGACTCCAGCAAATCCTTGATCTCCTGACGGATGTACTGTTCGTCCAGCGTCTTTGATGCCAACTCTGGAGCATTGGCAGGTCTGGCTTCCAGCCGGAGCTTTTCTACATGGCGCTCATCACGCTTCTCCTGTTTGAGATCTTCCAGCTTGAATTCCCGCGTCAGAACCGTAAACAGCCGGAAGTCCAGCCGGATCACCCGCCCGGCATCCGGAGATTCCGGGTAAATGTCCTCGATATGTATAACCGCCGCTTCTGGCTTCTTTTTGATCAGTTCGCGGTGAGTTTTTTTCGTGAGCTGGAACCAGTCAGATTCAATTCCATTTTGGACAACTTTAATCAGCATATTGCTGCCTCCATTTCTGAATTTCATTTGCAGGGATAAGCAAATGTCAGAAACGGAGGGGCGCGAATGGGGTAATAAAAATCCGTCAGCGCGCTTCGGCTGCAAGTTGCAGCGTATGCACACTGACGGACGCTAAAAATATTCACCAGTAGTTCCACTCGATGCCGTACAACTGCCACCTGTTTGAAAGCGGCCTTGCGGCACGAGCGGAATCTACCGGTGTTTTGGGCTGCTGGTCACCATCGGAGGCGCAGCCCGCGCCTCTTTTTAGGGAAAAATAGCATAAAACGCTCCATCCCGGCAGGAATGGAGCACCTTAGTCGCACGGATTGCCCTCCAGCACTGCCGTTTTTTTATATGCGGCGCTGGAGGTATTTCCTTATTTCGTCCTCTAATAGTGAACAAAATTCGACACCATTAGAGCATTTCTGAAACATCGGGTATTCTGTACAATACTCGTGTCGGAGGTGAACTACTGGTGTCGATTTATAATACTCCATTAGAGGAGCGTTTCGGTGAGAGATTGGAAGAATTGCGCGAGGGAAAGAATATGACGCGCGAACAGCTTGCGGATCAAGTCGGACTCACTGCAAGGCATATTGCCGCGTTGGAACGGGGTGAGCGTCGGCCGACGCTCAATACAATGGAAAAGCTGCTGCGGACGCTGGGCGCACCGACCGAGTGGCTCATCTATCCAGAGTTTGAGGAACAAAATACCCGCTTACGCGAGATATCCCATTTGGCTGCTACATTCTCGGACGAACAGCAGGAATTCCTGCTGGGTATTATGCGCCTGATGCGAAAACAGAAGTATGAGGGTTAAAAATAGCGGTGTTTGCTGGAACACCGTTATTTTTTCTCAATGTACCGATGAATTGCATGAAAGACATCTTCGATGAAGATTCTCTCGGCATCTGTTCCGCTGAGTTGAATATCGCTCAGTTCAACAACGCCCTTCAGCAAGTAATCTGCGGATACATGGAATATATTTGCCGTCCGCAGGTAGAAATCCAACGCCGGGTGTGCACGCCCTGCCTCGACTTGCGAAATCTGCTTTTGCGTGCAATACAGCGCTCCAGCTAACTCCTCTTGTGTCATCCCAGCTTGCTGCCGAAGGCGTTGAATATTCCAACCAACAAGCGCATAAAGACGTTCTGTATCCAAGTATTCTTCTTTGTATCTCGCCATCTTGTAATTATATTTTCCAGTATTTTATATTGAATGTCAAAGCTGTAGGAGAATAATTTATACAAATATTATCGAATATGCAACTCCTGTGTTCTGCCGTTGCCTATTGCAGAGTCAATCGCGTTTTTGAACTGCCCAAACTTCTCATTCGACACAAACGCAAGAACTGTTCCAGCGAAGCCGCCGCCGTGGACGCGGACGGCTCCTTCGCCGCCGAGCAGCTTCCGGCACAGCGCCAGCGTGAGGGCCATCTCCTGATGGGCCGTTGCGCCGAGCGGCGTGATGTTCTGTAAGAGTTCCCATGATGCGTTGCCGGATTCGTTGACGTAGTTCAAGAACGCTGCAAAGTTGTCGTTCTTCAGCGCCCGCACCTGCATCTGTACGCGCCGGTTCTCATCGAAGAAGTGCATCGCGCGAAGGGCGGCACGGTCGCCGGTTTCCTTGCGGATTTCCGCAATCTTTGCGTAAAACTCCTGCTCATCGACCTCACGGAGGACTTCTTTTCCGAAGAACGCTGCGACTTTTTTCATTTCAATCGGCATTGCCGCATATTCGTCGGTCAAATCAGCATGATCCGCGCCGGAGTCGATCGTGCAGAGCGTATAACCACTGTGCGCAAAATCGTAGTCGACCTTCTCGACAATCGGAGTTTTCGGGTCATGGAAGTCGATGAACACCAGACCGCCAACGCTCGACGCCATCTGATCCATCAGACCGGACGGCTTGCCGTAGTACACGTTCTCGGCGTACTGCCCGATCTGCGCGATCTCAATCGCCGACACGGCGTTGTCCGCGAACAGTCCGTTCAGAATACGGCCAATGAGAACTTCGAACGCCGCCGAGCTGGAGAGGCCGGAACCCGGCAGCACCGTGGACTTCACCTTCGCGTCAAAGCCCGCGAGCTTGTAGCCGCGCTGGGCAAACGCCGCCGCCACGCCGCGAATCAATGCAGCGGTGGTATTCTTTTCGGCTTCTTTGATCGTGAGGTCGCCAAGGTCAATCTCAACCGGCTTATAGCCCTCGGAATCGATGCGGATGATGTTCGTACCGTTCAGGCGAACCTCTGCCGTTGTCGTCATATCCACTGCCGCCGCGATCACGCAGCCGTGCTGGTGGTCGGTGTGGTTGCCGCCGATCTCCGTGCGCCCCGGCGCGGAAAAATGATAAACCTTATCCATTCTGAACCTCCGTCAGGAACTTTTTGAGGTGTTCGCGACCCTCCGCCGTGCATTTGTAGACGCCCGCACATTCAAGCACCTGTACAAAGACCTGTCCGATTTCGAACTTGATGATGTCTTCCGCGTTTTCGGCGTTGAATTCCGGGTGGCGCTTTAGGAAGCTCTCTGCCCAGTCGACGTGCTTGGCAAGCTCGTCGTTCGCGCGAAGATCTTCACCGTTCAGAAGTGCGGCTCTGAGGTCGGCCATCTCCTTTTTGAGTCTGCCCGGCAGAATCGCCAGACCCATGACCTCGATCAGACCGATGTTTTCCTTCTTGATGTGGTGCAGCTCCTCATGCGGATGATAGAGGCCCATCGGATGTTCTGGTGTGGTCAGGTTGTTGCGCAGCACCAAATCCAATTCGTACTTGCCATTTCTCATTCTGGCAATCGGCGTGATCGTGTTGTGCGGCTCGCCGTCGGTTTCCGCGAAGATCATCGCGTCGGGGTCAGAATAGCCGCGCCACTTGGAGAGAATTTTGCCCGCCAGCTCGCAGAGCTGGTTTTTATTTTCAGCGTTCAGGCGCAGCACCGTCATCGGATACTTCACGACGCAGCAGTCCACATCTTCAAAGCCCGGAACCTCGAACGAAAATTCCGACGCTGCTTTCTCCATCGGGAACGTGTGATGTCCGCCCTGGAAATGCTCATGCGCCAGAATGCTGCCGCCCACAATGGGCAGATCGGCATTCGAGCCGAGGAAATAGTGCGGGAACTGCTCCACAAACGAAAACAGCTTGTCAAACGCCGAGCGGTCGATGACCATCGGCGTGTGCTCGGTGTTCATGACGATGGCGTGTTCATTATAATAGACATACGGCGAATACTGGAAACCCCACGGCTGACCATCCACGGTCACGGGCATCACGCGCAGATTCTGCCGCGCCGGGTGCGAAATCGTGCCCGCGTAGCCGACGTTTTCGACGCACAGCAGGCATTTCGGATACCCCGACGCCTTTTTCAGCTTCGCCGCCGCAATGTCACGCGGGTCTTTCTCTGGTTTTGAAAGGTTGATGGAAATTTCGAGTTCGCCGTACTTTGTCTGTGCCGTCCAGTGTTCGTCCTTCGCAATGCGTTCTCTGCGAATATAGTTGCAATCCTGACTGAGCTTGTAGAAATAATCGGTTGCCGCTTTCGGGGATTCTGCGTAAAGCGACCAGAACTTCCGAACAACTTCAGATGGGCGCGGCGTGACGCAGCCCATGAGCTTTGTGTCAAACAGGTCACGCTCGGCAATCGTGTCGTGGATCTGCCCGTTTTCGGCGGCGTAGTCGCACAAAAGGTTCAGACATTCCGGAAAACTATGGCGCTCTTCCTCCTTTTCATAGCTGTCCAGTCCGAGTTCTGCCAGAATCGAATTCCGCGCAAACGTCTCGTCCAGCGGGTGCAGGAGTTCACAGTCTTTTGCATAGTCGAGCAGCGAATCGATCGCCGCCCAGACTGTTTCAGTCTTCATAGCCATGCGGATGCTCCTTGTGCCAGTTCCACGCGGAACCGATGATCGTCTCAATATCGTCATACTTCGGCTTCCAGCCGAGGACGGTCTTCGCCTTTTCCGAGGACGCGACGAGCTGCGCCGGGTCGCCCGCACGGCGAGCTGCCATCTCGCACTTGATGGGCTTCCCGACGACCTTTTCCGCCGTCGTGATGATCTCCTTAACCGTGAAGCCGACGCCGTTGCCGAGGTTGAACACGTTATTCTCGCCGCCGTTCATCAGATATTCCGCGGCGAGGATGTGCGCGGAAGCAAGGTCGGTGACGTGGATGTAGTCGCGCACGCACGTGCCGTCGCGCGTGGGATAATCGTCGCCGAAGATGTTCATGTGGTCGCGCTGGCCGTTCGGGACCTGCAGCACGATCGGAATCAGGTGCGTTTCCGGATTATGCGCCTCGCCGATCTTGCCCGACATGTGTGCGCCGCAGGCGTTGAAGTAGCGCAGCGCGACAAAATGAATGCCGTGTGCGACGGAAGCCCAGTAGAACATCCGCTCCATCGCCAGCTTCGTGTCGCCGTAGCAGTTCGTGGGATGCGTCGGGTCGGTTTCCAGAATCGGCACTCGCTCCGGTTCGCCGTAGGTCGCGGCGGTGGAGGAGAAGACAATGTACTTCACGCCATGCTCGATCATGCTCTGGAGCATCGTGCGCGTGCCGCCGAGGTTGTTGTCGTAATACTTGAGCGGATTGACCATGCTCTCGCCGACCTGAGAGTTCGCGGCGAAGTGGATGACTGCGTCAATTTTCTCAGACGAGAACACATGGTCGCAGAATTCCTTGTTGCGGATGTCGCCCTGATAGAAGCGCGCCTTTGGATGCACCGCTGCCCGGAATCCGGTCTCCAGATTGTCCGCTACGACCACGTCGTAGCCGTTGTCAATCAGCTCATATACCGTGTGGCTGCCGATGTAGCCCGCGCCGCCTAACACTAAAATTCTTTTCATGTTTCTTCGTTCACCCATTCCCCATATTTTTCTCATGTGCGAGAGTGCCATTCATCCTCTTATTCTTATACACTTTATTGCAGTTCAATTGTCTAGCGCGAATTTCTCTGCCAACCAACTTTGGCAAAGGGATACCCATTGATGTACTCGCTTTGATGGTGTTCCTACTTCTTCCGTAGCTATCGACATACCATGTGGTCCGTTTTCAAAAAAATGGCATTCGCAGTCTACACCAGCCTGATGCAGTTGCTCCGCAAACAGGAAACCATTTTCAATCGGTACCGCGGGATCATTCATTGTGTGCCATAAAAAAGCAGGTGGTGTCTGCTCTGTGACTTGCGTTTCAAGACTCCAATAGCATTCATCTTCATGACAGTCTTGACTCACCCGTTGAATGCTTTCGCGATGTGCGAATATTCCCGCAGTAATAACTGGATATCCTAGGATCATCGCGTCTGGACGCAGCATCTGCGCATCTTTCACTTCGCACCGACGCATGATATCCGGATCATTCCAATGAACGCCCAAACTTGCCGCCAAATGTCCGCCTGCCGAAAATCCGCAAACTACAATTTTGTGTTTATCCACCTGCCACCGATCTGCACGTTCTCGCACAATCTTTACGCTGGCTGCAACTTCTTGTAATGGACGTTTGTTCCCGGCATAAGGTTCAACGCTGTACCGAAGCACAAACACCTGACATCCCATGTTTAAAAACGCAATCGCGGGCGGATCGCATTCACGATCAGAGCAAAATGAATATGCTCCACCCGGGCAGAGAATCACAGCCAGCCTCTCAGCCGCTGCGTTTTTCATCTCATTACTCTTTTCATGCAGCAACGCGGTCAGCGTTCCACGCTCAGATAATTGAATCTGTTCTATATTCATTGTATTTCATCTCCTTCAAATTCAAACAGTCTCGCGCTGTATCTTGCCTCCAGTCGCACCGTCAGAATACCATTCGACTCATGGTAGTCCGTAGGCAGGCTGATAGGATACAGAAGCTTCCCCTTCAGCTGTCCATGCAGATAATTCTTTAACGAAAAGCTGACCGTATTTTTGTTCCCACCAATTTTCCAGACGGAAAGCAATAATTTCTTTCCGTTTGTCAGCCCAAATGCATACATACCTTCCTCAGAAATCCGGAAGAAACCAGATGGGTAAACCGGATATGCGTGTGTCAAAAACTCACGCTTTTGCTTATAGACAGCAATCGCTTCTCGAATCAATGTGCGGTTTCTTTCGTCCGCTTCCTCAATATGTCCCGATAAATATAGAACACCGAGCATGGAACTGACCATATTGAACGCAGTCCATTCACCATCCAGATAAGTCTCGCATTCGTGTTCTTTGAAATACTCCTTGATTGGCTGCATTCTGGCCTCGCAAGGCAACGCATACGGGTATGACCAGATCCCGCATTTTTCTGGCTGTACACAGGCTATCATACCCGTCAGAATGGAAGGATTGTTCCAAAAAAATTCCTGATCGCTGCTGCTGTAAAGATGAAAATGCCGCAATGCTCCATTATCTGCCCGCATACCCCCACTGGCGCAGGTTTCAATCCACAAATCAGGATACTTCGCGCGGATCTCATCAACAAATCTATAGAAAGCCTCTGTTTCCCGGCGTAAGCCTTCGGAAACTGAATTTGGATCATCACAGCCAATTCCAGCAGTCTGGTTAAAATCATTTTTGATATAGCGAATGCCCATTGCATACAGCCGTTCTATGACAGATTCCATATACGTTTGTACATCCTGACTGCGAAAGTCGAACTGGTATCGCCCATTACATCCAATTTCGTGACCAGTTCTTGTCATTCGGCCTTGCTTCGGCGCGGTCATATTCTCATGGGAAACGCTCTCAAGCTCTAGCCAGACTCCGGGGCGCATGCCCTTTTTGCGGATATAGTCAATCACCCCCTGCAGCCCCTTTGAGCCAAACCGCGCCTGATTCGGTATCCATGTTCCCGTTCCGTCTTTTTGCCAGCCGTCATCGATGCAAAATACTTCACAGCCGGCATCTGCCGCTGCATCGATCAATGAGATCAGTTTTTGATCGCTCGGATTCGCCCAAAGACAGTTCATATAATCGTTAAAGCAAGCCGCCGGGCGCAGAATTGATACGTCACTGCATTGCCTGTGCCAGCGTAAGCGTTCTTGGATTGCAGCCTCAATGCCTCCATCTACGACACCGTAAATAGCTGGGACGGCAGTATAATATGCATCTGGTTGCAGCGTTATATGCCAGCCGTCATGATTACACCATGCGGCATTCATTTCAACATACAGTCCTCCATCTTCGTTCGCTCCAAGTTCTATATGCCAATTCCCACTGGACAAAATCTCAAAAAACCACGTTTGTCCGCATTCCTTGTCCTCCAGATATAGCAATGGATAAAACACAGACGTACTCATATTCCCGACGGACGAAATAGCAATCGCATTGGCGGGATTATGGTTTGAAGCCCGGTAAAGTCCCAGTTCTGGTAGTGTACCGTAGCTCCACTGGCCTTCTCCCTGCCAACACATCCGACAAAAATATAATTTAAAACGTTCCTCGTCATACCACGGCCGAATTCCTCCCAGACCGATACCTGCAATATATGCAGAGCTTACCTGCTCAAGTACAACGGGTTTATCCACACGGTTTTTTACAGTCGTAATCTGCTGTACCGTTTTCCCGTTTTGTTTCAGCGCGCACAGGATCGTCAGATGTTCGGTTTGGAATTTCCCATTTTCCTTCTGTATCTGCAGGTTCCACACTTTTCCTGATCGTGTCCAGTTTCTCGCATATTCCTCTGTCTCTGCAACAATGGCATATGGAATCTGTCGTTCTATCTTTTTCACCATTTTGCTCCTTCCGTTTGCGCTGGTTTATGTGTGCAGCTTTCTGATAACTATTTCCGAATGTGTTACTCTAAATCCATAGAGTGTCCCTTTATAATACAGCTTAAAATACATTTCTTTCCATTTTTCCGGCAGAGCTGGTCTGCAATGAATACCATCGCTGTCTTCATAAACACCTGCAAACCCTTTAACTGCTACAATCCATGCACCACCCGCAGATGCCGGATGTGTTCCGCCGATATAAACAAGTCCAAGCCATTCTTTTGCCGGCGGCATTAAATCAATCTGTGCTGATTTCATAAACAACGGATATGCAGAATCTCCTTGTCCCGTATAACAGGCTACCAGTGCATACATGCATGCAGAAAGCGACGACCCATGCTCTGTCCTCGGTTCATAATACTGCAGGTTCTTTTTCATCGTTTCCTGACTGTACTCCCCATGGAACATTCCAAGCATAGCCACAACATCGGCTTGTTTCAGAATCTGCGTATCGCTGGCAACACCGTGTGCGCCGCCCCAATATTCCTTTGGATCACACAGTCTGGATCTGACTGTTTCAATATCGACATCCTCCAGTTCAAAATAATGGTCGAACTGTTCGATCAGCATCTCACGATTTTCTGTCTTTTGGATGAGTTTTTCTGCAGCATCCAAAAAAAGTTCCCGCAGTTGGTTTCCGGATTCTCCGGAGGCATCTGTATACGGCATCTGATTGAGCAAATCGGCAGCCGTCTCAAAAACGAATTTTGCCATCCGATTCGTATAGGCATTGTTATTGACTCGCTCATGATATTCATCTGGTCCGACGACATCCCGAATCTCATAAATCTCCGAGTCCACTTGGCGGATCAGGATTGACCGATAAAACCTTGCACATTCAACAATCACCTCCAAGCCGCCGTCATCCAGAATCGACGTATCGCCTGTCGCTCGTAAGTATTTAACAAAGCCATATACAATTGCTGCCGAAACGTGATATTGTTTATCTCGGAAATAGGTTCGTACCGGGCGCTTTGTAAACACATCCACAAGATTGAAGTCCGAGCAGGCCTCATAGCCTCCCTCCTGGCTTTCCCATGCGTAGTAGGCTCCCTGCAGTCCGTACTCCTTTGCTTTCCTTCTTGCTCCATCGAGTGTGTCAATTCGATATTGCAGCAGTGTTTTTGCGATCTCTGGTGCAGCGGCAATATAATAATCCATCATAAACATTTCTGTGTCCCAGAAAATCGCTCCTTTATACACTTGCCCAGACAGGCCTCTGGCAGGAATAGATGTTCCAGGCAGGTTTCTCGGTGCAATACAGTTCAAATGATAAATTGAATAATTGATTGCAAGTTCTGCATCTGCATCTCCATCAATTTTCACTTCTGATATGGCCCAGATTGCATTCCATGCGCGAATCTGTTCCTGTTTCAGCTGAGAATAGGTAGTCTTCTCTATCTGATCGGTAAATGCCAAGTTATCCGCAGTTGTCCGAACCGCCGCAATTTCCTCTATCCAATAGGTATGACCAGCCTTTGCACAAATCGAAATACGCTGATACGCGCACTCACTTGCACACTCCTGATTTGCCATCCCATCTGATGAAATGACAGCCATTGTGGTTACGCCGATTCGCTTTTCTCCAGTAATTCCAGTCATTTGAAGCACTAACCCGTTGCTTTCCTGAATCTTTTCCACAAAATGCGGACCATGTATATCCCACACATTCGCATCGATTCCAGCATAGATTGTGATTTGGCAGTCATAATCAGCAGAAATCGAATAACGCATAGCAAGCAGATGTTGTCTGCTCATACTGGCAAAGCGTTCGCTTCGTACCAGCAATGTTCCTTTTTCTGTCTGCCATTGTGTTCTCCTGCGCTGTAGTCCATATCGGAAGTTTAATTGCTGTAATTGAGAAAGCGGTCTGTTCTCCGGCAGCGCATATTCCGTCCCATCGACGTTTACCCGCATGTAAAATGGATTTGGCGCATTTATTGATTCTCGCCACGATTCACCCACACGGTCATAAATTCTCGCCAGATTAATCGCACACATCTGTTCTTTTGTATATTCTTCCATCGTGCCCCTGACCCCGAAGTATCCGTTACCCGTCAAGAACTTATTCCCAAACCATGCGATTTTACCCTCATCATATCCGCTTTCCGTGATGCAAAAGGGTTCCTCGTTAAATAACTCCAGCGATTGATACGGAAGTGTTTGCAGTGAACGTGCACAATAATCCGCCTTGCGGCTATCGCTTGCTGCACCAACTGCAACAGCGTACATTCCCGCACGTCTTGCCGCAGCAATTCCGGCATGTGCATCTTCTATAACAACACATTCCTCCGGTGGTATTCCCAGTTTCTTGGAAGCTATAAGGAAAACATCCGGTTCCGGCTTTGACCGGTCTGTATCCAAGCCGCAGCTTATCGCGTCAAACTGTTCGTACAGTCCGATTTTCTTCAATATTAAAGGTGCATTTTTGCTAGACGAGCCTACTGCAATCCGAATCCGCTTTTGTTTCAGAAAAGACAAGAATGACGTTACCCCGGGAAGAATTGCATCTGGTCCCAGCATCTCCAACGCTGCAACATATTTTTCATTTTTTCGCTTCGCCAGACATATTTTTTCTTCTTCTGTGTATACTTGATCTGTTTTTTCCAATAGGACTTCCAATGACTCCATCCGGCTTACGCCTCTTTGTCTGAGATTATCTTTTCTTGTAAAATTATGAATGCCAAGTTCCGTACTGAGCTGTTTCCATGCTTTATAATGCAATTCATCCGTAGATACCAGGACGCCGTCTAAATCAAAAATAACCGCTTTTACCATAACGATATGTTTCTCACTTTCTTTTTCACTGTGCCAGGCTATTTTCTCTACATTTCTTTCATCTGAAAGTTTTCTTGTACTCCCGCGGAGTACATCGAAAGTTTCGCTTAAACAGTTTATTGAAATACGCTGTATTCGGATAACCAACCGCAGTTCCAATTTCATTGATTCTAAGATTGGACTCTTTCAAAAGGGCTGCCGCACGTCCCATCTTAACCCGGATGCAGTAACTCCGAAACGTTTCGCCCGTTTCCTCTTTAAACACCCTACACAAGTAGTTTGGACTGATATTGATTTGTTCTGCTGCCTCAGCGAGTGAGATCGTCCTTCTGTCCTCTTTCATAACCAGCGACTTTGCTTGTTCACTGACGGTCGCATTCTTGCTGTTCACCCGCTGCAAAGCCTGATAGAAAGCATTCATTCCCTGCAGATAGGCTTCCGCTTTATTTTCTGTTGTTGAGTGAATCTGCGCATAAGTGACATGAAGATTATATTTTTGGCGCATCAAATCATTCATTCTGAAAAAAACCGCATTAAGTGTCTGCGCGTCGCCATTGCCTATATTTTGAGGAGATTCCTCCCACATTGCTTGAAGCCGCCGTTGTATTTCATCAAATGAAAGGGGCAAATTCAAAAGGAGCAGATTCTGTTCAGCTATCACACAAAGCAGCAGGTCATTTTTCTGATCGAATTTCACAAATATCTCACCGCTTTGCATTTCTTCATCACCTGTCTGTGCCATCTGTCCGTATCGGCAGCCAGCATTCCATTTCTGATGCTTCATTCCATGTTGCGCCGGCCGAGGCATAATCGACCATCCGAATTGTCTCATCCTTATCCGTCCGTACCAGATAATTTCCGCCGCTCTCAATGCCAAAATCTTCGGATTTCTCAATGCGGAATGCTTCCGGTACAAATGTAACCGGCATTCCCACGTCTGCATTGATTCTGGCGTCCCGCGCCAGAACGATCGGTCCATCGCAAAATGCGATAAACTGCTTTTCGCTTTGGACATTTTCCGGTCTCGGATCGCAGACTGCTCTCGGATGCAGATCCAGACACAATGTAATGCTGCTGCCGGGATTCCATGTCCGCTCCAGTCTGATGTATGTTTCTTTATGCTCCGTTCTGCATATCGGCTCCGCGTCGATCCGGTACTCGCTCCAGCGGCAGTAGCCCGGAACACGCAGCTTCAGCGCAAATGCTTCCGGTTCTTCCGTTTGAACCGTCAGCTTGATCGTCCCATCATACGGATATGCAGTCCGTGTGCGAATTGTCACAGGATGTCCGTTCTGAAGTGTAAACTTAATTTTGCCCTGTGTATAAAATTCAAGCACGATCTCGTCACCCGCGCGCAGAAGATGCAGATTTGGAAACAGTCCCGTTCCCGCAGCGCCGATCGCCGCGCAGCAGCCATAGAAAAAAGTCCCGTTTTCCATCTTCTGAAATCCGCCAATAAACCGGGCACGCTTGTTTGCACGCAGGGGGCTGTAGCTGTCGAACGGCAGGCCGCCATTTTCCGGATTCTGATGCAGATTCACGCTTCCATAGAGCGCGTTATACGCAGATTTCTCGATCTCGTCCGCCCATACTGAATCACCGGTCAGGAGCAGCAGCTTCGCACACAATTTCATCCATGTAACTGTAACGCAGGTTTCCTGCATAATTCCTGTTCTGTCTGGGTCAGTCTGTGCTACAGCAGAATGATCCAGCAACTCATGCGTACAGCCAGCACATCCAATCACGGTGATATCTGACTGACGAAGCCGCTCTGCGAAGCGGCAAACCGCAGTTTTCCATTTCTCACTTCCGGTAATCTGGCTGTACAGCAGAAGCCCCTCAAAGCATGACATCAATTCGTATGCCTTGATGTCCGGATATTGGTACGGGTCAATCTCATCCCGATACGCCAGCTCAAAAATATTGCCGTTGGAAGAACCGCCGCGGCGAACAATATAATCCGCAAATTCCAGATACTTTGTTTTCTCTGTCCACTGAAACAGTTTTACAATCGGCTCCAGAATAGAACTGGAATTGATTCCTCCCCAAAGATTGGATGTTGCCGTAATGTCGATCTTCCCATCTCCGATATTGGCGCAGATATAATCCGCGTGTCGACACGCTGCCGCAAGAATCTGTCCGCGCAGTGCATCATCCTGACAAATCTCGCAGAAATAAAGGAAGCCGAGCAGCACGTATTTTCGGCACCAGATGTCCCATCCGTGGAACTCCGCTGCTTTGCTGTAAGTGGAAATGCGCCCTTCCGTGTCCTGCGTTGTCAGCATATCCCGGACCGTCCATTCCAGGACATCATAAAGCTCTTTGTCGTGCGTATACTGCCAGGTGATACATCCGCCGCGCATGAGCTTTCCCCAATACTCACCCTTCCATGATTTGTTCTCATCGTCCGGGTTTTCCCGGAACTGCTTGACAAACAGGCTCCAGATTCTTCTATCCTTCAACTGCCCGTCCTGAATCAGCCGTGCAATCTTATCCGGCTGACCCTCCAAAATGATTTGTGCTATACGATCCATAGAAAACATGTTGTTTATTTCCATATTATCCTCCATCAGATAGATCAAGCGCCAGGTGGTCGTAACCGACCGCCTGGCGCCCGTGATTTACTGCATACCAGGCTTACTTACTTGCAATCCAGGTATTCATTTCCTCAAGATACGCGATACCACCATTGTTGTACCAATCGTCTAAAGCCCGCTTATAATCATCAACAGTCGCATTCCCAAGAATCACCTTTGTGACCGTATTCAGCAGCTTATCATTGTAGTCGATAAACGAAGGATCATCAGCCGCCTTGGGTACATAGCCGGAATCCATAGACGGAACAGCCGTGTCAATTGCTTTCTGAACCCATTCTCTGCAAGAATCAATCAGTGCAGCCTGATCTTCATCGTAATACACCGGCAGGAAGAAGTTTGCGTCATCTGCTCTTCTAACAGGCGTGAAATTATTGCGCACAGGAGCAATCAACTCATCGTATGCTTCACGGTCAACAACAATTTCATCACCTTCATAGTGCCACGTAACATTTTCCGGACCATACTGGAGCAACCGCCAGCCATCATCAGACAGCAGATAATCCAGCATATCTACGATTGCCTGTTCCTTTCCTTCGGCTGCAACAGTAATCGCATTCAGGAACCAATAACCGCCGCCATATGCATCGCCTTTTACTTCGCCATCATCATTCTTCACGAAGAGATAGGTCAGGTCAGCATCGGGGTTAACTTCCTGGAGATTTTTCAGCTGTGTAGGAAGGTTGCCTGCAAAGTCCTTCACCATGCCTACCGAGCCTTCAAGCATCCGCGTCAAGGCTTCTGCGGAAGATTTATTAAGCGGGGCATTCGGATCAATGATCCCCTTCTTCCAGCAATCTGCTGCAAAAGACAGCAATTCTGTGTAGGTATCGCTCTCACAATCATAGATTGCCTTCATGTACTCATATGTTCCGTTCGACTTCTGCCAACCAAGCAGACCAAAACCCGGAGCAAATACCTGCGGATCCAGGTTTCCGTTGCCATCTGCGTACCATGTAAAGCCATAGGTATCATCAACGCCATTACCATCCGGATCATCGAAGGTAAAGCGCGTCATAATATCAACGAACTGGTCTCTTGTGATAATTCCATCTTCAGGAAGTTCAATCCCCAGATTATCACACCAGTCTTTTCTCACATAATACTGATCGCAGCGGAACGGTGTGCTTCTGGGAATGCCATAAATCTGGTCGTCACCCTCAATCTTCATGCAGTCCCATGAAACATCAGAAATATACTTGTTCAGGTTTTCTGCGCTCTTGAGATATTCATTCAGCGGAACAACAATGCCGTCACTAACCGCATCCTTGAACACCTGGCTGTCATGACTGGGGAACATAATGAGGTCGGGATATTCGCCGGAAGCCATCGTAATCTGCAGCTTCTCTTCATAGCTGCTCATCGGCGGAACCTCATAGTTCAGCTTAACGTTGCAAGCTTCTTCGATTGCTTTGACCGAGGGGAATGTCGCCGGATCAAAATTCTCGGGTGCATAGACCATCAAGTTGATTTCCGTCGGGCTTTCGGTGTCACTGCTGTCTTCCGGTGCAGACTCTTCAGTCTTATTGTCCGAAGCCTGCTGATTCTGCTGCTCTGCCTGCTGTGTGTCTTCCGGTTCTGTCGCTGCATTATTGGTGCAGCCAACGAGGGTACCTAACACCAAGCACAGGACAAGCAGCAATGCGATTGCTTTTTTCATCGTGTTTCTCCTTCATTTGTTTTTTATCAAAAACCTCCAACTTTCATTTTGGAAGTTCCTGAGCCAATTATTCCTTGACCGCGCCAAGGGTCATGCCGGAAATAAAGTATTTCTGGACAAACGGATAGATGCAAAGTATCGGAACAGTTGCCACAATGATTGCTGCATAATCCATCGATTTTGAAGCTACCATCTGTGATGCATCCAAAATATCCTGCGACTGCTGCTTTACAGCGATCAGCATTTCACGCAAAACGAGCTGCAACGTCCAGAGATTTCTGTCTTTAGTGTACACAATAGAGGAAAAAAACGAATTCCATTTTCCAACAGCTGTAAAAAGCGTAATTGTTGCAAGAATTGGTTTTGACAATGGCAAAATAATATCGAACAGGATACGAATGTCGGAAGCGCCGTCTATCGCAGCCGCCTCTGTCAAAGAGTCTGGAATAGACTGGAAGAAAGAGCGGATCAAAATACAGTTATACGCAGAAACTGCGCCTGGCAGGATCAACGCCCATATTGTATTGTAGAGTTTCAAATTCTTGATCAGGAGGAAGTTCGGAATCAATCCGCCATTAAAAAGCATGGTAAAGATTAGGATTCCCGAGACGACTTTCCTCCCACGAAAATCTTTTCTGGAAAGCGGATACGACAGCAGAACCGAAAGGATCAGTGCGAGCACCGTGCCAACAAGGGTTGTTATAATGGTGTTCTTATATCCCGTCCATATCAAATTATTTTTGAGCAGATCGTGATAGGCATTCAACGTAAAACCGTGCGGCCAAATCATCATCGGATTTTTGTACACTTCAGCCGAAGACGAAAAAGACACAGCAAGTACATTTACAAACGGATAAACAATTATAAGCGCAATTAGGATTGCGATAGTTGTCATTGCAAAACTCCATCGAGCCTCTTTTATCCGTTTTTTTCGAATCGGGTTTACCACAATGCACCTCCCGCCTTTGCCGCCAGTTTATTTGAAATAGAAATAAAGATCAATCCAACCAAAGACTGGAACATGCCAACTGCAGTTGCAAAGCTGTAGCGCCCTTCAAGCAAGCCCAATCTGTAAGAGAAGGTTTCCAGCACGTCACCGACATCGTAAACAGATGGACTGTACAGCAGGAACACTTGCTCAAAACCATTGGAGAGCACGCTTCCCATCCGAAGAACCAACAGCACAATCATCGTTGGAACAATGCTGGGAATCGTGACATAAATGATTTGCTTAAAACGCCCAGCTCCATCCATATCGGCAGCTTCATACAAACTTACATCAATACCGCTCATTGCGGCCAAGTAAACGATCGTTCCCCAGCCGACCTCTTTCCAAATATCTGTAATGACCAAAATAGGTCTGAAGTATTTGGAATTGATCAGATAGTTCACCTTTTCTCCACCAAGCGCAACAACAATTTTATTGACAATGCCGCCATCTGTGGAGAGCAGACTGATAATAATTCCAGACATGACGACCCACGAAACAAAATGCGGAATATAGACTACCGTCTGTACAACTTTCTTAATTCTTGTTCTCCGAATTTCATTAATAATCAGCGCCAAAATCAATGGTGCAGGAAACCCGAAAAGCAGCTTCTCAAAACTCAGAACCAGTGAATTTTTCAGGACATTCAGAAAATCCGGAGATTTAAACAAATACTTGAAATTGTTCAGCCCAACATATTTGCTGCCCAGCAAACCTTTTACCGGACTATAATCAAAGAACGGAATCGCAATTCCATACATCGGTAAATAGTGAAAGATAAGCAGGTATATCAAGCCCGGCAGTACCATTATATACAGCCAGTAATGTGATTTGAAATAGCGCAAAAAATCAGCACGACTTGCCGCTTTTTCCGTCTTTCTTTCTTTGCGTTCCAGTTTCCTTTCCGCTAACATTTTTGTCACCCTCTCATACTTCTCTCTCAAACCAGCAATGATATTTTAACATTATGCACAATTTTTTTCGATGTCCCCCATTTAATTTTATTTGTTATAAAAAACAAGAAAAAGCACCGGTTGGTGCTTTTTCTTGTTTTGTGCATAAAATAAAATACGTTTATTGGTCAGCCAACCGGGAGCCGTATGGTCATCTTCGTTCCTGTTCGCGGTTCAGACTGGATTACCAGCCCATACTGTTCTCCAAAGAGGATCTGGATACGTCGTTGAACATTGTATAGTCCCAACCCTTTTCCAGTTTCCCGATTCATGCGCTGGCGTATCTCTTCCAGTTTTTCCCGCGTCATTCCAATTCCATTATCTGTAATGCTAATCTCAAGCAGGTTTTCCATCTTCTTCGCTGCAAGCACAATTAAAAGCGGTTTATCATCGTCTTTGCCGCCATGCAGAATCGCATTCTCAATCAACGGCTGAAGCGAAAACGGCGGCAGCGCAGCAGATAGCAAAGATTCGTCGATCTCACTTCGATAGATAAATCTATTTCGGAACCGGAACTGCATAATTTCCAGATATAGCTCGGCACAGTGAAGTTCTTCGCGCAGCGTTGTCATGACAGCCGTTTGTGACATACTCATCCGCATCAGGTCGGCCATCTTGCCAATCATTTCAGTAACCTCATTTTCATCACCAAGGTATCCAATCGTGCGCCAGGAAATCGCATCAAGCGTGTTATAGATAAAATGTGGATTGATCTGCGCCTGCAACGCATTCAACTGTGTACGCCGAAGGAGTTCTGGCAGTGTATTCTTCTGGGTCGTTGCTGAACGGATTAGTTCGTTCACCTCTCCAAGGTTGGCCTTGTGAACATATGCCTCATCCGTTCCAATATCGTTCATCAAAACGTCCGGTAAAAGCCGCAGTGCATAAAACAGCCAACGTGACATTGCAGCAGCAACAATAAACCCAATTAAAATGACTCCAACAAATCCGAAATACAACCATTTATTGATTGTGGAAAGCTGCGCTTCAACTGTATCTGCCGAAACAACTGACACTAGCGACCATGGAATTGTTTTTAATTGTACAGTGCTTTCAACCTCATGTGCTTCATCCACAGTCACTTGGTTTTGCACAGCTTCCGGATAAAGGACTGAGCCATCTTCGTCCAGTAAGTAGACCTGCTCTAATTTCTCATCTACATTTAGCATGTATTCAGCTAAACGATCCATATCCATATTGATAACGGTACAGAGCACTTTATCCCCAGAAAGGTGCTTTCGGAGTAGCGAGACTGTTTTATGTCCCTCATCATCGATACGATAAAAAATATGTGTCTTTCGATCCACATCTATCGCATCGCAGGTATCTTTCCAGGATAAGTCCTTAAAATTCTGTATCGGTTTGCTTCCGTACTTTGTTGAGCAAACCAACCCGACTGATTCATAATACACATAAATCGACTGCACCATCTTCTGCAATGTCAGCGCACTGGAAAGATCGCGTTCGATCTGTACGGTACCCCGCAGTGTACTATAATCAATGCGATTCATTTTAGCGTACTGCGCAAACGCCATCAACTCCGTATTATATATCATGGCATCGCTCATATTTACGGCTTCGCTCAATTGAATATCCAGTGCCTCACGGCTTTTCTCCAAAGCATACTGATAGGCTTTTGCGATATCTTTCCGCATATACCCAGCATAAAAGGAGTGGATCCCGCTCATAAACAATGCAAACGGTACAACCAGCAAAAGAAGAATAATGATTGCGCAACGGACAAATATGCTCTTTACACCATATCGGCGGATATAGTAGAAATAACCATGTTTCATTTTGCTTCCTCTTCACATTCCCTATATTCCTTCGGAAGCATCCCTGTTGAATTACGGAAGATCTTTGAAAAATGCCGTGCACTTCCGTACCCAAGCTGTACACTTATTTCGTGTACTTTTCGGTTTGTATGCCGAAGAAGGTCTTTCGCCGTGTCAATTCTCTCCTGCGTGATATAATCTGTGAATGTCTTACCTGTCTTTTGTCTGAAAAGCTTCGACAAGTGGCTTGGCACAACCCCCACATTTTCAGCTACGCGTTCCAATGAACAGTTTTTCTCCATATAGTGCTGATCAATGTAGCGCTTTGCTTTTTCAACCAGATCCACGCTCATATATTCTTCCGATTCAGCATTCTGCGTTTCAGACAATTCTATTAGATTTCTCAGTTTTTGGAACGTTTGCTTCAGTTCCTGAATCCTAACCGGTTTCAGCAAGTATTCAACGACATGATACGTAATTGCTTTCCTTGCGTACTCAAAATCCTTGTAGGCAGTCAATAAAACCACTTTTGTTCTATATTCATGCTCACAAATATATTTCGCGAGCTCCAAGCCTGATACTTTATCCATCCGAATATCGGACAAAATCACATCGACCGATTCTGTCCGCTGTTCTATGAACTGGATTGCTTCTTTTCCGTCCCGTACAGATGCTACCACTTGAAAGCCCAATTCTGGCCAGTCAATATAATTTGTAAGGCCTTCTCGTGTATTATCTTCATCTTCTGCAATCAGCAATGAATAAAGCCGCATATTTACCTCCGGTCCTCCGATTTTTTATTATCTATTATAAATCTATCGTCCCGTTATTGCAATGTGCAAAGAGGAGCTGCCTCGGCAGGCAGCTCCTCCTGCATGGTTTAATCCTCGGCAGGTTCAAGAATCATGCGTACAGAATAATTTGTACAGTCAACACTTTCGTATGGGACATCCGCCGTCTGAGCCATCACAATCGTTGTATTGTTAGGTTCATTCGGACGATCTTCATTTCGGATAATTTCCCCTGACAGCGTCTTCGTCGTCCCGCCGGATTTAGGTGTAAAAATGACGGTCAGCTTCATGCCGTTCATGGATCCAGCATCCGGTGCAAATGGCACATGGTTTTTCGCTGTAACTAAGCGGAACTCTTCCCCGCTTGCTCCCTGCCCCATTTTCACTAGATACAGGTCAGTTGCAGGAAAACTTCTTTTATCGACCGCTGTATCATCATATTCTGGATGAAGCGTCAGCGCAATCTGATACCGGTCGTTATATACGGCCGCCGGAACGGCGCCGGTTCCCGGCATGATCAGCACTGTGTTCTCCACGTTGGAATGGTCTTCATTTCTGATGATTCTTCCAGTAAGCCGGAGTGTATCACCGCTGCCGCTTTTCGGCATAAACACAGCCTCCAGCCACATTCCATTCATTTTTCCTGCCTCTGCATAATCCGAGATTTCCTTTTTTGCGACAACAAACCGAAAAACTGCACTTCCACTATCCACCCCGGAGCCTTGCCCTTTCAGCGTAAGCTGGATTGGTTCTTTACTTGGGCTTGCTTCATTCAGCGCACCGTCTACAATCGCCTTAAGATCAGCAGTATTATCAGCTTCCGCCAGTGCTATCGCCATTAAATGGGTCTTCGTTGTCCACCCGCTCAGCTCTGATAGTGTGCTACCCGCCGGCGCATCAACTGTCAGTGTCACATTTCCATCATAAGCACGGCGTTCCGCGCCGCGGATAATGGCATCTACATAGACCGCCTCTCCAGTCGTTTTATTTACAAAACCAGCATACATTTTGAACCCCACGAGCTGCGTAATATCTGGCATCAGGCAGTAGCTCTGATTATCCGTTACGATTTTAAGCTGTGTTGTCACACCCGTTGTCACAACTTGTGGTGTCAGTACCGGTTTTAATGCAAGACGCTCCACGGATATTCCGTTTGGAATCGCATCTCCTGCAACTTTCAATGTCACACGATCCGAGCCAATCGTTGCTGCGAGAATCGGAGTCAGTGCTTTTTTCTCTTCTCCGCTCTCATTCTTCCACTCGATCTGCAAACTTATTCCTACCAGGTCGCTCTCCTTTGTATTGGAAAAGCAGGCCTTTTTCAATACAGAAAACTCAATGTCATCGTCAGTCCTGTTCTGTTCCAGAAGTTTCATCTGGAATGGATATACCTGTTCTTCCAGATCAAACAAGCTGCTCAGATTCGTCTCGACCTGTGCTCCACACATGGCAAGTTCAATCGTGTATCCGCGATAGTCGCCCGCCGGTACAGAGTCAGTCTCATCACAAACAATAATTGTCTGTGAAATTCCATTTTGCACACGAACGGAATTGGCCTGTACAACTGTGTCCATGATTTTTACGGTTCCTGTCGCTTTATCACGCAATACCGCGTAAATCTTCATCCCTGCTAACACGTTTGCGCCGAAGTTTTCCTGAATCCTTTCCGGATAGTCGGCTTTGTTTGTCACGAACCGTACATCATGTCCTGTTGAACCCGATGAAATGACAGGGACTTTGAACGCTTCCTGATTGCTGAAATCCACACGCGGTTTACAGGCATCCTCTGTGGAACCAGGTACGCTCACACCAGAGCCGACAACGCTTGCTTTCAAAGTTCCTTCGCCAATACTTTCTGTCGTTCCATCGCTCTTTTTTACAGTCAGTTTGTACTTAATTTCCTGGCTGGAATCGAGGACTTTAATGATAGCTTCAAATGGATACTGCGCATCTTCAACAGTGCCCGTAACATCCCCATAGGCATACTCAACGGTTAGACCAATAATTGCATCTTCCTTCAATGTTGTATAGACATAAGCATAATAGCTATCATCCGTCATTTGAAGTACATGCGCCCGCGCATTCTCATGTTCAACATAAGTATTCCCAAGTGTATTGGAATACGAATATGTCCGTGCATATACAGGTTTTTTGATGCCATCAAGATTCAAAACCACAGCGCAAAGTTCTTTCGCAGGAATCGTCAGTGTGAACTTTCCGTTTTTAACCTTGCATACAGACTTGCTGCCATCAGCAGCATACAAAGTCGCATCGCCGGTATAACTGCTGCCGCCCGGGACTTTTTCGCCAAGGCTGATTTCTGCGGTCGTTTCAGCATTTGCTTCATTCACAAATGCAAGCCCAAGAACGCCATCCTTCCGCGCTGCAATATAATCCAAGTTCACATCCTTGACATTCACAATTCCACGATCCAGCCAGAGCCACATATCGGTCTGATCATAGAACTTTCCCGCAGCCTGTCCATACTGTGAAGTTGCAAAATAGGCATACCCGTCCTGATGAACGCTTGGGAACTCAATTTTACCGTTAGACTTGCTCCAAACAGAGTTGATCAGGTAGTCCTCCAGCATTGTTACAAACACCGGAATATGGTGCCAATAGATCAATGTATAATCCGGGCCTGTATATGGGTAAGTTGCCGCCATCTGGTGTACAATGTTTCTATCCTGATAGTATCCAGGATAATTTCCAAAACGCCCCAGCATTGCATTGCGTGCCTGCATCTCAAAATACGGTTCGTTTGTGTACTTTGCCAGACGTTCTAGGGTACCAGCCCACACATTCATCGTAATAACATCGCCCGCGCCGGGGGTACGGGTATGTTCCGTTCCCATGCCTGCCTTCGCAAGCAGCCACGCCGGAACTGTTTCTGCCGGGATCTTCAAAGGGAGATCCTGCGGTTTTTTTGCTTCTCCGTCAACATTGCCAAGGCGCCAAACCTTATCCCCATGATACCAGAACTTTGCATTATTCTCGTCGCAATGCAGCAGTCTCTGCATGGTTGCATCTGGGTCGATCGTATAATTTGTTGTCAGTCGCTCACCCTGATATCCGGTTGTCCAGAGGCTGGTCATGAGCATCTGCGCACTCTGCTTCGCCGCCTCCAGATATTCCTGCTTGCCGGTACATTCATATGCATTTGTAAAAGCTGTGGCAGTGCTAATATAATCGCCGTAAACAAACCCATCCACAAATGCAACATTCATGCGCTTGAGCGGATTCGTCTGCAGATATTGGTCTGCAAGTTCAATCAGTTTGTTCTTGTAAAGCTCCTGTCCAGTGTACTTGTACATTGCAATCATGGAGTTGATACCGGATAGATTTTCCTCAACTTTTACATTTTTTACGGCATAGTCCAGCAAATACGGTACTCGTCCCTGCGTCATCTCATACAGGCCGCCATAAACATTTGTGCCAAACTGCACCATTGGGCTTCCAACATCTGTCGGCCCACCTGCTGGTACATAGACACCGCCGTTTTCTTTCGTCGGCAGGCAGTGGTAGCTGGGGCGGCTCAGCGCATACGCCAACGTAGGAATCGCGCGTTTTTCAAGCCATTCCTCATTCTCCGTCAACAAATACCGCTGCACAATTGCCATCGGGTTTCCTGTCGTAACAAGATCTTTGTTTTCCATGTTGTAGAACGACATGGCATTTTCATCCCATCCGCCATAATCGTCATACATCATTAGATCGGTGGCATTGTAGATTGCTTCATTGATGGAACTGTTCCAGTTCGTTCGCACATCACTCAGATTGTACATGTTCTGCGTAATGTACTGATAAGTATCAAACCAATCCTCCAACCGATTTACAATACGGAAGGAAATCGAAGCAGTCTCTCCTGCTTTGAATTTGCAATGCTCTGTACCGAACATTGGCGCGACCAGCTGGTTTCTGTACTTTCCATCTGTCGTCTGAAAGGTGAATCCAAATTTCGACGTATCTGGGTAAGAGTAATTATCCTCCATTGTGATCTCCTCTGGATCCACAACAAGACCGGACGTGCGTTTTGTCCCGACTTGTGTATCGCTATAGGTAAACGTTGACATAGGGGTGAACATATAGCATTCTGCGGTAACACTGCCAATTCCCTTCGGAAATGCTTTTTTTACATAGAGCAATGGTGCTGTCACACGCTCAAACGCATCATATTCCACTGCATCGCCGCTGGACAGGAGGAAGGAGTATGCGCCGTCATGATGGAAACTGGCATTCAGCGTAACCTTCGGTTCCTGCGCGTCTTCCGGCAACGAGAACAGGACCTCTACATCAGCCTTCTGATTATGTGCAAATATCAGTTTGACCGTATCATCATTTACCAGCTCCATACCGGACGGAATAAACCATGTGGAATTTCCGGATTTATAAAAATTCTTTGTGGCCATACTGACCGTTTTTCCGCCAAGCTCAAACGTCTGCAAATTGGAAACGATTTCAGACTCCACACCAACATATTGGCTATCGCTGGCGTCCAGCATCAAATAGCCAAGTTCTTCCGTTTTCTCTTTTACTTTAATCCATTTTCCTTCGTGCTTGATATAAATCTCATTTTGGACAAGAGAATTCCCCGATTCCTCCGACGTTCCCTCATAAAACACAACTTTCACCGCATCATTTACAAGCTCCAGTGTTTCCGTTGCAGGAATGTCTTTTTTCGCCCATTCCGGGAAAACAGGGGTCACCAACGGCGCGAACGGGTCATACGGAACTACGGTATCCGCCATCTGCTCATCGTCGTACGGCTGGAAATCCAGATCCTGTGAAAGCAGGATTCCGCTGCATCTGGCATAGAAGCGCGAGGTATCCAAGAGCGCAATCTTGTGGATTCCCTTCTCCAACTCAAACGTTCCGCCATCTGTCCATTTGAATCCATCCCCGCCATGCTGTCCAAACGTAGTTTGGGATTCTATACCATCTACTGCAACATTGAAATAACGAGTTCCCGGCTGGTTTGTTGAAAAATCTCTGGCATTTACCCACAGACGATACGTGCCGCTCGCCTTAACCAATACTTCCAGAACAGCAGGTCTCGTTTCCGCATCTGCAACCGATGTGCCTTGTAAATACACGCCATCCCGCTTCCACGTTCCAAGTTCACCGAACGAATCAGCCACATAATAGTCGATCAGCGGCGGTACCGTTCCAGTCACGCTGAGTGTCATTGGAGACAACTGCCATATCGCTTTGCAGTCAAACAGACTTTCCAGGCAATTAGCCGCTATCATCGGTATCCCATTCCGCACAACCGGTGCTGTCGGAATCGTTTTCTTCGTACCTTGTTCTTCAACTTCTTCAGAGCCAATATACAGTCGAAGTACTGTTCCGTTGCGTAAAGCTACAATTGTCTGGTATTCCTCAACCCAAAAATATTCGTAGCCAAACAGCTCCAACATATCCTGCAGAGGAAGATACAGGCAGCCATTTTCTTCAACAGGGTTTCTGATCATGACACTTGTTTCATTAAAGGTGATCTCAAAGCACTTTTCCGATTCTTCCGGCTGCGTCGGAATATCAGGATTCTCTGACGGATTTGGCGGTGCTACAGGCGCGCTTGGTGCTGTGGCGTCAATCCGTGAATCCTCCTGAATTTCATATAGTTTACAAAACCGGCTCAAAATTGCTGCGACCTGTGCTCTGGTCGCAGTTCCCTGTGGATTCAAGAGCCTCGTGCTGCCACGTAATATGCCTGCTTCTACTGCCCAGCATACTGCCGTGCGTGCATAGGAACCAATTTGATTTTGATCCGCAAAATCATTCAACACATTTTCGTCTGCCCGATTCGGCTGCATTTTTTTATACTGCAAATAACGAAACAAAATTACGGCAAGTTGCTCTCTTGTGATTGGATCTGCCGGACCAAATTTCCCTTCGCCATAGCCGCTTACGATTTGATTATATGCAGCCCACGTGACGGCATCTGCATAATAGGCTGCAGGTGCAACATCGACGAAACCGTCGTATTCGTTTACGGGCTGCTTCTCCATTCGCCACAGAATGGTTACGATCATCGCACGTGTTGTCCGTTCTTCCGGACTGAATCGATTCTCATCGGTTCCATTCATAAGTCCTCGTTTACAGACATCCTGTACATCTGAATAAAACCAGTCTTTAGGCAGAACATCCTCAAACGGACTTGCATTTGCTGCTATTACGCTTTCCGAAAAAATCCCAAGAATCATGCAAAAAGCTAATATCGCGCAAAGCCACTTTCCTGTTTTCTTCATCCATATTCTCCTTCCTTTATTCACAATAGCAGCGGATCTCGAAAATTCTGGCGCTGCCATGATTGCCAGTATCGTATACTGTAATCCGAACTTTTTTTACAATATGCTTCTTAAATTTATGGCGTTTTTGACGAAGATAGTTTCCTGCGACCTTCGCTATTGTTATCCACCCAATTCCATCGTCTATTTCAACTGAATAGTCTGTTACGACCTTTGATGGGATTTTCTCTGCTCCATTCAACATGGACGGATTCGTCATATCCGTATCAAATGTGATTTGAATCAGGTTCAATGTTACCGGCTGCTCAAATTCGAGTTCGATCCATTGTGGAAGTTTTTGATTTGAATCAGACACCCAGCAGTAGTCCTCGCTGCTAACCGCTCTGCTATACCCATTTATAATATTTCCAGCCTCACAGTTTGCGGTCTTCTCTACTGGTTTTTCAAATGCAACCATATGGCATTCATTCGGTATTGTTGGGAATCGCCTCCACTTCGCATCCCACACGGATCTGGTGCAGTCGATCGGCGCCATCTTTAGAACCCGCCACTTGATTCCTTCCACCGGTTCCAGCACGGCCCAGATACCATTCCCTCGCAGCGTCATAGGCACATGAAATGCAATCCATCCCTGATACCCAGCCGGAACACGTTGTACATCCATCACACTTGTATCCGAAACATACGATACATCTTGCGCTATCTGCTCTCGGACTGAAAGCTGTACATCGATTGCTCGGCTCGTTTCATTTTTCAGCATTAGATACAATTCTTGTATCTGCGTTCGTTCACGCCGTGGCAGAAAACTGCCGCGAGTGCAATTCAACGGAAGCCACGCATCCCGCACACCGATCTCTTGGACGTACACCTCTTCCCGGCTGACGCTGGAGGCTGTGATTTTTGCTTTCCGTGCCAAATCCAATGGATCTGCATTGCGTAAGCCCGGAATATACTGATCGTCTTTCAAAAGCTGCTGCCGCAGTTCCTCCAGGCATTGTTCGCCAAGAGCTTTGGGTGTCAAATGTTTCTTTACACACATAGCCGCTGCTGTGCCGCAAGCCTGTCCAATCGAGGCAATTGTTGCCTGAACTCTTGTTGTTCCAAGCGCAATATGGCTGACGCTGATATTTCTTCCTGCCATCATCAGATTTGAAATATTCTTTGAATAAATGCACCTGTATGGGATGCTGACCAGCGGAACATGCGCATTAGAAAAGAAGGGGCCCTCCTCCCCAGAATAAATGCCTTTCAGATTGTGCAGATCGATTGGCCATCCGGCATATGCAATCGTGTCTTGGAATTTTGTCCCCTGAACACAGTCGTTCTGGTTTAGTACGTAATCACCAATGATTCTGCGCGACTCACGCTTTGCATCGATCCATTTCATTGGACCAATTGCGTATGTTGTCGCCCGTTCTTTTTCCTCCCAATCATTCTTCAAGTAATTAAAATATCCGAGAATAATCCGATATAACTCATCTCTGGCTTCCTCGGCATCATAAATATCATCAATATCATTGGGTGCCTCCAGCCACCAGTCCGGATAAATCCCCACAATATTTCGTCCGAATTTCTTCCCTTTGGGGAAACGCGGAACCCACTCTGGCGCAAGATACTCCTGCGGGATGCCAGTATCAACGAAGCGCGTTCCCCATAGACACCCGCTCATTGTACAAGTATCAGGTGTCTGCGGTGCAAACGCCTCATGATACTGCCACTTTGCTTCCCTGCCGCAGCGTATCTTTGCACCAGCCTGATATGCCAGTTCCGAGTCTCCGGTACAGTCTAAAAAAACTTTCCCGTAGAAAGTTGTATAAGTCCCGTTTTCTGTATGACGGGCAGTCAAGCTGCGGATTTGCATATTCTCCACATCAACAGAAAGCACACGCTGGTTACAAAACACCGTCAGATTTGTTTCTTCGGAACACATCTGCATCAGCGTCTGGGTCCAACTCATCTGTTTGTTTGTTTTCCGTCTGATAATTTCTTCTACGATTCCGCCTTCTCTGGCATTGAATTGCTGTGAAGACGCCCCGTTGTAGCCGATTCCTGCCTCCGTACTTGCATTGCCGCCCAGGATCGGTCTGTCCTGCAGCAGCAGCGTCTTGGCACCGCCTCGCGCAGCCATAATTGCCGAAGCAGTTCCGCCTGGACCTCCTCCCACAACAATCACGTCGTAGTTTCCGCCATTTGTCGGCATATTCGGCAATCTCTTTAGGCGTGCCCGCTCCTTTTCAAAAGCTGCGATATCACTCTGCGGCAAGTAATCCATATCTGTCGTCAGCAAGAGCGTAGAACACCGGCCCATATATCCGGTCAGGTCAATCAATTCCAGTACATGCTCGCCCTTTTCCAGAAAAAAATCGTCTGCAATCTGCCAAACCCACCGTCTGGATGGCGCAGCCCCAAGGACAGCTGCCGCACGTTTTCCATCAACTGCAACCGTGAACTTTCCGGGCGCATATGGCGCATACCAATTCTTCGCGCGAGTCCAAATTCTGTACATTCCATTTTGGGGGACATATACAGCCATACGCGCATTTTCAACTGGTTTTCCGGGAATATCACAAGCCAAAAGATAGGCGCTGCCCATCAGATGCGTAAACTGCGTATCCTTTTTCCACCCGCCATATTCTTGGAACTCAATGGCATCAATCCAGATCATTGCCGGCATATTCTCGTTTCGTATCATTATATTCGCCTCGTCTTTGCTCTTTTATATTAATTCATTATAGCAAAGATCAATTTGTAAACCCAGCCAACAAAACTATGAAAACTTGTCTTTTCTTACCCTCTTTTCACATATGCGTTGACAGCACTTCTTATTTCCAGCTACAATAATTCAAAACAGAATTCAAGGTTCATTTATCCGTCGAAAGCCACGCCATCGCGCTGGCCGCAGCGGAAAGCCGTCTGCGCGGCGGCGCCGTCGTGGATCTGCCTGCTTATATGCAAAGTGTACAAAAATCGGAGGTCTGATTCTTATGAAACAACCAAGCTGGCTTTCATCCGCAGTCTTTTACAACATCTATCCTCAATCGTTCTACGACACGAACGCTGACGGCATCGGCGATCTGAACGGCGTTCGTGAGAAGCTGCCGTACATCCACGACATGGGCTTTACGGCGATCTGGCTGAACCCGTTCTACGAATCGCCGTTCCGTGATGCGGGCTATGATATCACCGATTTTTACAAGGTCGCGCCGCGTTACGGCACGAATGAGGACTTTGCTGCGCTCTGCACGACCGCGCACGAATACGGCATCAAGGTCGTCGTCGATATGGTCGCTGGTCATACCGCGCTGGAATGCGAGTGGTTTCAGAAATCTGCCCTGCCGGAGAAAAACGAATACTCCAACCGTTACGTCTGGACGGACAACTGGATGAAAAACTACGACGGAAGCTGCATCGGCGGCTACAGTCAGCGCGACGGGATGTATATGAAGAATTTCTTCTATTGCCAGCCCGCGCTTAATTACGGCTTCGCGCAGATCGACGATCCGGCGTGGCAGCTCCCGATGGATCACCCGGACTGCCGCGCAACCAAGCAGGAGCTTATCAACATCATGGAGTTCTGGCTTTCTTTGGGTGCGGACGGCTTCCGCGTGGACATGGCCTCGTCGCTCATCAAAAATGACCCGGACGGCAGCGGTATCCGCGCGTTCTGGCAGAAGATCCGGCAGATGTTCGATGAAAAGCACCCGGAATGCGTTCTGATCTCCGAATGGTCGTATCCCTCGAAGGCTGTCGCGGCAGGCTTCCACATTGATTTTCTGATTCATTTCAATCTGCCCGCCTATACGAAGCTGTTCCGCGCCGAACCGGGGCGGAACGTCAGCGACCAATTCGGCGGTCATAGCTTCTTCCAGAAGGACGGTAATGGCAGTCTGGACGATTTCCTGTCTGATTATCTGCGCGAATACGACGCAACGAAGGGCAAGGGCTATATCTCTATCCCGACCGGCAATCATGATATGCCGCGCATCAGCGTTCAGCGCACGAAGCGTGAGCTGGAGATCGTGTATGCGTTCCTTATGACCATGCCCGGCGTTCCGTTCGTCTATTACGGCGACGAAATTGGTCTTCCGTACCGTGCCGATCTGCCTTCCAGGGAGGGCGGCTTCAACCGCACCGGCGCACGCACGCCAATGCAGTGGGAAGACGGCAAAAACGCCGGCTTCTCGGAAGCCGACGCAGACAAACTCTATTTACCTGTAGATGAGCATGGCGCGAATGTAGCCAAACAGCTTGCAGATGAAAATTCCCTGCTGCACACGATGCAGAAGCTTATTGCGCTGCGCAGATCCAGCCCGGCACTTTGCGCGGACGGCGGAATTGAATTTGTCAACCGCCGTCACAACGGCTACCCGCTCGTCTACCGCCGCTGGCTCGGCAGCGAGGAATATCTGGTCTGCATCAACCCGCTCGACGTGCCAGAAGGCTATGCCGTCGGTGATGGCTGGAAGACAGCACTGGCAAATCAGACCGTCAGGATCGAAAACGGTCAGCTTACGCTGGAGCCGTTCGGATATGTAATTTTAGAAAAAATTTAAGGAAAAGCCAATGTTTCCAAATGATTTTGTTTGAAAAATAGCATCGCCCCCTATGTGACCTGTTCCATCGGGATATATCGATGGCAATTTAGAACCGCGGCGGCATGATGAATCCAGACTTTCCGCAGTAGTTTACCGCCTAAGCCGGCACTGTTGTCAAGCGTCCTGGCGACCACGTCAAAAACTTCATTATTGACTTCATACACAGATACCTTCTGAATATGCAGGAAGCTATACAGTACGGTGTGGATATCCTCGGCCATGCTGGTTTTTGTGATAATTTGGTATGTATACGCCAATCCTGAGTGACACAGATGGCGTTCTTGATGTCAAGCTTCCAAATATGATTTGCGCAGAACATATCACAGGTATTTTTTGTTTCAACGCTGCACTGGCACAGCGTAGTATCCGTATCTGCACAAGGCAAATTGCAGTATTCCATCAGAGATATCTGTCATCGGTTTTGATGATTCGTTCTTAGCCGAAGCAACCGATCCAGCACTTACCACTCTATTCCATTCCAAGGAAGAACTCGGTCATTATACAGCATCAGTCCTTCTGAAGTTAATTCGAAACGAAATCCTTTGGCCATTTCAAGAACTCTTTGTGTTTCGTTCACTCAACGTAATACATGTACTCAATCCCCCTTCTGACACCTCATATTTTCGCAAGCAAATTATGCTTAAAGTCAGATTTCTTCTTTCTGTATTGGTTCCCAGCTAGAGTTTGCCCTTCAAGCTGCGCCGTGGTGTCGCGGCGCTGGTGACAGCAAAAACGCGGACGTTCCCCTTGGCGGGGAGCGTCCGCTTTGCTATTTGCCATTCATATTTATAATGTATAAGTTTGATGTGCAGCTTCCGTTTTCACGGTGACGACGTTGTCGCTGGATGTATCCGGCGCGTTCCAGATCGTTTAGCGCTCGCTGCACCGTGCGCGGCGAGAGGTGCAGGTCGCGGGCAATCGTCTTGACACCCGGCCAACAGCTCCCGCCGCCTGCACGGTCGCGGAGGTACATATAGACCGTTCGCGCCCGGTGCGGCAGGTCGGGATCGGCGTAGATGGAGCCGAAGAAACTCATTTCTCGGCATAGCTGCTCATATAACCGTCCGCTTTTGATGTTATCGCAGCCTGTGGCTGTGCATACAAACTCTTTTTAATATTCATCAGCAATTCCTCCTTTCCGGCGTAGTAGACCTCGCGCTGGGCGCGCTCCGGTACCTGATACGGTTCTTCAAATGAAATGCCCCATTTGAAATATAATTGCAGCTTGGTACGCATCGGGTGCGTGCCGGTTTTCATGACAACAAATTCTCCTTTCGGGAGACTTTTCAGTTCGTCCGGTGATAGAAGCGCACGCTCTGCCATCTGCAAGCTCTGGCTGTTGCTGTCCTTTCCCTTACTGATGGAGCCGGTCAAAACAGTCCTGCTGCCGAGAGCTTTGGAGAGCGTTTCCGCCGTCTGGCTGTTCGGCGCGAAGCCGCCGAAGATCGTATCCTGACAGTTATCGGCTATGATCTCCGCGCCCTCCTTACCGTAATTCTTTTCGAGCTGCGCGAGACTCTGGATGATCGGCACGAGTGTCAGCTTGCGGCTGCGGCCCGCGGAGAACAGCGGCAGAACGTCAAATGGCGGCATCGTACCGAATTCGTCGCAGTAAAATACCACGCGCTTTTTCAGTTTTCCTTCGTTAGCGTCCGCAATGGAAAACAGCTCTCGCGAGAGGTTCTGGATCATGAGACCCGCCATGAAGTGTTTCGTCGGGTCTTCCTCCGGGATGATCAGGAAGATTGCACACTTCTCTGATGCAAAGTGCTCCGCGTCGATTGGACTGTCATAGCAAAGCACCTGTTCCTGCTCGGAATCGATGAATGAATTCAGGCGGGAAAGCACCGTGGACATGACGGAAGCCATGCCTTGTTCGGAGGAACTGGTTGCTGCGGTCGCCATCCAGCCTGCCTTATGCGTATCCGGCAGGCTGTCTACCAGCACTTGAAATCCATTCTTCTTGCCCATGGGAGCCATCAGTTCCTTCACCAGCTTGAACACGGACATGATGTGCCGCTTGTCATGCCCCGCGCTGTCCGGTGGAATGAACTCCGACAGTGTCATGATCACGGTTGCCAGCACGCCCTCTGCTGCGTCATAGAAGTACGAGTTCTGTCCGCGATCCTGCTCGTCGCCGCTCGGATTGATAATGGTTTTAGCTAACACCTTTGCGTACTTTTCCGCATTTGCCCGCGCCTTCAGGTTGTCCGGATGCTCACGGGCCACGTCCATGTATCGGTTGACCAACGTCATCAGATTGTTTCCATCCGAGCGGATCGGGTTGCGCAGGTCGACCACGGAAACGCGATAGCCATAGTACTTCTGCGCGATCCTTCCGCAGTTGCGCGCGAGGTCACCCTTAGTATCCAGAATCAGGAAACTCATACCACAAGCGCAGGCAAATTCAATATTGGGATATAGAAAGAACGCAGTCTTGCCGACACCGGATGCGCCGATCATCAGGCAATGCACATCGTCGCGGTCCACCAACGCCTCCAGTCGCTTGCCGCGCTGCACACTGCCGAGAACCAGTCCCTGCACGGTCGGGCGCTTCTTCCCGGCGCGCCATGCTGCAACGTTAAAGGGAACCGTGACGTAGGCTTTTCGTATCTCTTGATCCGTCGCCCAGCGTGCTGTGCCGTACTGACCGTCGCCAACGGTTTTGGATTTGATGTTGTTCAGCGAGTAGTTGTTCGTAAGAAGCGAAAGCAGAAGGACAAACAATACGCCTACTACGCCGAGTATAATCAGCGGCGTCATAGACTCAGGCATGGCGAAAGTTCCTCCCGCTGCTCCGCAAGCAAGTCTTCGTTCCAGTCTTTGAGTTCCGGCACAAGCCGCTCCGTCATGATGCCGCGCTTGTGCAGAAGCTCTGCCATCCGTTCGCTCGCCTTGTGTCCGGCATCATCGTTGTCCAAACACAGATAGACGATCTGCGTATCCGGTTTCAGCATTTGCATCACCGGAATTGGGGATGTGCCGCAGCAGGCAACGTAGCTATGCTCCTGCCATTGGTGCGGGTTCATGGAGATATACGAGAGCATATCAATGGGCGCTTCAAACACATAAAGGCTCCCGTCTGTGCCGGTATGATGAAAACTGTAACACGGATTGCTCGACTCGACGTTCAGGCGAAAGGCTTTACAGAAGCTGTTTGTGCTGCGCAGATGGGCATGGCGCGGACAGTTTCCTTCATCTGTGCCAATGAACACAGCGTTGTGATGTGCCGCGTCCTCGTAAAGCAGTTTCTTCCGCGCAAAGTAGGAAACCACGTCTGCATCCAGCCCGCGCGTTTTGAGAAGATACGCAAAAACTCGGTGCATATTCGCATTCGGAACGGGCGGTGCGAAGGGCGTTTGATCGACCCGTTCCTGCTTCTTTGCCTGCGGATAAACCGGCTCCGTGCTCTCGCCCAGCAGCATGGACATCGCTTCGACGTAGCTCTTGCCGTAATATTTTTGTATAAAGCTGACAGCGTGTCCGCCCTCGTTCGAGGCATGATCGAACCACTCGCAGCCGCGCACTGTAACGCTGTGGTCGCTTGCCAGTCGCTTTTCCCGTCCGGATTTGATGAGCCTTTCGCCTTGTCGAAGGAGAAATTCTTCGAGGTCGACGGACGCGGCGCGTTCTTTTTGTTCTGGGGTAAATTCAATGTATTGTGCCAAAGCATCACCTCCTATAGCTGCATATCAAACTGCATTGTTGGAGCAGAATCTGTACGTTTTACGATTCCATAGTCTGTATCTGCAATTCCAAATTCCTCGGCGGCATCCATTTCTTCATCGTAGTCAAGCTGATCCGCGTTTTGAATGTACCGCCCAAGCACGTCCTGCATATCTGCGTCCGGGCAGAATTCATATTCATCCAGCCTGCCCGCCAGCGAGATCGCAGTTTCAACATCTGTGCAGTCTTCCAATTCCAGAACGGCTTTGTATTTTCCAAGCTGCTGCCCGACATGGTTTTCCTTCAAAGCGGATGCCCAGCGGTTGATGTCTGCGAACGATACCTCCGAGCCACAAGACACCACGCCGTTGACCTGCTCGATGCAGGCATCTATATCGCGGATGCCGAGTCTGTTTTGAATTGCCGCCAACGCGGAATTGTCAATCGGGCAATCAATTATTTCGGATTTCTCTGTCTGTGGAGAGCGAATTGCAACCTGAAAATACGGGGCGTTTTCATCCCACAGGACGGCACGCTCTGATAGCCTCTGCGCATCACCATCCACACGCATCTGTGAATAGTCCTGCACCAGACGAAAAATATCCGCCATGCTGGAATCTGAAAGCTGGGAAATGCTGTTTCGGAACGCTGCCCGTTTCTTCTCTGGCATACACTGAATCTGCGCGCCAAGGAAGTTTAGCTCGTGCATCGTCGGTGGAACATCTTTGCTTCCAATGATCCCTGCCAGCGTCTTCGTCATGGAGTCCTTTCGGCGGCCATCCATGTAGTCTTCTTCCACCTTGTGATAATACGCACCGCTGCCATATGGGGTCTTGCAGCGTGCGAGGGCTTCTATCATCTCTGCATTGCTGCAGGGATATGTGATCTCTGCGATGCTGCCGGTTTTGGCATTGACCAATGTGACCGGCAGACACCATAGTTCCTGTTTCATTCAACCTCCTGTTTCTTCTCTGCAATTCATGTATGGCCTTTTTGCGCATACACCCGTTGCAAAGAGTTTCGTTTTAGGGTATACTGTGGATAGCTCCAACGAAAGCGAGGTGTCGATATGTGTACGAAAAGCGAAGCGTTTGAAATTCTTGCGTCTGTATATGCTTCCTGCAATCGGATCTCAGGCGGCAAGATCCACGACGCGATCCTCTACGGTTCCTACGCCCGCGGCGAACAGAACGCTGAATCCGATATTGACATTCTCCTGACTGCCGATCTGACACAGGAGCAGATCGTGGAAAAGCGCCGCGCCATTGCCGCGCTGTCCAGTGATCTCAGCCTTGACCACGATGTTACGGTTTCTATTCAGATCGTTCCGCTGGCGCAGTTCCTTCGCTATGCGGACTTCCTTCCGTTCTACCAAAATGTTCTGAAGGAGGGTATCCGCTATGCTTCCTGAACAGAAAATCGAGATCTCGAAAGCGCGGTTCGATCACGCGAAAGAGTGCTTGCTGGACGCGAAGATGTTGCTCACCGGGGAACGCTATCGGAGCGCCGCCAACCGCGCTTACTACGCAATATTTCACGCGATGCGCGCAGTTCTGGCGCTGGACGGCGTGGACATGAAGCACCACAGCGGCATCATCTCTGAGTTCCGCAAGCGGTATATCAAGACCGGCATTTTTGACGCAAGCCTTTCCGGGATCATCTCGGAGCTGTCGTCTGTCCGCGAGGGCAGCGACTACAATGACTTTTTCATTGTTTCCAAGGCAGAAACCATCCAGCAGGTGCAGGCAGCGGAAGAATTTCTGTCAGAAATTCAAGCCTATTTTAGTACGCGATATTGACTAGGCAGGCCCCGATTGTCGGGGCCTGTTTTTAATGCAGCGCCTGCCCGTATCCCTGCTCCCGCTCATGGTCATCCTGCTTATGACCCATCGCCAGTCGTTTCTGCATGAGCTTCTTGCGGCGCTTGGAGTCCACACGGATGCCCATTGGATTGCTGGGCGGCGCGGCATTCTCGCGGAAGATCTGTCCCATCTGGTGAAATAGCCGGATGGTTGAATTCAGAAGATATTCGGACGGAAGCCGCGCAGAACGAGAAGTCACGGACGAAGCATTTTCACTTGCAAGCGTCGGATTTGTAGAAGTGTCCGATGAAGTTTTCTCTACAGACGGTTCTTCATCTTGCGAAGACTGCTGCTCCATCTGCTGCCGCAAGCGCTCTGCTTCCTGAATGATGGCGTTCTTGATGACCCGGAATTCTTTCTGCTGCGAGAGCGGATTATGCTGCCGGGGGCGGTTTTTATAGTAGCCCTCCAGCGTGTCACGCAGGCCGTTCCAGACGGAATAATATGCTGCCACCTCCGGCAGCTTTTCCAGCTCATCCACGATGAAATCCACCATATCCTTGAGCGGCTTTTTGAGATATGCGTACTGCTTTTTGCCGCCGACCGTGCGCAGTTCCAGCGCAAGCTCCAGCAGCTTTTGCTGGATAGACGCAGGCGGTTCGGAGACAGATTCCATGCGGTCAACCAGATCGTGCATGACTGCCCGCGCCGCTTCGGTCACGTCCTTATATGCAGCATCTTTTCGTATGTACAGATTTTCAAGTTCCGCCTGAAAAATGCTGTTTGTCATTGCGGAGCGCAGTTTTACGACAGCGTCTCGCTTCAAAACTGTCTCTTGGTCTGTCCAGATCATCATGTGAATGTGCGGGTGCGTATCCGCATCGTGGTAGGCCGCGTACCAGTGAAGACTATCGCTCGGTACATGAAACGCTTCCGCAAACTTATTCTGTTGGCTGACGAGCAACTTGCGCCAAGCCGCTGCATTGTTATAGCCAAGCCGCTCTGCGTCCTCGCGATGCAGGGAATAGATGATCGTCCAGACGTTGCCGTCGTGCGCGGTCAGGTCGTGCATTGCCGCAGTCAGATCCGTATTTTCCTGCCGACCGAACAGACCGTGTGCGCCATGCTTTTCCGCACCGGGGCGCGTCGCAATGTAACGCAGATAGCCATTTTCAGATTGAAGATTCTGTATATGCGTGTCCAGCGCAGCAGAAATGAGCGCCGACGCAGTATGGAGCGTCGGCGCCTGTTTGTAGTCCTCATATTCGAAGGAATCGCGCATATCCGGGAAGTCCTTGAGCAGTTTTGTGACCATCTCTTTCTGCTTTTCGGTTGCTGGTCCCTTGCCGGTCAAGACTTCGACGCCCTCGCGCGTGGCGATATACTTCATGTATCCGCCTGCGCTTTTACGGCTGATGAAGCCGGTTTTTTGAATCAGCCGCGCCATCTGTTACCATCGACTATGCTGCCGAAGCACCTCCGGAAACGAGATCTGACCGTTCGTCCGCAGCACCTCCTGATAGCTTTTTCCGCGCATCTGCTGGTACGTCTGCGCGTCGATATCCGTATCTGACGCGAGAATATGATTGCAGACGTTTTGCTCGACAGCCTGCTTCAGAAGCAGCTTGCCGATGCGATCACCGAACATACTGAGGATGGCTTCCAGCGTTTCGCCAAGGATTTTCGGTAAGAAGTCCCCAGCATACTCGCTTTGCAGATAGCCGCAGTAGAACTGAATTGCTTTTTCGATGAACTCGCTCTGGCTGTTACATCCGTCCTGCCGGTAGAGACATTCGACCGTCGCTTTGGTGTCCGGCATGAGCCAGAGCGGGAATTTGATTTTCTTGTTTGCCATGCCAATTTTCCTCCAATTTTGTGCGCAACCCCGCTGTTTTCCTTGAAACAGCGGGACTATCTGCGCTTCCGACCCCAACAGGGCTGTTTTTGCTCGCTCAACAACCCCTGTCCGAAAGTCCCAAACTGCCCGCACTGCGGGCAGATGTGTCTGCCAAGGTGCGCGCACGACACCTTGGCTTTCTCCTGCTTCGCCGCTTGCGGCTTCTCCTCCGCCGAAAGCCGCCCGCAGGCGCTCCGGCTTCTGTGCTGTAGCTCTGCCAGACACTCCCGCACGTCGGCGCAACGTCCGGTTTTGTGGCTTCCGGCGGGTACGCGCTCGGCTGTGTCCGGAAAGCCGCACAAACCGCCGACACGGGCGCGACAGCGCGGAACGCGCTGCCGGTCACAGCTGCATCTCCTGCATCTGCTCCGATTCCGACATTTTCGGCTGCGGATCGGTGGTAATCGCGTACCATTGACCATTCTCGGTTTTCCGCGCAGTGACAATCTCCTGCTGCAGCAGCTTTTCTGCCGGAATAGGTATCTCCCATCCGCTTTCTCCGGCATGTGCGGGCATCGCTGCGCCCTGCCGGAGCCGCTCGGCGTCCTGGGCGTTCAGGTCAACATAGCCGAACGGTGTCATGAAATGAAAACGATCTTCCGGGCAGGCTTCCAGCAGATCTTTGAGCGTCTGCACCTGTCTGCTGTTTTGCTCTGTCGGAAATTCTTCGCAGTAAAATTCTGTGGATATTTTGATCTCCTTTTTCGTGTTTGCAGCGCTCCCGCACGTCGGCGCAACGTCCGGTTTTAGGGTTTCCGGTGGGTACGCGCTCGGCTGTGTCCGGAAAGCCGCACAAACCGCCGACACGGGCGCGACGGCGCGGAACGCGCTGCCGGTTACAGCTGCATCTCCTGCGTAGGCGCATCCTGCTCCTGCAAAATCTCCTGACAGAGCTGATTTAACGGCATATGCT
>ENA-UOIY01000566-UOIY01000566.1-human-gut-metagenome-genome-assembly--contig:-P114-NODE-566-length-58994-cov-116.424116_pt1 | contig 58994 bp, 43 predicted proteins | sample MGYA00242335_ERZ723882 | MGnify/ENA metagenome assembly ERZ723882 | reverse complement strand
TTCTCTGCCCGAACCGCAAGACTTATAGTTCCTTACGACTGTTAAGCCTTGATTTTCCGGGCTTTTTGAACCATTTTGATATAGTCTGAGCAGTCGATTATCGCTTGCTGAACTGCGGAGCGCGACGAGCTGCTTTGAGACCGTACTTCTTTCTTTCCTTCATTCTCGGGTCACGGGTCAGGAAGCCGGCGGCTTTCAGCGTGGCACGGAACTCGGGGTTGACGCTCAGCAGAGCGCGGGCAACGCCATGACGGATGGCGCCGGCCTGGCCGGAAACGCCGCCGCCCTCGACGGTGCAGATAATGTCGACCTTGCCGACCAGATCGGTCGCAGCCAGAGGCTGACGGACGACCATCTTCAGGGTATCGAGGCCGAAATAATCGTCGATATCGCGGCCGTTGATGGTGATGGAGCCGGTGCCGCCCTGATAGACGCGGACACGGGCGACGGAGGACTTACGACGGCCGGTGCCGTACTGATACTGTCTCTTGCTCTCGTACATAGTCTGTTACCTCCTGATTAGTCCAAAGTCCATGCTTCGGGCTTCTGTGCGGCGTTGTTGTGCTCGGCGCCCTTGTAGAGCTTCAGGCGGGTGAGCGCGGCGCGGCCGATGCTGTTCTTGGGCAGCATACCCTTGACAGCCAGCTCCATGGCGAACTCGGGACGCTCGTTCATCAGCGTGCGGTACTTGACGTCCTTGAGGTTGCCGATCCAGCCGGTGTGATGGTAGTAGTGCTTGTTGTCGAGCTTCTTGCCGGTGAGAACGGCCTTGTCAACATTCACGATGATGACGAAATCGCCGCAGTCCACGTTCGGGGTGAAGTCAACCTTGTGCTTGCCGCGCAGAAGCTTGGCAGCGGTCACAGCGGTGCGGCCCAGGGGCTTGCCAGCTGCGTCGAGAACGTACCAGTTTCTCTGGACGGTCTCTTTCTTAGCCATAGTGGTCATGTCTGTTCCTCCGTTTGAAAACGCATGGTTTTCTTTTATGATAAAAAGTTTTGACAAGTTTGGCGCGCGTGTATACAATAGCTCTGGAAAACGCGCTCATTCTTTATACCACAGGGCAAAACCGGTGTCAAGCACGATTTTTCTGATTTTCAATGCTTTATGGCAAGAGCTTCAAAATGCTCGTAAATGCTTCAAAATACTCGCAAATGCTCAAAATGCAAAAACAATAGAATTTGGAGGAATTCGTATGCAGAATCTGATGGGCCGCATCCGCCGCTGCGCGGAGGATTACAACATGATCTGCGCGGGCGATAAGATCGCCGTCGGCGTATCCGGCGGCAAGGATTCGCTGTCGCTTTTATATCTGCTGGCCGCGCTGCGGCGGTATTATCCCGTCCCGTATGAGCTGCAGGCCGTCACCATCGACATGGGCCTGCCGGACATGGATTTTTCCCCGGTGGCGGAGCTGTGCGCGAAGCTGGACGTGCCGTATCAGATCAAAAAGACGGAGATCGGCCCGATCATTTTCGAGTACCGGCACGAGAAGAACCCCTGCTCCATGTGCGCAAAAATGCGCCGGGGCGCGCTGAACGACGTGCTGCTGGAACTGGGCTGCAACAAAATTGCGCTTGGGCACCACTTTGACGACGCGGTCGAAACATTCCTCATGAGCCTTCTGTATGAGGGCCGCATCAGCTGCTTTGAGCCCGTAACGTATCTCAGCCGCACCGGCATCACCCAGATCCGGCCCATGCTCTACGTAGGCGAACAGGCCATCACGCATTTTGCAGAAAAATACGAGCTGCCCGTCGTCCACAACGTCTGTCCCGCCGACAAGCACACCAAGCGGCAGGAGGTCAAGGAGCTGATCGTCTCTCTGCAGGCGCAGTATCCCGATCTCAAAAGCAAGATCTTCGGCGCCATGCAGCGCCAGCCGCTGCCAAAGTGGGGCGTAGAGCCGCCGCAGCGTGAAAAACGATAATCGCCTGCCGTTTTCAGTGTAGGGTTGGACGACTCTGCCCGCCCGCAGAATACATCGTATTTTTCGGAAATCTTCGGCAAATCCGCAAACGCCTGCCCATTCCATTGTAGGGGCGGATGACTCTGTCCGCCCACAGAAAGCAGCGCTTTTTCTGAAATCTGCGGCGAATCCGCAATATTTATCGGGCCGACAGAGTCGTCGGCCCCTACAGAGTGCTGTGCAGATTTGCACCTGCCCATCGGGCGGAGCAGAGCCCCGCCCCTACCAACGCTTTTGCAAAGCTGACAGTATCGTGTGCCGCCGGGCGTTTGTCCGGCGGCTTTGTGCGTTCTTGACAAAAAGACAGATGTTTTTCTCCTGCGCGCAGATTTTTTGCCGAAAAAGCGGTTTTCCGTGAAAACATGGTTGACGCGGCGAGGGACTTTGTGCGAAAATAACGCCAGCACCCCATTGAAAGGAGCTTTCCATGAATCCCATCGTTGTGAAATTCGGCGGCAGCTCGCTTGCGACCGCCGCACAGTTTGAAAAGGTCGCGGCGATCATCCGGGAAGCCCCGGCCCGCCGCTATGTTGTCGCCTCCGCGCCGGGCAAGCGCTTTGACGGCGATACAAAGGTCACCGATCTTCTTTACCGCTGCTATGACGCGGCCTGCGCCGGGCAGGAATTTGCGCCCGTGCTGGACGAGATCCGGCAGCGCTTTGCCGATATCATCGGCGCGCTGCGCCTGAGTGCCAATCTGGAGCCGGACTTTGCCGCCATTGAGGCGCACCTGCGCCAGAGTCCCCAGCGCGATTATATGGCCAGCCGGGGCGAATATCTCAATTCCAAATTACTGGCCGCGTATCTCGGCTTCCGCTTTGTCGACGCGGCGCAGATGGTCCTGTTCCGGGCCGACGGCTCGTTCGACCCGGAGGCGACGAATACCGCCATCGGGCACGCGCTTGTAAGCGTGGAGCACGCCGTGATCCCCGGCTTCTACGGGGCCATGCCAGACGGTACGGTGCACACCTTCTCGCGCGGCGGATCGGACGTGACCGGCTCCGTCGTCGCCCGTGCCGTCGGTGCGGGCCTGTATGAAAACTGGACGGATGTTTCCGGCGTTCTGTCCGCCGACCCGCGCATCATCGAGCATCCGCACGTGATCGACTACATTACCTATCGTGAGCTGCGTGAGCTTTCGTACATGGGCGCGTCCGTTTTACATGAGGACGCCGTCTTCCCCGTCCGCCGGGCGAACATTCCCATCAACATCCGCAACACCAACCGCCCGTCCGACCCCGGCACGTTCATCGTCCCCTCGCTGCCGTCCAACGCGCACAAGCGCGTCGTGACCGGCATCGCAGGCCACAAGGGCTTCAGCAGCGTGTACGTGGAAAAGTCCATGATGAACAGCGAGATCGGCTTCGTGGCGAAGCTGCTGCAAATTTTTGCCGAGCACGGCATTTCCTTTGAGCACTGCCCGTCCGGCATCGACACCGTCTCCATCCTCGTCTCGACCGAGGCGCTGGCTCCCGCGCATGAGGAGATCCTGCAGCAGATCCAGGAGCGGCTGCAGCCCGACCACGTGAGCGTGGAGGACGGACTGGCCCTCATCGCCGTCGTCGGCCAGGGCATGATCTACGCCAAGGGCACCGCCGCGCGCATCTTCCGCGTGATTGCCGACGCGAACATCAATATCCGCATGATCGACCAGGGATCGAGTGAGCTGAACATCATCATCGCCGTCAAGGAGACGGACTACGAGCTTGCCATCCGCAGCCTGTACCACGCGGTCGAGCGTGTGCTGTAACCAGAAAAACCGGGCCACCACGGCCCGGTTTTTGTGAAACATATTAAAATTTGCAGAAACCCTGCAGCGGCGGGCGTTTACAGCTTCCTCTTATAATTCCCATAGACGACTGCGCCGTCCTTGGCGACGATGAATGCGTGGGGGTCGTGTTTGTAGACGATGGCGCGCAGGCGGCTGATCTCGTATTTCGTGACGAGAATATAGAAGATATGGACCGGCTCACCGGTGTACTCGCCGATGCCCTCATAGCGCGTAATGCCGCGGTGGAGGTCGACGAGAATTTCGTGCTCCATCTCCGGGCTCAGGATCTTGGTCACGACCGTGACCTCGACGTTGATGTTCTGCATATGCAGCTTGTCCATTGCCGTCGTGGAGATGAACGAGAACAGGATCGAATAGATCGCCGTGGACAGGTTGAACGCGGCGGCGCAGATCGCATAGAGCGCCATGTTCCAGAACAGGTTCACATGGCCGATGGACGTATGCGAGCCCTTTTTGATGAGCATCATGCCGATCACGTCCATGCCGCCCGTCGTGCCGCCCATCCAGAGCGTGATGCCGATGCCGCAGCCGCAGAGAATGCCGCCGATGAGACATTCAGCCAGCTGATCGCCGTGCAGAATGTCCGTGCGCGGGATCAGGGACATAAAAACAGTCGTCGACGTGACGGACAGCAGCGTTTTGAACACCACGCGATGGTCGAGCTGTTTCCACGCGATGCATAAAATCGGAAGGTTGATTGCATAGTTGATGATACCTGCAATGTCGATCTTCAGCTCCAGCCCTGTCAGATGCAGGAACAGCGTGCGCAGCAGCTGCGCAAAGCCCATAATTCCGCCCGTATACAGCCCGGTCGGGACAACGAACAGGTTGATGCCCAGTGAATACAGCAGCCCCGCGCCGACAATGCCCGCGCAGTGCAGCAGCGCTTGCTTTGAAAATGCAGGTTTTTGCAGCGGCTCTTGCATTTTTATTTTTCCTCCCGCTTTGAATGCACGATCTCATGCAAATTGCATACAGAACATAGCACGGAAGCTCAAAAAAATCAACCCAAATTCACGCAACCAACGCGGAAAAATCCGGTCTTGACAGACAGAGGAGGATTCGACATGGAAGACGAAACGATCATTGATCTGTACTTCGCCCGCGAGGAGCGGGCCATTTCCGAAACAGGGAAAAAATACGGCAGCTACTGCCGCTCCATTGCCTTCAACATCCTGCACAGCCATGAGGACACGGAGGAATGCGTCAGCGACACGTGGCTGCATACGTGGAACGCCATTCCGCCCACGCGGCCCGGCTGTCTGCGGGCGTTTCTGGGCCGCATTACGCGTAATCTGTCCTTTACGCGCTGGGAAGCGGCCCGCGCACAGAAGCGCGGCGGCGGGCAGACGGAGCTGCTGCTTTCCGAACTTTCCGACTGTCTGCCGGGCGGCGAACGGCCCGAGGCGCGGCTCGACGCGCAGGCCATCACGCTGACGATCGAGGTATTCCTGCAATCGCAGACGCGCGAGAACCGGCAGTTGTTTCTGCGCCGGTATTATTACGGCGACTCTGTCCGGCGCTTGTCGGGCCTGTTCGGGCTGACGGAAAACACGGTCAAATCCCGGCTGTTCCGTCTGCGCGCGGGACTGCGGGACGCGCTTTTGAAGGAGGGGATCGCGGTATGACGGCACAGGACCTGTTCCGCTGCATCGGAAATTTAAGCGATACGATGATAGAAGAAGCCGCCGACATCCGGCGGAAAAAGCGCTGGCTGCCCATCGCGGCGCTAGCCGCCTGCGCGGTGCTGGCCATCTCCATCCCGCTGGCCGTGCGGAACCTTGGCTACAAGAGCACCGCCGATGCCGAAACGCCCACCACAGAATCGCCGGTGAGCGATGAAAAGCCTGCGGAGGACGGCATCGCCGGTGCGGAAGAACCGACGCGCGGCGGAGAATCCGCGGCAGACGGCGGCTGGGAGGACGAGAATTCCGTATCTGCGCGCATTCTGGCGACGGAGCTCGGCGGACTGCGGCTGGGGATGAAGCGTGAGGACGTGCGGGCCATGCTCGGCGAGCCGGACAGTACCAACAACGCGGGAGAAATTCAGCGCGAGGACGGCGTGTGGGAGGTCTGCTGGTTCTATAACACCTCCGGCAGCGCGGACGTGCTGTATGATCTGCGTCTGCGTTTTACAAACACCGGCATGCGCGATGGCAGCGGCTCGGTACTGAGCGAGGTCTGGGCGCAAAGCCCCTGCGATTGGACGCTGGATACCGGTATCGGCATCGGCAGTCCGCAGGAGGCCGTCGATGCTGCGTATCCGGACGCCGTGTGGACGCATGAAACGATGATCGAAAACGATCAGGAGATTCCGTATGACTTGTACGAGCTCACGTCCGGCGACCTGTTCATGCTGATCCGCGTCGAAGCAGGTGAAGTCTCACACATCAGCTTCGGCGGTCTGAACGCCTATCACTTCTGGGACAAGAATGAACCGACTCCCGCCGACCCGTACACCTTCACCCCCTACGACACGCTCTCCGGCGGGACGGTCACGGCCTATTCCCGCACGGAAAGCGGTTGGGAAAAACAGGTTCTGACGGAGAAACGGGCGAAGCATCTTGTGACCGCGCTCAACATCATGGACCCGGAGCCGAGTGCTGTACAGGGTGAGCCCGTGATCTGGCTGGAATTTGAATCCGGCGGCGTCGCGGCCCTGTACGACGAAAGCGGCGCGGGCGCGATCTACCGTCTGGAAGACACGTCCGCGTTCGAAGCTGCGCTCTCGTCCGGCGAAGACCCGACAGACGCGCTGACGCTGATCGAATATTGCATCTTCCCGGGCGTCTGGGACGATGTCCTGTCCGCGCTCGAAGCATAAAAACAGGCGCTCCGCAGCCAGCGGCTTTCCCGATAAGGACGCCGCTGGCTGCGGATGGTTTCTGCCCGCTTTTGCGAAACAGCACGGAGCGCAACAGTCGGAATCCGTCTGCGTCTTGACAGGAAACGGGGTTTTTGCTACCATAGAAACCATAGAAATAGAATCAGATTTAAGCGGCAGCGTATTGCTTTGGCGGGCAGTTAGTTTTATCTAACCGTTTTTGCCTATTGGTTAGAGCAGCTTAACAGCAGAACCTGCTGCTGTTTACGGGAAAGGGATTGACGGTATGAGTATCTTTGCTTCTGTTCTGCGCACAGCCTACAGACTCTCCGGCGCGAAAAAGGCGTTTGGGCTGCCGGAGGATGATCGCGCTGTACGGCGGCGGGAACGTCAGCACGTGCGGCTTTTCCTCCGGCGGCGCGCTGCCCGATTTTGAAGCGGCGTGCAAACGCGCGAACGTCCCCTATACGGCGTTCGCCCGGCCAAAAGCCAAAAATGGTACACTGCTACTGTATGCTGCCGGTTTTCCGGGAGGCGAAGGAGGATTTCGCGAAAATCGCGGAGATTCTGAAGCAATAAGGGAGAAAACACGATGAAAGACAGCGAATTACAATTTGACCGCACATGCCACGTGCTGTATTCCAGGCCGTGCAAAAAGGAAATTCTCGCAAAAATCGCGCTGCACTATCCGGAAGCGGAGCGGGAGGCGGTGTGGGAGAAGGTGCAGCGGCAGTATGTGGAGTTCCTTTCCGACTGGCGCACCGACCTCGGCGGCAAAAAGAATTTTCACAACGGCGCAGGCGGCACCTATGACTGCATTGCCATTCTGAGCTATTATGCGGCCTGCAAAGCCGTCACGTCGTTCCGGGAGATCGAGGAGATGGAGAAAAATCTGGTGCTTCCCTCCTTCCGCAAGCTGAAATTTGTGGACTGCAACAAGCCGTTTTTCAGGAAGCTCATGTATAAGGCGTTTACGCGGGCGAAGTCCCTCTGCGACCAGTGGCACGATTATGAGATGGACGTCGCGCCCTTCGTCCCGGACAAGCCGATCTATTATGAATTCACGGCCTGCCCGGCGGCGGAGTTCGCCATCAAGCACGGCCTCACGGACATCATGCCCGCTCTTTGCAACGTGGATTTTGCATCCATGGAGCTGATCCGCGCAAGGCTGGTGCGCACCACCACCTGCGCGAACGGCTGCAAATGCGACTACACCATCTGCGGCGACAAGGACCCGTATCTGAAAAATCACCCCGAATACCGCGACGAGGCGGGCTACAGAAGGAACAAATAGCCCCCGGAGGCAGACATATGCAGACAGTTCTCGGGATTCTGATCCCGTTTCTCGGCACGACGGCCGGTGCGGCCTGTGTGTTCTTTATGAAAAAATCGCTCGGCGATCTGGTCCAGCGTTCGCTTGCGGGTTTTGCCGCAGGCGTGATGGTAGCCGCGTCGATCTGGAGCCTTCTCATCCCGGCCATCGAGCAGTCGGCAGCATTGGGAAAGCTCGCGTTCTTCCCGGCGTTTGCGGGCTTCTGGCTCGGCGTGCTGTTCCTGCTTGCGCTCGACCATCTGATCCCCCACCTGCACGTCGGCAGCGAACAGGCCGAAGGCCCCAAAAGCAGGCTTGCCCGCACGACCATGATGGTGCTGGCCGTCACGCTGCACAATATTCCGGAGGGCATGGCCGTCGGCGTGATGTACGCGGGCTTCCTTGCCGGCGGCACACAGATCACGGCGGCAAGCGCGCTGGCCCTGTCCATCGGCATCGCCATTCAGAACTTCCCGGAGGGCGCGATCATCTCCATGCCGCTTCGCGCGGAGGGGCAGAAAAAAGGCCGCGCGTTTCTCGGCGGCGTGCTTTCCGGCGTTGTGGAGCCGGCCGGCGCGGTGTTGACGATCCTTGCCGCGCAGTTCATCATTCCCGCGCTGCCGTATCTTCTGAGCTTCGCCGCTGGCGCGATGCTCTATGTAGTCGTGGAAGAGCTGATCCCCGAACTATCGCAGGGAGCGCATTCCAATCTCGGTACGGTGTTCTTTGCCGTGGGCTTCAGCGTGATGATGGTGCTGGACGTGGCGCTGGGTTAAAATGAGGAGGGTACCGCAGCGGTCACTATGGCCGCAACCTCACCACGACCTCCGGCGATGTCACGCTACACGTACCCCGGTTCAAGGGCGTACCTTTCGAGACTTCCATCATTGAGCGGTATCGTCGCCGAGAAAGCAACGTGTCGTCAAAGCCGCGCATGAACATTGAACTCCGACGTGCCACCATGTGCGGGAACACGCCGAAGAGCTTTTCCTGCAGGTCGTGCTTGTGAATACCATCATGATAATAGAGTCCCGCCTGTGCGCCCCAGCAGATGTGAAACGCGGAATAGACGTATGTCTTCGTTTCGATCTTCGTCGGCATCAGGGTTCAAAACCAGAATCTGCAGCGGTCGGATGTCCTGTGTCACGGTGCGCGTCTCCTCCTTCACGAAGATGTTTTTGCCGGCCAGTGTCTGGGTCGCCGGCAATCCGTTCGGTATTTTGATCGGTATCGGGGTTCCTCCTCATTTTTTCACAGTCAGACAAAGAAAGGCGGTCATGGGCAACGCACCCATGACCGCCTTTGGAAATTTGTTCGAGCAGCTCTCAGAACAAACCAAAGACGGTCTTGCACATCATCATAACCATACCGATATTCATGCTGCGCACCGTCCTTTCGTCTGAATTCCTTGGGGATATTGTAACGTATTCTGCAGGACTTGTCAGGAAAAGCGCTTACAGGAGCCGATACGTCCAGCCCATATCATCGGCAACCGTCCCGGTTTGTATGCCGTAGAGCGTATCATAGAGCTTCTGCGCCACAGGACCGACCGTCCCATCCGCGACCTGAACATCCGTGCCCATCACATTTAGCCAGCCGATCGGCGAGATGACCGCTGCGGTGCCGCTGGCGAAGATCTCCTGCAGGCTGCCGTCCTTCGACGCGGCAACGACCTCGTCGATCGAGAGCTTCCGCTCCGAGACCTTCACGCCCCACTTTTTCAGCAGCTGGATGACAGAATCGCGCGTGATGCCGGGCAGGATCGTGCCGGAATCGAGCGGCGCGGTGATAACTTCGTCCGCGATGCGGAAGAAGGCGTTCGACGTGCCGATCTCCTCGACATACTTATGCTCCGCCGCGTCGAGCCACAGCACATCCTTGCAGTTATATTTCATCGCGTCCTGACTGGCGCGCATGCCGCCGCCGTAGTTGCCGCCGACCTTGGCATAGCCCGTGCCACCGTGCGCCGCGCGGATGTATTTGTCCTGCACATAGATGCGCGTCGTGGCCAGGCCGCCGTCGTTTGCCGCGTAGTAGGAGCCCGTCGGGCTGAGGATGATCATAAATTTGTAGTGCTTGGCCGGCAGAACCGAGAACGAGACCTCATCGCCGAAGATGAACGGCCGGATATACATCGCAGTGCCCGGCGCGGAGGGAATCCAGTCGCGATCCGCCTCAATCACAGCCTTGACCGCCGCGAGGAACAGGTCTCCCGGCAGCTCCGGGATGCACATGCGCTCATTCGTGCGGGCCATACGCTTGATGTTCATGTCCGGCCGGAAAATCTGGACGCCGCCGTCCGGCGTGCGGTAGGCCTTCATGCCCTCAAACATCATCTGTGCGTAGTGCAGCACACAGGACGCCGGCTCGATGAGGAACGGCTCGTGCGGCACAACGCGCCCGTCGTGCCAGCCCTGTCCTTCGTCATAGTCCATGACGAACATGTGGTCGGTGAAGTATTTCGCAAAGCCCAGCTTCGTCTCGTCGGCAGGACGGGGCTTGGGGTGCGTAGTCCTTATCACAGGGAAGTTGTATTCCATTTTTCATTCCTCCTGATGTTCATAGTACATATAAAAGCTGTTTGTAGGGGTGGAGCATCGATCAGACCCGATAGAGCTCCGCCCTCCGGTCGCGGAACACATTGATCGAGCGTCGGATCCCCTCCAGCACATCCAGTTCGCATTCTGCGGTCAGGATCTGCTCCATCTCCCCGGCAAGCGCCAGCGTCTCGCCCCACGGGTCGATGACTGCGGAAGATCCGCCGTAATGTGTCTCGCCCGCGTCGCCGCAGGAATTGCAGCAGATGACGAACGCCTGATTCTCAATCGCCCGCGCGACCGTCAGCGCCCGCAGATGTCCGATGCGCGCCGCTGGCCACTGGCTCACGACGAAGAGCATGTCCATCCCCTGCACGGCAAGTGTCCGCGTCAGCTCCGGGAAGCGGATGTCATAGCAGATTACAAGGCCGCAGTCGTGTCCGTCGAGCCGGAAGCGGCAGAGATGATCGCCGGGCGTGAAATACGCATGCTCACCCATCGGCGTAAACAGGTGCGTCTTATCATACTCTGCGACGCAGTTCCCCGCGCGGTCAAAGACGCACGCCGTGTTATAGACCTTTCCGCCGCGCACATTCGCGACGCTGCCCGCCACAAGATTCACGCCAAGCTCCGCAGCCAGCCCGCCGAGTTCGCGTTTCACCCGCGCGCAGTCCCGCTCGGCCAGCTCGGAAAGACGCTCTTTCGGGAAAAACCCGGTGTTCCATGTTTCCGGCAGGACAACCACGTCCGGTCCGCTCGCCATCGCTTCGCGGATGAGCCGCTTCGCTTTCGCGAAGTTTTCCTCCGGCTGCGCGAAGAGCATGTCCATCTGGATGCAGGCAATCTTCATCCGGCGAACTCCTTCCCAGCCTGAAGCGCCTGCATGTTGAGGTCGAAAAGGTCGGCCTTGCGCGCCGGGATAACCTTGTGCAGCGCGTCCGCGAGGCTCTCTTCCCGGACACACCCGGTCTTCGAGATCAGCGCGCCGAGCAGGATCATGTTGGCAAGCGTCGGCATTCCCATGTCCATTGCCATCTTCGTGGCCGGGACGTAATATGCCTCCACATCCGTGCGCATAACCTTGCGGGCGATGAGCGTGGAGTCGAGGAAAATTTTCCCGCCCGGCTGCACGGCGTTTTCATATTTATCGAGCGAAGGGTTGTTCATAACCATGAGCACGTTCGGCGTGTTTACGATCGGCGAGCCGACCGGGGCGTCCGACAGAATGACGTTGCAGTTCGCCGTGCCGCCGCGCATCTCCGGGCCATAGGACGGCAGCCAGCTGAGCTCCCGCCCTTCGATGAGGCCCGCGTAGGCCAGAACCTTTCCGGAGAACAGCAATCCCTGTCCGCCGAAGCCCGCAATCACGATTTGATGATCTGCCATCTCTCAGCCCTCCTTGTCTCGGTAGACACCCAGCGGATAGTACGGGATCATCTTCTCGTCGATCCACTCCAGCGCCTTCTGCGGCGTCAGGCCCCAGTTCGTCGGACAGGCCGACAGCACCTCGATCAGTGAGAAGCCCTTGCCCTCCACCTGATAACGGAACGCCTTTTCGATCGCTTTTTTTGCGTTTTTCACGTTTTTCACATTGTTCACGGTCACGCGCTCGAGATACGCCGGGGCCTCCAGCGTCGCGAGCATCTCGCAGATCCGGATCGGCCAGCCGCAGGTGTTGACGTCGCGTCCATAGGGCGACGTCTGTGTGATCTGGCCGGGCAGAGAGGTCGGGGCCATCTGGCCGCCCGTCATGCCATAAATCGCGTTGTTGACAAAGATGACCGTGATATTTTCGCCGCGCGCCGCGGCGGAGACGGTCTCGCAGAGGCCGATGGACGCGAGGTCGCCGTCGCCCTGATAGGTGAAGACGATGTTGTCCGGCAGCGACCGCTTTACACCCGTCGCGACTGCGGGCGCACGTCCATGCGACGCCTCGACCATGTCACAGGTAAAGTAGTCATAGGCCAGTACGGAACAGCCGACCGGCGCAATGCCGATCGTCCGGCCCTCGATGCCGAGCGTGTCGATCGCCTCGGCGACGAGCCGATGGATGATGCCATGCGTGCAGCCGGGGCAGTAGTGGAATACAGCGTCGGTCAGCGCCTTCGGTTTTTCAAATACAACAGCCATCAGTCATTCCCTCCTTCGTTTGCCTTACGGATCGCGTCCAGCACCTCATCCGGCGACGGGATCATGCCGCCCACGCGGAAGCAAAGGTCGACCGGCTTTTTGCACGCTACCGCCAGCTGCACATCCTCGCGCATCTGGCCCATGTTGAGTTCCACGCAAACGAACCGCTTCACCTGATCAGCGGCCTTGCGCAGCGGTGCCTTCGGGAACGGCCAGAGCGTGATCGGCCGGATCATGCCGGCCTTGATGCCCTGCTTGCGCGCTTCGACGATCGCGTTGCGCGACACGCGCGCGGTAATACCGCAGGACACGATGCAGACCTCGGCGTCCTCCATCATGAACGCTTCCCACATGCACTCATTCTTCTCGATCTCGGCGTATCGCTCGAAGCGCTCGATGTTCAGCCGCTCGAGCTCCGCCGGGCTGAGGTAGAGAGAGTTGACAACGTGATGCTTCCGCTGGCACTTCGTTCCAGTGACGGCCCAATCCTTTTCAGTTGTGTCCGGGTCACGCGGCTCCGGCAGCTGCACGGGCTCCATCATCTGACCCATCGTGCCGTCAGCCAGCAGCATTGCCGGCATCCGGTATTTTTCCGCAAGGTCAAACGCCTTTCCGGTCAGGTCGGCCATCTCCTGAACCGACGCCGGAGCCAGTACCAGCACATGGAAGTCGCCGTGGCCGGGTCCGCGCGTCGCGAGGAAGTAGTCGGACTGCGATGGCTGAATGCCGCCGAGGCCGGGCCCGCCGCGCTGCACATTGACAATGACTGCGGGCAGATCTGCGCCCGCCAGGTACGAAATGCCCTCGCACTTGAGCGCGATACCGGGGCTGGAGGACGAGGTCATCGCCCGCTTGCCCGTCGCGGCCACGCCGTAAACCATGTTGATGGCCGCGATCTCGCTCTCGGCCTGCAAAAACGTCCCGCCGATCTTCGGCATTTTCTTCGCCATATAGGCCGCGACCTCGGTCTGCGGCGTGATGGGATAGCCCAGATAGTGGCGGCACCCGGCGAGGATCGCGGCCTCCGCGATGGCCTCGTTGCCCTTCATCAATACTTTTTCCTGCATCTTCCTGCCCTCCTTACTTTTCTACCGTAATGACACAGTCGGGACACATCGTCGCGCAGAACGCACAGCCGACGCACTTGTCCGGCTCCGTCAGCTCCACGGGCGCATGTCCCTTTTGATTCAGCCGCGTCTTCGACAGCGCCAGCAGCCCCTTCGGACAGGCGTTCACACACAGGCCGCAGCCCTTGCAGAGTTCTTCCTGAAATATCAGTTTTGCCATCTTGTGCCTCCATTTATCGTAATTGGTAATATAGCTTCTGGATCTCCATCGGGAACAGGTTTGGAATGCTCCCGCGCAGCGCGTCGCAGAGCCGTGCAGCGCAGCAGGTCATCTTGAGCGGCAGCCCTGCCCGCGCGGCGACCGCTTCCGCATAGGGCATGCTTGACAGCACATCCGCCGCCGCCGTCGCCTGCCCGAGATTCGTATTGTTGACGACTGCCGTGAACGGCAGCCCACAGGCGGCCTCGATTTCCCGCAGCACAAGGATCGTATCCGCTACCGTCCTTGTCAGCGGCCGGGCCCGGTTGATGACGAACAGCATCTCATAATCACCCTCCGCCCGGATTTCCGGAACATAGCGCCCCAGTGCCAGCGCTCCGCGGTCGTCTCCGCCGATGTCCAGCACGCCGCATTCTCCCCGCTCCGCAATCAGCGCGTAGGTCTCCTTCGGCATGGCCGGAACATCGAGATTCGAATTTGCAAACGGTGAGACGATCAGTCCGATCCCCTCTTTTTTCAGATCTTCTTCTGAATCCTTCGTCCGGAAATAGGGATTTACAATGTCAAGATCGGCCACAGTCACGGCTTCGCCTTTTCGCCGGAGCCACCGCGCATAATTCAGCGCGATATTCGTCTTTCCACTGCCGTAATGTCCGGCAAAAAGCGTTAGGCGTTTGTGTGTCATGGCCGACTCCTCCTTCAGAGCTTGCTTCTGATGATTTTTCCGCTGGTGGTCTTTGGAAGCGCTTCGCGGAATTCCACAATACGGGGATATTTGTACGGCGCAGTATGCGTCTTGACATAGGTCTGAATTTCTTTTTTCAGCGCGTCCGTGCCCTCGGTGCCCTTGACCAGTACGATGCTGGCCTTGACGACCTGCCCGCGGATCTCATCCGGGGCGGCAGACACACCGCATTCGAGCACATACGGCAGCTCCATGATGACATTTTCGATTTCAAACGGTCCAATGCGGTAGCCAGACGATTTAATGACGTCATCCGCACGGCCGACATACCAGTAGAAGCCGTCCTCGTCACGCCAGGCGAGGTCGCCCGTGTGGTAGAAGCCATCGTGCCACGTTTTTGCCGTGACCTCCGGGCTGTTGTAGTATTCGTAGGCAAGTCCGCAGGGAATGCCGTTTTGAATGTTGATGCAGATCTCCCCCGTGTCGCCGGCCTCCGCTTCATGCCCGCTGCTGTCCAGCAGATGCACATCGTAGAGTGGGACAGGCTTGCCCATAGAGCCGATCTTATGGCTGTCGCCAGCCAGATTGCCGATGATGAGCGTCGATTCAGACTGCCCAAAGCCCTCCATGATGCGCATGCCAGTCGCCTTTTCAAATTGGCGGAAGACCTCAGGATTGAGCGCTTCACCGGCGATGGACGCATGCTGAATAGAAGAAAGATCAAATCGGGACAGGTCCTGCTTGATCAGCATGCGGTACATCGTGGGCGGCGCACAGAATGTCGTGATCTGATACTTCGCAAACATCGGCAGAATTTTTTCTGCATCAAAGCGGTCGAAATCATAAACAAACACAGCCGCCTCACACAGCCACTGACCGTAGAGCTTTCCCCAGAGGCTCTTGGCCCAGCCGGTGTCGGAGATGGTCAGGTGCAGCCCGTCCGGGTTGACCTGATGCCAGTATTTTGCAGTGATAAAATGTCCAAGCGGATATTTATAGTTGTGTGCTGCAATTTTCGGGTATCCGGACGTACCGGAGGTAAAGAACATGAGCATTGGCTCGTCGCCGCAGGGCGCGTCGTCCCTGCGCGTATAGCGGCGGGAAAACAGGCCGTATTCCGCATTGAAATCGTGCCAGCCGTCCCGGCTGCCGCCAACCATGATCTTTGTCAACTTCATCCCGGTGTCGGCCTCTGCAATGTCGACATGGTACGCAGTATCGCCGTCTGCCGTGCAGAGAACTGCACTGACGCCCGCCGCCTGGAAGCGGTAAGAGAAATCATGCTCCACAAGCTGATTGGTAGCCGGAATCGCAATGGCGCCGATCTTGTGCAGACCCAGAATGGCAAACCAGAACTGGTAATGCCGCTTGAGCACGAGCATCACGCGGTCGCCGCGTCGGATGCCGAGCGAGGTAAAGTAATTGGCGGCCTGGCTGGAAGCATCTTTCATGTCCTTGAATGTGAACCGCCGCTCCGTTCCATCCAGAGCTACATGCAGCATGGCGAGCTTTTCAGGCTTTTCACGGCCCAGCGCATCCACAATGTCAAATGCGAAATTGAAGGATTGCTCATTTTTGAAAGCGATGGACTGCAGTTTCCCGTTTGCATCCTCGGGCGCATCGACGAAGCGGGTGTAAATGCGCGCCTCCGGATCCGGACTCTGCGCCGTCTCGATCATGGCAGCGCGGTCGCCGCCGGCCTCCGGGAGGCTCGGCTCCTGTGGGCGGAGCACGATCGCATAGAACAGGCAATCCTGACCGTCCGCAGCAACCATGCCGTGCGGAATGGAGCTGTCATAGTAGATGCAGTCGCCTTCATGCAGAAGCTCGGTATGTCCGCCGACCTGAACTTTCATACTGCCGCGAATGACAAGATCACATTCCTGCCCGACGTGGCTGGTCAGCTCAATGTCCGAATAGAATGCTTCATCAGAGTATTTGTTTTCAACGAACAGCGGGTCTGCAATGCGGTTCTGAAAGCCGGAGGCCATGTTGTAATAGATCATCTCATGGGCCTGCTCGATCTTCTGTCCATTACCCGCGCGTGTCAGCGTATAGGATCGAAGCTTTGGACTGCTGCCCTCGATGAGATCTGTAACGTCAACGCCAAAAGCCAGCGCGCAGCGGTAGAGAAAAGCGAAGTTGAGGTCGCTCTGCCCGGCCTCACAGCGAAGATATTCTTCTTCGCTCGTGCCTGTTTTCAGCGCCATCGTCTGCGCCGAAAAGCCGGAGATCTCGCGCAGCTCTCGGATGCGTCCCGCCATTTCCTGAATTTTGAAGTCCAGCCCTGTGAGTGTTTTTTTCATGGTGTTACCTCCGTGGATGCAAAAAGCCCGTCTCAAAGAAATGATTCTTTGAGACGGGCTGCATACAGCATACCCGCGGTACCACTCAAATTGCACCTGCCTCACGGCAGATACCACTCATCGACTTCCAGCAAAGTCTAAGCACTGACGCAGCTGACGCGGGAGAGGTCTACTTGCCATTACGGGCGTTCTTCTCTCCGGCTCGGGAGCTACAAATTCTGCGCGTCTGTTACCGGTTCACACCATCCACCGGCTCTCTGAAACAGGACTTGCGCGGAACCCTCTCCGTCGTAGCCTTTATTGTTGTTAAGAATCATAACGAAAAAGTATGCAATTGTCAAGAAAAATTTTCGGTGGTTTTCTGTTGTCATCATCCCTGTCTGCCGGAGCTGCATATGGGGGCAAACCAGCGCAACCCAGAGAACACATATTGAGCGTATGCCGGTCCGGTTCAATCGCCGCATCGTCGAAAGATCCCGGTCATCAGAGCTTGCTTCGGATGATCTTGCCGCTGATGGTCTTCGGGAGTTCTTCTTTGAACTCCACAATTCTCGGATACTTATACGGCGCGGTATGCTGCTTGACGTAGTTCTGGATTTCCTTCTTCAGCTCCTCCGTGCCCTCGGTGCCCTTGACGAGCACGATGCTGGCCTTGACGACCTGCCCGCGCACCTCGTCCGGCGCAGCGGACACGCCGCACTCAAGCACATACGGCAGCTCCATGATGACGTTTTCGATCTCGAACGGCCCGATGCGGTAGCCGGAGGACTTGATGACGTCGTCCGCGCGGCCAACGTACCAGTAGAAGCCGTCCTCATCGCGCCACGCGAGGTCGCCGGTGTGGTAGAGTCCGTCGTGCCAGACGGCCTCAGTGCGCTCCTTGTCCTGATAATAGCCGAGGAACAGCCCGCAGAAGTGCTCTCGTCCCGCAGTATGGATGACGATCTCGCCCGTGTCGCCGTCGGCAGTCGGGGTGCCGTCCTGATTGACAAGGTCGATGCCGTAGCCGGGGATGGGCTTGCCCATCGAGCCGGGCTTGAGCGGCTGGCCGACGAGGTTCGCAATACCGAGCGTCATCTCCGTCTGGCCGAAGCCCTCGGCGATCTGCAGCCCCGTCGCCTTTTCAAACTGATAATAGACCTCCGGGTTCAGCGCCTCGCCCGCGGTCGTTGCGTGCTGGATGGAGCTGAGGTCGAAGCGGGAAAGATCCTGCTTGATCAGCATCCGGTACATCGTGGGCGGCGCACAGAACGTCGTGATGTTGTATTTGGCGAACATCGGCAGGATCTTCTCGGCGTCGAACCGATCAAAGTCGTAGACGAACACTGCACCCTCGCACAGCCACTGGCCATACAGCTTGCCCCAGAGCGCCTTGCCCCAGCCGGTCTCGGAGATCGTGAAGTGCAGTCCGCCGGGCTGCACCCAGTGCCAGTACCGGGCCGTAACGTAATGGCCCAGCGCATATTTGTAGCTGTGAACGGCGATCTTCGGATAGCCGGTCGTGCCGGACGTGAAGAACATGAGCATCGGATCGTCGCCGCAGGGCGCGTCGTCCTTGCGCGTGTAGCGCCGGGAGAACAGGCCGTATTCCGCGTCAAAGTCGTGCCAGCCCTCGCGCTTGCCGCCGACGAGAACCTTCGTCAGATGCGCACCCGCGTCGGCCTCCGCGATGTCGACCTGATGTGCCGTGTCGCCGTCCGCCGTACAGACGATCGCGCTCACGCCCGCCGCCTTGAAGCGATAGGCGAAATCATGCTCCATCAGCTGGTTCGTCGCCGGGATGGCAATCGCGCCCAGCTTATGCAGGCCGAGGATCGCAAACCAGAACTGATAGTGCCGCTTGAGCACCAGCATCACGCGGTCGCCGCGCTTCACGCCGAGTGACGTGAAATAGTTCGCCGCCTGACTCGAAGCGTCCTTCATGTCCTTGAACGTGAACCGCCGCTCAGTCATGTCGTTTGCGACATGCACCATCGCGAGCTTGTCCGGCTCACGCCGTGCGAGGCCGTCCACAATGTCGAATGCAAAGTTGAACTTGTCCTCGTTGCGGAACTCCAGCCGCTCCAGCGAGCCGTCTTCCTTTTCCACCCCGTGGACAAACTGGTCGCAGAGCAGCTGCTGCTCCGGCGTCTCCTCCAACGCCCGTGTCCGCACGGACAGGTCCTGCTCCTTTTCGCTGCTCGCCATGATCATTGCGAGGAATACACAGTCCTGCCCATCCACGGCGATCATGCCGTGCGGCGTGGAGCTCTTGTAGAAGATGCTGTCGCCCTCGTGGAGGACTTCCTCGTGCTCGCCGACACGCACACGGAGCGTCCCCTTCACGACGAGGTCAAATTCCTGTCCGGCATGCGTCGTGGTGTGGATCGGCTGGCTCTGCAGCTCCTTGGAATACTGATAGGTGACCCAATACGGCGTCGCCAGCTTCTGCCGGAACATTGCCGCCATATTCTGAATGGTGATGCCGTCCTCGCTGGCCGTCACCGGACCCATGCCCCGGCGCGTCACCGTGTAGCTCGAGAGCTTGGCGCTCTGGCCTTCGAGCAGATCCGTCAGCTCCACGCCGAACGCCAGCGCGCACTTGTGCATGAACGTAAACGGGAAATCGACCGTGCCCTGCTCATAGCTGTGATACTGCTCGACGCTGACCTCGGTCTTCTCGGCCATCTCCGCTTCGCTGTAGCCGACGATCTCGCGCATCTCGCGGATTCGCTCTGCGATCTCCATCAGCGGGTTGGCAGCCGGCTTCTTGGTTTGCATCATCATAGTGGGTTCCTCCTGTGTTAAACTGTGTAAGTTACTTCGAACGAAAAAACTCGCCTCAAGGATTCCTAAGAATCTTTGAGGCGAGTTTGTGAATCACAATACCCGTGGTACCACTCAAATTGCAGCTCTGAGAACTGCCGCTTCAGGCTCTGACAAGCCCTATCCCGTAACGTGGGCGGACGAGAGGCGTCTACTTGCGAATGGTGTTCGGGCCTCCAGCTCGGAAGTGATAGGTCACAGGAGTTCGTGCTGCCGGTTTGCACCAACCACCGGCTCTCTGAAAGCAGTCCGTCCGACCGTCTTCGTCACAGCTTTTTTTGATTTGAACTTGCCCCAAATTTAACACAGTCTTTGCAGGCTGTCAAGTATAAATTTTACTAATACCGGCTATCGGTGCTTACCGCTTCACCTGCTCGGCGGTCTGCGCCGTGTCGATCCCGGCCGCGCCCTCCAGGCCGAAGCGCTCCGTCGCCTCCTCGCGCATCTTGTATTTCAGGATTTTTCCGGCTGCGTTCATCGGGAATGCGTCGACAAAATCGATGTATTTCGGCACCTTGTGCCGTGCCATGCTGGCCTTGATATAGTCCAGCATCTCCTCCACGGTCACGCTGCCGGGCTCCTTGAGGATGATGCAGGCCATGGCCTCCTCGCCGTATTTCTTGTCCGGCACGCCGATGACCTGTACGTCCTTGACGGCCGGGTGGGTGTAGATGAATTCCTCAATCTCCTTGGGGTAGATGTTCTCGCCGCCGCGGATGATCATGTCCTTCAGCCGCCCGGTGATGCGGTAGCAGCCGTTTTCGTCCCGGCAGGCCAGATCGCCGGAGTGCAGCCAGCCCTCCTTGTCAACGGTGGCGGCCGTGGCCTCGGGCATCTTGTAGTAGCCTTTCATGGTGTTGTAGCCGCGCGAGCAGAACTCGCCGTTGACGCCGTCCGGCACTTCCTCGCCGGTCTCGGGGTCGATGATCTTGCACTCGATGTGCGGGAAAGCGTAGCCGACCGTGTTGCACCGCAGATCGAGCGGGTCGCCGCAGGCGCTCATGGTGCTGCCGGGGGCGGATTCGGTCTGGCCGTAGACGCTGACGATGTCGGTCATGTGCATCTCGTCCGGCTGGGCAGCCCGGCGCATCAGCTCCGGCGGGCAGCCGGAACCGGCCATGATGCCGGTGCGCATATAGGAAAAATCGGTCTTTTTGTAGTCCGGATGGTTGAACATGGCGATGAACATCGTCGGCACACCGTTGAAGCAGGTGATGCGCTCCTGATTGATGCAGGCGAGCGAGACCTTGGCCGAGAAATACGGCATCGGGCAGAGCGTCGCGCCGTGCGTCATGCAGGAGGTCATGGAGAGCACCATGCCGAAGCAGTGGAACATCGGCACCTGAATCATCATCCGGTCGGCCGTGGACAGATCCATCCGGTCGCCGATGCATTTGCCGTCGTTGACGACGTTGTAGTGCGTCAGCATGACGCCCTTCGGGAAGCCCGTTGTGCCGGAAGTGTACTGCATGTTGCACACGTCGTCCGGCCGCACGCCCGCGGCCATGCGCAAAATCTGCTCGCGCGGGACCATATTGGCCCGATCCATCGCCTCGTCGAAGGTCAGGCAGCCCGGCATCCGGAAGCCAACGGTGATGACGTTGCGCAGGAACGGCAGCTTGCGGCAGTGCAGGGCGGAGCCGGGCTTTGCGTCGGCCAGCTCCGGGCAGAGGGTCTGGATGATCTCACGGTAGTTCGAGTCCAGACAGTGGTCGATCATGACGAGCGTGTGCGTGTCGGACTGCCGCAGCAGATATTCCGCCTCGTGGATCTTGTACGCCGTGTTGACCGTGACGAGCACGGCGCCGATCTTCGTCGCGGCCCAGAAGGTGATGAACCACGCGGGCACGTTCGTGGCCCAGATGGCGACCTTGCTGCCCCGGCGCACGCCGAGCGAGACGAGCGCGCGGGCAAAATCGTCCACGTCGTCGCGGAACTGCGCGTAGGTCCGCGTGTAGTCGAGCGTCGTGTATTTGAACGCGTACTGGTCCGGGAATTCCTCGACCATCCGGTCGAGCACCTGCGGGAAGGTCTCGGAGATGAGGCTGTCTTTCTTCCAGACGAACTTGCCGGTATGCGCGGCGTTGTCGTAGAGCGTCTTTTTCTTGCCGCGCGGGGAATCGAAGCGGTGCATGTAGTTGACGAAATGTGGGAAGATGACCTCCGGGTCGGTCAGGTCGGGCATCCATTCCGGCTTCCACTCGAGCGAGATGAACCCGTCATAGTCGATGGAGGACAGCGCCTGCATCATGCTGCCGACGGGCAGCGTGCCCTCGCCGATGAGGTCATAGCTGCCGTCGTCGTCCGAGTCGCGCAGGTGAACGTGGCGGACGTAGGCACCGAGGTTTTTGATGGTCGTGTCGGCGGATTCGCCGTGGTCCCGGTAGGGATGGTGCATATCCCAGAGCGCGCCCAGCTGGTCGCAGGCAAACGCATCGAGCAGCGTGCGCAGCCGGGCCGTGTCGGAAAAGACGCCGCTGGTCTTGAGCAGGATCGTGATCCCCTGCGCCTCGGCGGCGGGGAGGAGCGCTTCGAGTGCGGCGGAGATCCGCGCGTCGTCATCGCGCTGCGCAGTCACGGAGACATACGGACACTGCACGTCGTGCGCCAGCTGCATGAGGGCTGTCACGGTCTCGGTGCAGTCCTCGCCCGCGATGTCGCAGGCGGTATCGAAGCACGGGATGCACAGGCCCTTCTGCCAGAGCTCCCGCGCCGTCGCGGCGGCGGTATAGCGGTGCAGCGGGCCGCCGCGGCCGGTCAGCTCCGGCGTTTTGTGGACGTTATAGAGCTCGATGCCGCCGAAGCGCATGGTCTCGGCCATCTGCACCTGCTGCTCCCAGGGGATCTGCTGCCAGCCGCGTGTGGAAAACGATACATTCATGTGCTGCTTCCTCCTCAGGCGTTCGCCGCTTCTTCGTAGACGATCTTGTTGATGGCGTTGAGATACGCGTGCACGGACGCGCCGATGATATCGGTCGAGATGCCTCGGCCGGAATAGAGCTTGCCGCCGCTGCGGAGCTTGACGACCGACTCGCCCATGGCCTCGCGGCCCTCGGTGACGGCCTGGATCTGGAAATCATCCAGCTCGTAATGGCGGCCGAGGATCGATTCGATGGCCAGAAACGCCGCGTCGACCGGGCCGTCGCCCAGGCTCACACCCGAGAGCGTCTGGCCGTTTTTCGTGAGCTTCATCTGCGCCGAAGCGCTGATGGTGTTGCCGGTGTTGATGACGTAGCTTTCGAGCCGGTACGTCGGCGGCACCTGCAGCGCGGCGGAGGCGATGATGGCGTCGAGCTCCTTCTCTCCCACGGTCTGCTTCTTCGCCGCGATGCGGCAGAAGGCCTCGTAGACCTTCGCCCCGTCCTCCTCCGAAAGATCGTAGCCGAGGGCGGCGGCCATCTTCATGACGGCCTCCTGCGTGTCATGCACGGTCAAAACTGCGCCGGAGGAGGTCTGCACGCCGTTGTCAAACGGCGAGAGCTGGCTGCGGCCCGTCTGACACATCCAGGCGATCTGTGACAGCAGGCGGTTCATCTGCGTGAACTGCAGCGTGCTGACGACGCCGAAGTCCTGGGCTTTGGCCGCCAGCAGCTTCGCCATGTGCGCGAGGTTCGCAGTGTCGACGCAGTAGGCCGCGGCCTTGATCTCGCCGGCCCCGGCGGCGATGGCGCTCACGGCGCACGCGTCCGCCATCGACAGCGCGTCCGAGCAGCTCACGCCGAAGCGCACGTCCTTCGTCTGCGGCACGGCCTCGTAGATCCCGCGCACGAAGCTGCCGAACGCGTCCGGCAGCATGTTCCCCGCTGCGTCGCAGACGGTCACGCCGGCCGCACCGGCCGCGATCGCGGTCTGCAGCGCCTCAGCGAGGAAGGCGGGATCGGCGCGCGTGGCGTCGTCCGCGAGGAATTCCACGTCCTCGCAGACCGACCGCGCCGCCGCGACGGTCTGGCGGATCGCTTCGAGCATGGCGGCGGGCTTTTTGCCCGCGAGGTATTCCATCTGCACGGCGCTGACCGGCGCGGGGACCTGGATGCGCGGGTGCTTCGCCTCCCTGAGTGCGGCCCAGACCAGCGAAACGCTCGCCGGGTCCAGCGCGACCGGCACGCATACGGCGCTTTCCTTCACCGCAGAGGCGACGGATTTGATAAGCAGACTGTCGATCTTTGGGTTTTCGACCGCGTGCAGCTCAATGACGCTCACGCCCAGCCGGTCGAGGAGCTTGGCAAGCTCGATCTTCTCGCGGAACGAGAGCGTATAGCCCGCGGCCTTGCCCGCCTGGCGGATCGTGGTATCTGTCACGGAAATGTGTTTCATCATAGGTTCCTCCTTTTTTCGGAAAACAAAAAGTCCCTGAAGCCAACTGGCTTCAGGGACGAAATAGCTTCGCGGTACCACCCTGCTTATCCCCCGCCTCACGGCGGACGATCACTCTCGGACTCTGACAAGCCCATAGCCGGTAACGAGGCCAAACGGGCCATGCTACTTGTCGCCGTTCGCAGGGCCTACTCGGGAAGCAGACTGACCATTGTCTTCGGTACCGGCTCACACCAGCCGCCGGTTCTCTGAGACGCTCCAACAGGGCCATAATTCCGTCATCGTATTTCGTGGTTATCAATACTTGCCGCCATTAAAGCACGATTCCCACCGCTTGTCAAGCACACAGTCCAAGATTCGACATTTTCACAAAACCATGCGCCCTCTCCGCACCGCGTCTTTGTGCAATCGGTGCTCTGCGCACCCTTCAACCCAGCCCCGCCCAGCGTTCATGCTCCACGGCATCGGCGGTGGCGTGGGCCACGGCCGCCTCCAGAATAAGCAGGAAATATCACGCCTGCGCGTCGCGGTTGTCGTCAAAAATCGGCATTCCGAGCTGAAGATCGTCGAGCGACGACAGCGTCCGCCCCAGCAGTCCGTTCAAAATCACCGCCAGCTGCGCTGACTGGCACAATGGCCGCCAGCAGAGGTATGATCAGAAACATGGAAAAGCAGACCTTTTTCATGGAACATCCCTCTTTGTATACCCCCCTATCCTGCATCCTCAGGCCTAGGGTGTAAACCAGCAGACTTTTGAACGAAAGAGAAATCCTTCCGGTTTCCCGGAAGGACTTCCTTTGCTCTGAGCGGTATTTCGTTGTTGTCCTTATGCGTGCTCGCCTTTTGGATGGCTTTTCTTTTTGGCAAGTTGCACCCTTTAAGATAACAATGATTTCTCCAGTGTTTTTAAGGGTTTCAGCTATTTTCGGTAATCCTTTTCCGAGTTGGCGCGGCGTGCTGCTTGATGGTCACTGCGCAACCCAAAAAGATATTGCATAGTTTGCGGCTTTTCGTACTCCGCACTATCGCCTCACTAATCTTCATCCCGACGATCCTCCTGCTTTGCACGGTTTCGATCATAAAGCCGCTTGCTTTGCACAATGCGGGTGACCGGCGAAACGCCGTTCCATGTGCCGCGTTTGGCTGCATGAAATTTGCGCTGGTTTTTCTTACTCTGTTTTTTCAGCGGTGTAACCTTCATTCAGATCCCACGTCCTTTCCCGCTTGTTCTGCTGCTCCGCGCTTTCAACTGCGCTTCCGTCCTTGCGATCTCTGGCGATCTCCGGCATCGGGTTGGCGTCCAGCAGCTCCGTCAGTGTGCGCGGTGTGTATCTCATGTAATCCATCATGCAGCCGACATTGATCAATCTGCTTGGAAGGCCCATCGCCCACTGCTCTTTCTTCCACTTCTCAACGAGTTCCCATTCGCGCGTATTATGTACATGCCCGTACAGCATGACCGCGCCATAATGCTGATTCTTGTAAAACAGGATCGGGTAGCGTGACGACTCCTTCCTCGCTTTTGTTATGGTCGCCGCGATCTGCGTCGCTTTCGGCATTTTGCACATCTAAGCGCTGTTTTCAGATACACCCTAGGGTGTATCTGAAAACACCAAATGGATGCTTGTCCTTGAAATCCTCTATCGGCTTCTGAACACACTTTAAGAACGCCTTGTCCCGCATTTGATAGAATACCATCAACGCGCGGTCGACCTCATAAAACGAGGTTCCTGCTGGTTCACATCGTAATACACGACCGATGGCGGGTTGCTCTCATATACGAAAAAACTTTGTCTATTTTTCAAAAAACATCCCCCCGGGGAGCTTCACAATCAAAAAATGCTTTGATAGGATAAAGGCACAGTTCATACACGCCCAATCCTCGAATGCAAAAACGGTATCGCGCTATCTTGGGGAAGAAGTAGCGTGATGCCGTTTTTGCAGCAACTTCGAGCATGAAGAAACAGCACTGGGGGCAAGTACAAATGAAAGGTGAAAGATGATGAAAAAGACGACTCGCTACCTCGCGGCGCTGCTTGCCGCGCTGATGCTGCTTGGACTGTGCGCTTGCAGCGCACAACAAACGCCAGCAGAAACTACGGAACCACCGGCTGCAACGAATGAAGCAGCTTCAACCACAGAAACGGAGGAAATCAGCACCGAACCTGAAACCACGGATGCAGAAGCTGCCACTCGGACGATCACCGATGGAAATGGCCGCGAAGTAGAAATCCCACAGACGGTTGAAAGTATTGTTTGCGTTGGCGTAGGCGCGCTGCGCTACTCCTGCTATATGCAGGCGCAGGACCTGGTTGTCGGCGTTGAGGATTACGAAACCAAAGCCGGTATGTCTCGCCTTTATAACTATGTGAACTTTGATAAGTTCGGCACGCTGCCGGTAACCGGCACGAACGGCGAACCGTTTGTCGAAGAAATCATCCATGTTGGTCCGCAGGTCATTGTCATGTCTTCGTATGCAAACGTTGACCCCGACGAGCTGCAAAGCAAAACCGGGATTCCGGTTGTTATGGTTCCCGGCAGTGACACGACCCTTGATGATAAAGCATATGAAACGCTGCGGATTCTTGGCGAGCTATACGGCAAGGAAGATCGCGCCGAAGCCCTGACAACCTATCTGCATGGGATTGAAGATGATCTTGCTGCCCGCACAGAGGGTGTTGCAGAGGAAGAAAAACCCTCTGTCTATGTCTGCGGCGTATCCTTTAAGGGCGCGCACGGTTTCGAGGGTACAGAAGCGTTCTATGGCCCGTTCGAGCTGATTCACGCGAATAACCTTGCAAATACGACCGGACAGACCGGCGCATTTGACATTGACACGGAGCAGGTTCTTGCATGGGATCCGGACGTGATCTTCGTTGACTTTAACGGCATGGATTTAATCAAGGAAGATTATGCAACGAACGCAGATTTCTATAACAGCCTGACGGCTGTGAAAGAAGGACATGTTTACTCGCAGATTTCGTTCCGCTCCAGCGCATCGAATCTGGAAACTGCACTGGCCGATGCGTATTATGGCGCAACGATTCTCTATCCGGAACAGTTTGCAGATGTGGATGTTGAAGCAAAAACAGGCGAAATCTTTGAAATGCTGCTGGGCAGCAACCCTTATCAGGACTTAAAGGATGCTGGCTATGAATTCAGACCTGTCACAATCGGCGAATAACGATTCCGGCACGGCCTATCGCCGAAATCAAGTCAAAAGCTGCTGCTTTCTTGGAATATTGTTTCTCAGTCTGCTGATCGCGCTTGTGCTGTCCTTGCGGGCAGGCTCTTACAATACGCCGATTGCGGAGTTGGTCAAAGGAATCTTTGGAAAAGCAGCCGACGATAAAATCAACCTTGTCGTTCGCAACAATCGTTTGCCCCGGATCTGCACGGCACTGATTGCGGGTGCTGGTCTGGGACTTGCCGGTTGTGTGATGCAGGCAATTCTCCGCAATCCGCTTGCATCCGCGTCCACGTTGGGTGTTTCACAGGGCGCTGGCTTTGGCGCGGCGTTTGCAATTATCGTGCTGAACATGGGCGCAGTAGGAAACCTTGGCAGCGTTGCAATTCCGCTGTGCGCGTTCGTCGGCAGTATGGCCGTTGCACTGGTTATTTTGGGCCTGAGCCGGTTTCGTCAGGTTTCCACACAGGGAATTGTCCTTGCAGGCACGGCGATCAGCGCCATGTTTTCCGGTGCAGCGACGCTGATGCAGTATTTCGCAGATGAAATTCAGCTCAATACGCTGGTGTTCTGGACGTTCGGCAGTCTTGGCAACACGAGCTGGGGCGACGTTGGGAAAATGCTGGCCGTGCTTGTTGGCGTCTCTTCCTGCTTCTTCCTGCACCGTTGGGATTATAATGCGCTGCTGAGCGGCGAGGAAACAGCCGTCAGTTTGGGAATTAACGTGAAGCGGCTTACACTTTCCAATATGGTGCTCTGCTGTCTGCTGTCCTCGGTGATCGTGTCCTATATCGGTCTGATCAACTTTATCGGCTTGATTGCACCGCACATAGTTCGCTTGGTCGTTGGCAATAACCACGTCTATCTGCTGCCCGGCTCTGCGATGGCAGGCGCACTCATTCTGCTGCTGGGTGATCTGTTTGCGCGTGTTGTCATCAGCCCGATTATCCTGCCGATTGGTGCAATTACCTCGTTCCTTGGCGGCCCGATGTTCCTCTATCTTCTGTTCAAAGGAGGAGATCGGAAATGCTGAGCGTTGAAAAACTTACCTACCACTACAAGGGCAGACCGGCGGTTCTCAAAGACGTGAACTTCAATGTGCACACAGGCGAATTTCTGGCGATTCTGGGTAACAACGGCGTTGGAAAAAGCACGATGCTGAAATGCTTCAACAAAATTCTTACACCAGACGGCGGGAAAATCATACTGGACGATGAAAACCTCCTGCAAATGAGCGCCCGGCAGGTTGCGCAGCGAGTAGCGTTTGTTGCGCAGAATGTGCCAAGTACGCAAATGACGGTTCACGATATGGTCATGCTGGGACGAAGACCCTATATGAAATGGGGATTTACGGAAGACGATCATCAGATTGTTCATCATGCAATGGCCCAGCTTCGGATTGAACCGCTGCGCGGACGCTTTCTAAATGAACTATCTGGCGGTGAACGGCAAAAGGTGATGCTGGCGCGTGCGCTGGCGCAGCAGCCGAAGCTCCTGCTGCTCGATGAGCCGACGAGCAGTTTGGATATTCAAAATCAGTATCAGGTTTTGCAGATCGTTCGGAATATTTGCCATGAACAGCATTTGACGGCGATTGTCGTCATTCACGATCTGAACCTTGCGCTACGGTTTTGTGACCGATTCGTTCTGTTACGTCAGGGCTGTGTCTACGCCTGCGGCGGGAAAGAAGTCTTGGACAGAGATGCGCTGCGGGATGTGTACCATGTAGACGCGGAGGTCGTAGCAGTTCAAAAACAGAGTATTGTCCTTGTTGATGAAAAGGACGCAACACGTTCATAAAAGGGAGAAACAATATGGCACATAAATTAGATTCAGAAAAAAAGCTCTGGGAAAAGGCCGCAGCCTTTCACGGCCATGTATGCCCCGGCCTGACGATTGGCTACCGTGCGGCGCTGTATGCGATTGATCTGTTGGGATTGACATTTTCGGACGATGAACAGGTCGTGTGTATTACGGAAAATGATGCCTGCGGCGTTGATGCGATTCAAGCGATTCTTGGATGCAGCATCGGAAAGGGCAATTTACTGTTCCATATGCGCGGCAAACAGGCATTTTCGTTCTATAATCGGAAAACCGGAAAGTCTGTCCGCCTTGTCTTGAAAGCAAAGCCGCGCGACATGACGCGGGAAGAAACGTTCGACTATTATCAAAGCTGTGCAGATGATGAGATGTTTGATGTCAAGGAAACAAAAATCCGGCTGCCGGAACAGGCCAGAATTTTTGATTCCTATGTCTGTGATTGCTGCGGTGAGACAACTGGCGCAAACTGGATTCGGCTGTCCGGTGACAAAAAGTTGTGTTTGGACTGCTATGAGACGTATGACCGATTTGACGTCTGAACATTTTTCGGTTGACCACAAATTTGACCCTTTACAGCTTAGGGTGTATCTGAAAACTCCCAATGTGACCGGCAGCGAGAAATTTTTGCGCTGAGCAAGACATTTTTTCGCAGGAATACTGACGTATTTCAAGGAAAAATGGTGCAGCGCAGCGTGAAAAGATCCGCTGTCCGGGTGCGTTGGGAGTTTTCAGATACACCCTAGACAGGCAATAAAACAATAGACTGACTGATACGAAATTCTACGGATTCTGAACGTAAAATTACGGATTTATACGAAAAATGTTTCTAAAAACGTGATTGCCAGACTTCGAATCCACCTTCCCCACCAAAACGCCTGATATTCAAAGAATATCAGGCGTTTTTGCAACTATTTTTGTATTTCTGATTTTCTAGAAAAGAGGATGATCGGACTGTCCACCCTGCGGCATCATAGCGCGACAGGTCAACAAAATCGCCATGCTGGAACAGAAAAAGCAGCACTACGAAGAAATTCTCCGCCGGGAGCTTGACGGCCTCGACAATGAATTTGAAACGCTGCGGCTTCTGTCGCAGGAACTGTTCGTGCGTGCAAATGGCCTACGATTTTGGAAAGCGGCTTGACATGGATTTTTGATAGATATACGGCAGCCCCGGCTCGGAATACTCTGGGCCGGGGCATCTGTTTAGTCTCATAGAATGGGAATGTAATTATAAGAGTTATAGATTGGTGCAGTTGCCAGTCTTGTCAGTTTTATGCCTGCATCTCATTGCTGTCGGCATAGCAGCTCTCGTCCGTCTGCGCGGCCAGAAAATCGAAGGCCGTCCGGCCATAGAAATCGTCCGCGTTGATGACGGCAAACGGGCCGTTTACCACGCCCTTGCAGCAGGCAGCGCATGGCCGGTGCCCCATGGCTTGGCGCGGCAGGCTGCCTCCGGCGTTCGCTTTGCGGGAATCAGATTCACAGTGCGGAATGTTACCCTGCCGAACAGATGCTTTGTCAGATAGCAGATGAAGGAAGCGCTGTCATCCAGACCAAGGCCGAGGTACTCGTCCATGTGAAAGGCGTTGATCCGGGAAAAATCCAGGTCCTGCCGCAGCAGGCTTTCCAGCATCTCATTCTGCGAAGGCGCAGCGGCAAAAATCACATTTGCAGTTTCCTTCCGTTCCAGAACTGCGCGAATGGCGCTGGCCGCCGCTTCTGCGGCAGCGTATCCCATTGAACTGCGCGAATCATATACGGATGAAAAAAGCGTATCTGTCTGAATGGTTCTGATCAGCATACAGCATCCTCCCAATGTTGATCGATTCTGAATTTTCTGCACCGCGCAATGACCTCGCGCAACTGTGTTCTGGTCAGCGCGTCATTGCTGATGAGATCGAGGCAGTCCGTGCTGAACGTAAGCGGCATATAGTATTGCTCCAGCCGCTGTTCCAGCGTGTCGATCTGCCGCCATAAAAGTGCGGCGCGGTCATCGCGTCCTGCATAAAGCGCGGTATAATACTGTCCCATGCGGAGCATGAGCTGCATGGTATCTGTTCCGTAGACCAGAAGCCGGAGGTCTTCCTCCAGTGCATGACGCAGCTGCGCGCTTTGCTGTGCGCTGCGCTGCTGCGCAGGATTTGCCGCTGTGACGATATCGGTACGGATGGCCGCGGTATCGTGTTTGACCGCAGACAGGGTTTCCCGCAGTGTCAGCAGCGCTGCCTGCAGAAGCGACAGCGTTTGCTCCCCGGCTGTGTCAAACGCTTCCGGCGTTTGAAAGTGGTCGTCGACTTGCAGCGGACGCTCCGGTCTGCCTCCGTTCCAGCTTTGCAGCCGGCTCAGCAGGCTTCTGTCCTTCCACGCCCGCCAGCTTGTAATCTGCTGCGAGGCCATGTCGATCTGATCGTATACAGACCGGAGCCGTCCCGCGTATGCACCGTACCGGCGCGAAAGAAATTCCGCTTTGATCTTCGCGATATCGGCGTCCGGGTCCCACGCCAGTTCTGCAAATAAAACCTGTGTCAATGCGCGCATTCCCCAGTTTACCAGCGGGACGTGCATATATACGAAGCCTGCTGCACCGGTGCGGCGGTAGACTTGAAAATCATGCGCCATACTGTGCGTAAACAGCAGCGGAAGATCCTCAAATTTGCTGACATTGTAGTATTCCAGCACCATCACCGGCAGGTGCGGCCGGATCTGATTCCAGCCGGAAAGCGCGCTTGCGTATGCCCGGTTATAGGAACAGCCGGGATCGTCGAAGCCATGCGCATAGCAGCGGACAATGGGAGCGTAAATGAGATAGTCTCCGGCATCCAGAAGATTCTGCGGAATCGGACGCTCCGGCGGCGCAAGCGTGGAGGTTCCTTCATACGCGATCAAGGCCATCTTTACATCGTGATCCAACCGGCCTGCCGCGCGGGCGCGGTCCAGGAAGGAACGAAAGTGTGATGCCATATGCAGCATCTGGTCTGTGCCGTTTCCGAGCGCACGGCAGCGCTCGCATGTGCAGACACTCCCCCATGTATCGAGGCCCCAGACGTCGATTTCATCTGCCTCATGCCACGGCCCCATGATGTGCCGCAGCAGTTCCTCGCATAAATATGGAATCAGTTCCGGCTGAGAAACGCAGAACTGCGTCTGCAGTGCGGTCTGCCTGCTTTTGGGTCCGTGGGCAGGTGTTCCGTACCACTCCGGGTGCGCGTCCCAAAGCGTCCGGCCGGATGGGGTCGGACGATCCGGCGCCAGAATAGCCTCAAAAATATGACCGCCATCGCGCATGACAATTCCAAGCTTCCGCATGAGCGCGCGCGTGTTCGGCCGATCTCCATACGCATTCATTCGATTTCTGGCCATCCAGATCAGAAGATCCGCGCTCTCCTTGAGCGCGCCTTCGATGGAAAATCCACGGCCGAGCGTGGAAGCGGACGCATCATGCACGGCGTTCTTCGGCCAGAGAAGGCCGCATCCCGGCTCGGGCGCATATTCTCCCGCTGTACCCGGTTCCAGCCATCGCCAGCCCTGCATTTTCAGAAATTCATAGACGCCGTATAAAACACCGACCCGGCCTGCACCGCGGATCAAAAGACCATCCTTCTGCGGCAGCAGCGCGTATGCGTCCCCAGACGCCGTAAGAGAATCGGCGTGCAATTCGATCGCTGCTTTTCCGTTGTGCCGCTGCGAGACAAAGCAAATCTGTGCGTCTGGCTCCATTTGCAGCAAATGTGTTCTAAGCTCCACCGCAGCATAGCTGATCGTGCATCTTGCGCCAGCCTCCGGATCATGTCGAAAATCAATCTGCGCTTCCGAAAATGCCCAGCTTTCTGTCATGGTCTCTGCGGAAGGAAACGGAAGAAGAATTTCAAGCTCCATCGTGTCTCTCCTCCTATTGTATAACGCCCTATCGGACGATCAGACCGGTTGCCTCGTAAAACTGCTGCTGGGATAGAAGCTGCGTTTTTAATTGGGACTGGAAGCGATTTTGCGGGATAAACGCAGCAATTTCATCCGGCTGAATGTCCCAACGGAGCACATATCGTGCAGCTGCGTTGGATGCGGTGCGTCCGACGATCTGAAAACGCTGTTGAAAAAATGAAATATTGGAGTATACTCCAACCAGAGGCAGCAGTGTTTCGTCCAGCAGCCAGGAGTGGCAGCTGAAAAACCGGAACGCATACGCTGGGAAGTGTTTTGGAAAAAATGCGCGTGCCCGCGCGAACGAGGTGTCGCACGCCGCAGGATCGAGCGAACCGCCGCGGCAGATGTGCACAGACACCAGCGGTTCGCCCGGTTCAAGTCCAAAAGCCGGGGCGGAAAAGTCCGCTGGCTCCATGCAGAATTGAAGTCGTCCAAGCTGGAACAGCCGCAGCGTCAGATGATTCGTCAGCCATGCGCTTTCGGCAAGGCCGATCTTGCCGCTATAGCTCCAATATTCGGAGGCCCAGCGGCCGATATCGTCGATCGTATGATAAAATACCTCGTCCGGAAGCTGGTGCCTTTGATAATCGTTCAGCAGCTTCTGACTCCAAAGGAGCGCTGCGAGCAGATCCGTCTTGGGATCGCCGCTCCAACGGAGCGTGTCTGCCCTGTAAATTTCGGCGGCCTGAGAAAGTGCCGGAAGCAGCGCTTCCTCAAAGTCCTTTTGATAGAGCGCGTCCAGACCCTGACGGGTATATTCCTGCCGCGCAAAGGAAATCGCCTGTTCGATGCTGTTCATTTTGTACCCAACCTGTAGAGATTTCTCAGGAAGCGCTTTGCGACCGGGTTTTCCTGCCGCAGATCCAACTGGCAGATCACATAGTGCTTGCCCTCGTATAGCTTTTCTGCCGCAGCCAGTACTGGCCCCCAATTTCCCTGTTCGTCCATATTGTTGGACAAAAGAATGGGTGTGAAGCCTTCGACGGTAAACGTCGTGTCCAGCAGCGGCGTGATGCAGTCCTCCTTGGCGTCATACCAGTAGGAGAAGTCCTGCTCCTTGAATTCGTCGACAGCCGGATGCCCCGTTTTGCGGGAGACAAAATGCAGCGGAAGCATCCCGCAGGGCTTGACGGTCACGGTCTCACCCGCGACGGTATGCAAACCCGGTTCCAGCTTCAGAATGACAACATTGTCGTTCGGTACGACAGTCACGTCCTGAAATACGGTCAGCTTCTGCTCTGTGTCATTGACAACGTCCCCGTTCCCGTCCAGCAGGACGGCGCGGAGCGTCAGCGTTTCGCGGTCTTGCGCGGTCTCTGCCGGGAATTCGGCGCTGGCGATATAGGCTGCGCGGCAGGCGTCCGCGTGCGCGGGGACGCGCCCGGTCTGAATCAGCTTGTTTTGTTCGTTGTAAAGCTCAAAGGCAAGCGTATACGCGCCGGATTTCGCGGTATCATTGCACAGGAACGCTTCGATCTGAATCGTTTCGCCCGCCGTATAGGCAAAGCGGTCGGTGCGTAGCGACACCAGCAGGGGCGCGAGTGCATCTCGGTAGGCAAAATACGCCTGCTTCGGGATGCGCTTGCAGTCCATGATGGACTTCATCCAGCCGCTGGGCCATGCGTCGATGAACAGATGAATGGCGTTCGAGACCATGCGGTCGTCGCGGCGGAATGCCTCGGTCATCATGCGCGCGGCAAAGGCCTGATACCGCTGGCTGCGGCTGATCCAGCCCTGCATATCCTCCTGCGCGTCATAGAAAAAGCCGCTGAAGCTCTTTGTCTGGCTGCGGACGATATGGCCGGGGTCAAACGGCTCGCGCAGCCATTCGCGCGGGTAGCACGCCTCCATGACCTCCGCTGAGTCCAGCCCCTCTGCGCCGTATTCGCCGCAGCCATAGTACCAGCCGGGCTTGACAGGCAGCCAATAGCCCCGGTGCAGACGGCCGATGTCAATGCCGTGGCCGTTATACCACATGGGATAGCAGTGGTTGTCCGGCATCCCGTCTGTGGGCGGGTCATAATCGCCGTCTACATGCTTAATGACCTGATCGGGGTTCGAGAACTTCACAACAAGGTCACAGCAGGTGAAGAAGTTTTCCAGTTCCGGACGGATCAGATGTCGGTGCGGCTCGTTGTTGGCGTTCGGAAACGGCTCGTTGATATAACTGACGACGACATTGCACGGATGCTTACGCACCATGCGCGCCATCTCCTCCGCTTGCCGGATGCCCTCCGGGACGCGGAAGCGGCGCATGACGCCGAACAGCGGAAGATCCGTCTGCGTCATAAGGCCGAGCTTGTCGCAGTATTCGTAGACCTCATCCTGCACCGGCCGCTGCGTCAGACGCAGAAAATTCATGTTGCAGAGTTTGGCCAGCAGAATATCGTCGATCAACTGCGGAAGATCGCCGCGCAGCACGTCCTGCTGCTCAAAGCCCATCGTATTGGCCCCGCGCAGACGGATGGAGCGGCCATTGAGATAGAACATCCCCTTGCGCTGCGGACTTTCTGTGTCCTGCGTAAAGCTGCGCATACCAAACTGCTGTGCAAGGCGGTCGGTGCACGTCCCGTTTACAAGAACGGCTGCATGGAGCTGGTACAAATACGGGGTTTCCAGATCCCACAGCTTTGCGTCCGGCAGGTCAAATTTGAGTTTGTACAGATTCTTTCCGTGCTTGAGCGGCATGGGAATGCCCTTTCCAAGCTCGGACTTGACGGCGGCCTCCGTCAGGCTGTCGCCCATGCCGACAAAGCGCGTCGTCTCCGGCGTAAAGCGGTGGTCTTCAAAGACCGTCTCGGGGAAGTTCTGCCCGTAGAGTGAAAGCGAAAGCTCGACCGGGAGGGTATCATATCTGTCGTTCTGAATTTCCAGCCATGCTTCTGCCTTCCCGTCCAGCGGACGGATATAGAGGTCGCTGATATGGACGGAATTTCGGATCTCCACATAGACGCGGTTGTAAATGCCCGTCCCGGAGGGGCAGTGGTGCCAGCCGTCCAGCGGACCGTCCCAGCCGAGACCGGTGGCGGCATAAAGCTTGTCGCCTTCTGTTTCTTCGCTGCCGCCGGGATCGTTTCCCATATAAATATGGTCATTATACAATTCAACTTTCAGCCGGTTTGTGCCGTCTTTGACGATGCCTGTAATCTCAAACTCGAATGGAGAGAAGAAGCCTTCATGCTCTCCGACAAATGTGTCATTGACGGTAACGACTGCACGGTAATCCGCGCCGTCAAAATGGATATAGACCGACTGGCCCGCCAAAAGCGCAGGCAGCTCAAACGTGGTTTCATATGTCTTTTTGCACACGCCGATCGGCCCGCCGTATTCCGGGATCGTGACCGGTTGACCATCGCGCAGAAACGACGTGAGATCCATGCGCCGGCGCAGGCTTTCAAACGCAGGCGCGTGATTTTCCAGAAACGGGCGGTATGCTTCCCGCATGGCAGCAAGCTCGGTTTTCAGTTCTTCCGTTGTAGACAGATGCGGCTTGACTGCGATGGGCTGTGCATCTGCCTGTTCCAGACGGCAGATAACGGTTTCATGCGGAATTGGCGTGACCGGCTCCAGAAGCGCAGCGTTCCCGCCGATGCCGTTTGCCGCGATTTGTGCGAATTGATCCATATATGTTCTCCTTTTCGCTGCTTTTTCGTATCGTAACACAGCGCATATAGGGAGGCAATCTGCAAAAATGACACTTTTACCCGCAAAAATGTCATATTTGCCGCCTATGAATTTTGACCCGCATTCTATTAGAATGCGATACAGAGGATACTGGACCGATGGACGGATGCGAGGCAGCTTATGTTTGAAGCATTTTTTACGGATCCCTGTATGCGATACCGCACAGAGGTGATCAACGGCATTGACTTTTACGGGTTGGGATTCAGCATGGTACGCGGCGAATGTGTGGCGGAAGGAACGCTGCGCTGGATGCAGAAAGGCGAAGCTGCGGCCGTGCTCATCACAAATACGAGCCTGCCGGATATGTCTGGGTTTGAACTTGCCAGATATGTCCGCAGACAGTTTCCGTGCCTCCGCGTGATTTTTTTGACTGACACGCCGAACCTTGCGGAAGCGCAGCAAGCCGTCCGGTGCGGTGCATATGACTATTTGCCGAAGTCTGACGGGATCGACGCGCTGCGCAGCGCGATGATCCGCGTTTCAGAGGAACTGCACACGGAAAGTCGGGAAGAAGCATATCTGCGCGGCCAGCAAAACTGGGATGAGTGCATTTCGAGACTTCTGAAGCTGCTTCTGGCACTGAAGCCGGGCATCGACGAGGATCACTGGCAAATGTATTCCAAAGTCAAGCCGCTGCTGAGCGATGCTCCGCTGCGCATGGAGGCTCTGCTGGTGCGCTCTTTGATGGAGGAACTGCGCGCAGAAATTTGCCGCAGGGATGAGGCACTGGCCGCGCAACTCCGAAGTAACATGATGGCTGCGCCGCTGGGTATGCTGACCTCCGCGCAGGGAACGGCGGCGTACATGGACGCCATCTGGGCGCTGCTTTCCGAAAAGGGCTATATCACGCAGGAGGACGCGCTGAAAAGCGATCCCATCGGGCGCGCCTGCGTCTATATGCAGTCGCACCTCTCGGAAAAACTGACTGTGCAGGAGCTGGCTGAGTATGTCCACATCAGCCCGCGGCATTTTATCCGGAAATTCCAGACAGAGATGAACGAGAAATTTACGGATTATCTGGCCCACATCCGTGTTCAGGCGGCAATTCAAATGCTGGAGGCTGGTCGGGATGTCAAATCCATTCCGGAGGCGGTCGGATATAGAGACGAAAAAAGCTTTTATTCCGTGTTCCGGAGGTTCGCGGGCTGTTCCATGCGCGAATACCAGCAGAAACTGAACTTGAGCCAGCGAAAGGAGAAGCAACCATGATAAAGCTATGGAACCAAACCATGCCGCACCGCTGCGTAGAGGATGCGTTTGAACCGTATCTGACACCATATGACTGTGACGCCGCAAAGACGGCAATTGTCGTGTGTCCGGGCGGCGCTTACTGCGGCCGGGCGGACTATGAGGGAAATGACGTTGGCGCGTGGCTGAATACCATCGGGATAACAGCCTTTGTGCTGGAATACCGTGTTGCGCCGAGTAAAGCCCCGGCGCAGCCGTCCGACGCGCAGCGGGCCATGCGGCTGGCAAGAAAGCTCTGCATGGAGCGTGGGATCGAGCGCCTTGGCATCATGGGCTTTTCCGCCGGGGGCCATCTGGCAGCGACACTGTCTGTTCACTATGATGAAGCCTTTTACCCGCCGCAGGATGAGCTTGACAATCTATCTGCCTGCCCTGATTTTACCGTCCTTTGCTATAGTGTGATCGACATGGGCGAGTACCGACACGATTGGAGCCGCCGCTTTCTACTCGGCGATGTGCCGGATGAGGCACAGATCGAATTCTATTCTCCGCAGCGCTGTGTGACAGAAAACACTCCGCCCGCCTTTCTCTGGCACACAGCACAGGATGCAAGTGTTCCGGCAATCAATTCGATGCTCTACGCCGCTGCACTGCAAAAATGTGACGTGCCGTATGAGCTGCACATCTTCCCGTTTGGACAGCACGGCAAGGCGCTGGCGCTGGATGATGCATCCGTTGGACAGTGGCGGCAGCTTTTGCGTCAATGGTTGGTCAGCATGAAGTTTTTATAAGCGATATGAAAGGCACATGCGGCAGCGCATGTGCCTTTTGCATAATTTCATGCAATCGTCTCTGTGCATATTAACAAAAGAGCAAATACAAATCGTCAAATTCAATGCTGATTTTTTGGCGACAATGCTTAAAATAAACACGCAGATACCAACTGGATGCAGGAATAATGCACAATCAACGCAGTCACAATCGCCAGCCATCTTGTCACAATCGCACCTTGGAAATCAAAAACCGAACCCGTACAATGGAGAAAACAAAAGCGGAGGCACCCATGCGAACCATGACAAAGGAAAGAAAAAAGGAAGGGCCGCGCCTTGGCCACAAAGGCCGGGCGGACGCAAAGGCCAGCCGTCAGCTGCTGCTTCTGTGTATCCCGGCGATCATCGCTTATATCCTGTTCAACTATATACCGATGGGAGCCGCAGTCATCATTCCGTTCAAGAATTATAAATTCTCCAAGGGCATCCTCGGCAGCGACTGGTGCGGCCTTGCAAACTTCAAGTGGATCATCCAGTCCGTCGCGCTTGACCGTGCGCTGCGCAACACGGTGCTCTACGGTCTTCTGTTCATGGTGCTCAGTCCGGTTACAAACGTAATCATCGCACTTTTGCTGTTTGAGATCACAAGCAGACGCCGGCTGAAAACGTATCAGACCATCATCACCTTCCCGAACTTCATGTCCATGGTTATCGTCGGCTATATCGTCTACGCCATCCTCAGCCCGAGGACCGGTCTTATGAACCAGATCATCCAGTTCTTCGGCGGCGACCCGGTCGATGTGTACATGAATTCAAAATACTGGCCGTTCATCCTGACCGTCGTGAACATCTGGAAGGGCATCGGCATGGGCTCCATGATGTACTTTGCAGCCCTGATGGGCATTGATACCTCGCTCTACGAAGCGGCGGAGATCGACGGCGCGGGGCGCTTCCAGAAGATGCTCCATATCTCCCTGCCGCACCTTGTCCCGCTGATCTGCATCTTCACCATCATGAATGCGGGCACGCTCATCAGCGGCAACTTCGACCTTTTCTATGTTATCCCGAGAAATACCTCGACGCTGTACGCAACGACGGATATCCTGAACACCTACGTCTATCGTTCCCTGCAGGAATCCAGCTATGCGATCGGCGCGACGACGGGCCTCATTCAGTCCGTTGTGGGTATGTTCCTTGTTCTGCTGTCCAACTGGATCGTCAAGAAGATCTCCCCGGACAACTCGATGTTTTAAGCGGAAGGGAGAATCTTATGAATCCGAAAATCAAGCACAGCCGCGACAGGGCGTTCAAGCGCTTTGTGTATATTTTCTTTTTCCTGATGTGCGCCTGCTTTGTTCTTCCGCTGATCGTCGTCATTTCAGCGTCATTCACCAGCGAACAGGCCCTGACCTCCGGCGGCTTTTCCCTGCTGCCGCGTGATTTTACGCTCGACGCGTACAAGTCGGCATTTTCCAGCGGAACACGCGTGCTGCGCGCCTACGGCGTGACCATTTTTCAGGCTGTGGTCGGCACGGTTCTCAGCAGCCTCGTCGCAGCACTGGCAGCCTATCCGCTTTCCAGAAGCAACTTCCGCTTCCGCAGGCCCATCACGGTCTTTATCTTCTTCACCATGCTCTTCGGCGCCGGTATGATTCCGAACTACATTATCTTCGCCAAGTATTATAAGCTGGCGGATTCCATCTGGATCTACATTCTGCCCGGCATCACCGGCGGCGCGTGGAACACCATGGTATTCCGGACGTTCTTCAAGGGTCTGCCCGAGACGCTGTTTGAGGCGGCGTATCTGGACGGCGCGAGTGAGCTGCGCATCTTCTTTTCGGTCGTTTTGCCGCTGTCCACGCCCGTTTTTGCGTCCCTTGGCTTTATGGCGCTGGTTGCCCGCTGGAACGACTATACCACGTCCATGATCTACATCCGCAACGAAAGCCTCTATACGCTGCAATATCTCTTACAGCGCATGATGGATCAGGCGGAGTTCATGAAGAATCTTGCAAATAATCCCATGATGTCCGGCAGCGTTTCGCTGGACACGAGTATGCTGCCGAGCGAATCGCTGAAATTCGCCATGTGCGTCATCGCCGCAGGCCCCATGCTGGTCGTGTTTCCGTTCTTCCAGAAATACTTCGCACAGGGTCTTACCATTGGCGCAGTCAAGGGCTGAGAGAACAGCCTGTTTTATGAATTGTATGCCTGAAAACGAATGGTACCGCGTTTTGAGGCGTTTACAAGAGAAAACGACACCCCATATCACCTAAAATCTAAGGAGGATATCATGAAAAAGAGAACCATTTGCCTGCTCCTTGCCATGATCATGGTTCTGAGCATCGTTCTGGCGGGCTGTAGCAAGACTGCTGAGACTCCCGCTGCGGACGAAACCCCCGCCACGACTGAGCCGGCGGAAACCACCGACAACACCGAAACCCCTGAAGCTCCCGAAGAGACTGCCGAGCCCGCGCTTGAGCAGAAGACCATTCAGCTCATGATCACCGGCGCCGGCAAGCAGGCCAACTCCGATAAGGTATGGGCTGCGTTCAACGAGCAGCTCCAGCAGTACGTTCCCAACACCACGGTTGAATTCATCGACGTTTCCTTCGATGAGTACAGCGAAAAGTTCTCTCAGGTTCTGGCTTCCGGCGAAGGCGTTGACCTCGCATGGACCGGCTGGCTGATCAACAAGCCGCAGAACATTGCCGACGGCAACCTGATGCCGCTCGACGATCTGCTCGCAGAGTACGGTCAGGGCATCGTTGACGTTCTCGGCGAGAACGTTGTTGAAATCCATCGCAACGCCGACGGCAACATCTACTATCTGCCCAGCTGGCAGGGCCTGTGCGGCGAGCGCCGCGGCTGGCTCGTCGTGACTGAGATCGCAGAGCTCGCAGGCGACACCTGGATCGAGGATACCGAGGCAGCGCTGAACAAGTGGCGCAACAACTACTCCGGCATTGAAGACTTCCAGGCTGTTCTGGATCAGGCGACCAAGTATCTGGCTGCTGCGAAGGAAGCCGGCAAGCTCGGCGCCGGCATCAACACCGGCCGTGCATTTGGCTGGTCCATGTACAACGGCATGTATTCCTTCCTCGGCGTTGGTGGTGCTGAGATCGGCATCACCTATTGCGACGGCACCTTCACCGTAAAGGACGGCGTTGCAGGCGAACACTACAAGCTGTACGCCCAGACGATGGCCGACTGGTACAAGGAAGGCTACATCCGCTCCGATATCATGTCTGTTGACACCTCCACGCTGACGATGCCGAAGAACGGTGAGATCACCGACACCACCTATGTCTTCAGCTGCGATCCGTATCTGACCGAGGCCGATCAGGAAGCAGCGATTGCAGACGCCGGTATGGACATGACTTACCTGCCCATCGAAGAGAACGCCTACCTCATTCTCGGCGGCGATACCTCCTACGCCATCCCGTACTGCGCGGATGAGCCCGAGCGCGCCATGATGGTCCTCAACGCGATCTACTCCCAGCCCGACCTGTACAACACGCTGATCTACGGCATCGAGGGCGAGGACTACACCAAAAACGCCGACGGCACCATCACCACCAGCTATGTCGGCGCCAGCCCCACGGCGGACGACAGCTACGGCATCCAGAGATGGATCATCGGCTCCTGCAAGAACGCGCTCATCAACAATGGCACCGATCCCAACTACTATGCGGATCTGGAAGCGCTGGAAGCAACCGCTCAGGTCAACCCGTTCCTGAACTTCACGTTCGACAGAACGAATGTCGAGGGTATCTGCGCGAGCATCCTGAACGTGTACTACGAGTATGGCCCGCAGCTTGACAACGGCGTTGCAGGCGACAACTGGGAAGAACTCTATAACAACTATATGGCTGCCCGTAAGGACGCAGGCATCGAAGAGCTTGTCACCGAGTTCCAGAACCAGCTCAACGCCTACATTGAGGCCAACAATATCACTTCCTGGTAAGCATCTAACCAAAAGCGGAAGAGGCATTCCGTCTCTTCCGCTTTTCCTATAAGTTTTTTCCTGATTATTGAAAAAATAGTGTTAAAATGACGACATTTTTTATTGATTTTCAAAACGGATGCGACGAAAATGACGGCTTGCGTCCCGAAACGCCGTTCCGGACGCAGCACCCGGAGCTGCTTCAGCCGGATGATACCGTTCTGTTCCGGCGCGGCAGCGTGTTCCGCGGGCCGCTGCAAAATCCGTCCGGCCGCTGGGAGCATCCCATCCATTACGGCGCGTATGGCGAGGGTGAACCGCCTGTGTTCTGCGGCTCCCAAAGCCTTTCCGACCCGGCACAATGGGAAAACGTCGGCGGAAGCATCTGGCGGTTTACCGGCATGCTTTCCGGTGAGACGGCCAACCTGATCTACGGCGACGGAACGTGCGGCGCGCTGCGCTGGACACGCGAGGAGCTTTGCGAGCAGGGCGACTGGTTCGATTCCTGCCTTGGATATTCCATTCAGCATCTCCCGCTTGCGGAGGATCATACGCTGCTGGTCTATTCGCAGGAAAATCCCGCGGCCTTCTACGGAAGCATCGAATGCGCGACCTCGCAGTACCGCTGGCTGGCGCACTGCGGACACGACATGGTCATTTCCGATCTGGAATTCCGCAACAACGGCCTGCACGGGATCGCAGGCGAAGAGGGCGGCCGGAATCTGCGCATCGAAAACTGCCGGTTTGCCAAAATCGGCGGCGCCGTCTGGGATAAAGACCAGAAGATCCGCTTCGGCAACGCCTTTGAGTGCTGGAATGTGGCGGAAAACGTTGAGGTCGAGCACTGCGTGTTCGACGACATCTACGATTCCGCCGTCACGCATCAGGGCGGCGCGGACTGCAATCCCGCGTACCATTTCCTGATTCGGAACAATACGTTCCGCCGCTGCGGCATGGCGGCCTATGAGCAGCGCGATCTTCTGCCGACATATGCGGAGTTCACAGACAACGTCTGCGAGGACGCCGGTGTGGGCTTCTCCAGGCTCGGCGAGACGATGCCGCGCCGGTCGGAGATTTGGCCGCAGCCGATGGGACACCACATTTTCCTGTGGCGAATCTCCCACGTGACGGGCAATGAGCATTTCACCGTCAGCCGGAACACATTCGGCGACGCGCCATATGGTGCGGCCGTCTACTCGGTCAATACGCCGGAGGCCGACCGGCTGGTACATCTGGAGGAGAACCGGTATCCGATGCAGCGCTATACGCTGGTTGGCCGGATGTACGGTATAGATTATCCCGATCCTTCCGCGTGGGAGAGCAGAAGAAAAGAAGAAAGCGAAAGAGAGAGCTCAATGAAGGTCTTTACCGTTGCGCTGATTGGCGCAGGCAACCGCGGCGAAATTTACACCGATATCATGAAGACGCTGCCGGAAAAATTTCGCGTTGTTGCCGTTGCTGATCCGAACGAGAACCATCGCAGAAACATTCAGAATAAGCACAGCCTGCCGGACAATCACGTTTTCCATACCTGGCAGGAGCTGCTGGCGCAGCCAAGGCTTGCCGATCTTGCGGTCATTGCGACACAAGACAGTATGCATTATGAGCCGGCCATGAAGGCACTGGCGGACGGATACGATGTGCTGCTGGAAAAACCGTTGGCGCGCACAGAGGACAAATGCGTCGACCTGCTCAATCAGGCGCGCAGGTATGGCCGGAAGTTCATGGTCTGCCATGTGCTGCGCTATACGCCGTTCTATTCGCGCGTCAAGCAGCTGATCGACGAGGGCGTTCTGGGTGATATCGTGACGATCGTCCATACGGAAGGACTCGGTAATATCCATCAGAGCCACAGCTTTGTCCGCGGCAACTGGGGCAACACGGCCAAAAGCAATTTCATGCTGCTGGCCAAGTCCTGCCACGACATTGACCTGCTGCAATGGCTGATGAAGAAAAAATGCACGAAGATTCAGTCGTTCGGCTCGCTCCAATACTTCCGGCGTGAAAACGCCCCGTCTGACGCGCCGGAGCGCTGCATTGACGGCTGCCCGCACGCGGAAACCTGCCCGTACAACGCCGTCAAGCTGTATCTGGACGACAAGAACAACATGTGGTTCCGCACGACGTCCACCGGCAAGGTCGACCCCACCGACGCGGATGTGGAATTTACGCTTCGTCATACGCAGTATGGCAAATGTGTCTTCAAGTGCGATAATGACGTAGTCGATCATCAGGTCGTGAACATGGAGTTTGCGGACAAATCTACAGCCTCGTTCACCATGAGCTGCTTTAACTACAACGGCAGAAAGTCCAACATCATGGGTACAAAGGGCGAGATGTTCCTTGACTTCGAGGGCGACGAAATCCGCATTTTCCACTTTGAGGGCCGCTGGTGGGAAACCATCCACACCAATGGCCGCGTCGACGGTACGTTGGTTGGTGGCCATGGCGGCGGAGACCCCGGCATCGTGAACGCGCTTTACGATTATATGACAGGCGCAAAGAGCGCCGAAGAGGTCAGCGAAATTGGCATTTCGTGCGAAAATACCCGTCTGGTATTCGCGGCCGAGCGTTCCCGCCTGAACGGAGACGTTGAGACGATCACCCCACTGGAATAAAGAACCTCCCGCAAAAGCGCCGGATATCTGCCGTTCTCCGGCTGATGCCCGGCGCACTATTTTTGGAATGGAGACTGATTTATGAAACGAATTTATAAATCCTGCGTTGCAGTCCTGCTGCTGCTTGCGATGCTCCTGAGCTGTGTTCCGGCGCTGGCCGCCGGAAGCAGCCATAGCTGCACGACGCTGCAGAAGGCCGAAGCGCTGAAGACCCTTGGCCTGTTTCAGGGCACAAACAAGGGCTTCGAGCTGGAAAAGACGCTGACGCGCGAACAGGCGATCACCTTGATCGTCCGCCTGCTCGGCGCGGAAGCGGAAGCGAAGGAAAAGAACCCGGAGCATCCGTTTACGGACGTTCTGGCCTGGGCCAGCCCTTATGTCGGCTATGGCTACCAGAACGCGCTTGTCAAGGGCGTCAGCGAAGCGCTCTTTGGTTACGGCAAGCTCGTGACGGAAGCACAGTTCCTGACGATGGTTCTGCGTCTGCTGCAATATGAGGACGACACGGACTTTACATGGAGCAAGTCGGCAGAGCTGGCGGAAAAGCTCGGCCTGCCGGTCGTGCCCGCAAACAGCGGCGAGTATACGCGCGGCAACGCCGTTGACGTGATCTGGGCGCTGCTGGAGACGAAATTCAAATCCGGCGGCAAGACGCTGGCACAGACGCTGATCGAGAAGGGCGTGTTTACGGAAAAGGCTTACCGAGAAGCGCTGGGAGAGGATAGCTCCAATATCGGTGCGATTCTTCCCATTCTGAGACCTGATCCCGACCCGAAACCCGATCCCGACCCGAAGCCGGACCCCGATCCGAAGCCCGATCCTGACCCCGATCCCGATCCGGAACCCACGGAACAGCCGGTCTATGTGTCTCCGAGCGGCGGCAGTGACGGCGACGGCAGCAAGGACGCGCCGTTCGGCTCGCTTGAGGCTGTGCGCGACTATCTGCGCGAGAACCGCTCGACAGAGCTTCCCACGACAGTCTACCTGCGCGGCGGCAGCTATGTGCTGAATAAGACGTTCGAGCTGACTGCGGAAGACGGCGGTACGGAAGAACTGCCCGTGACGTGGCGCGCCTATCCGGGCGAGACGGTCATCATTACCGGCAGCGCCGGAGCCTCTTTGTCTGCCTTTGAGCCGGTTTCCGGTGAAATGAAGGAAAAGCTTTCACCGGACGCGCAGGAACATGTCATGGTGGCCGATGCCAGCGCACTTGGTTTGGGCACGATCAGCGTTGGTCTGACGCAGAGCAACTTCTGCATCGACGCGCCGCTTTTCTCGCTGGATGGACAGCATATGCGCCTGACGCGCTACCCGAACTCCAACTCAACCGAGGATTGGATGCACGTGGAGACGGTCGATCCCACGCAGACAAGCGGCACCTATCCCAAGATCAAGCTTACAGACGAAACAGTTCTCGGTTGGGATCATAACGCCGCTGACCGCATTTATTTTGGCTATTTCTCCTACGGCTGGGCGCTGCATGGCTTCCGCGGCACGCTTGATCCGGAAACCGGCATTGTAACGGCGACGGATGCGTCCCATTATGGCAGCGCCGCCGGGCTGAAGCCTATGCTGCTCTACAATGCGTATGAATCGCTGGACGAGCCGGGCGAGTAGTACTATGACCAGACGAGCGGCAAGCTCTATATCTATCCGTTCGCAAATGCAACGGCAGCTTCGACGCTCCGCATGACAAGCAGCAATTTTGACCTGATTTCGGTCAAAAATGCGTCGTATCTCAATCTTGAGGACCTGACGGTCACGTCCTCCAAAAAGAACGGCATCGTCATGGACGGCGTCGACCACTGTGTCATCGACAGCTGTACGCTGACGGATTTTGAAGAACGAGCCATCAGCATCGACAACGCCACGAACTCCGGCATTCAGAACTCTGAAATCGCCTATACGTCCGTCACGGCCATGTATCTGGACGGCGGCGACTTCCAGACCATGACGCCGGGCTGCAACTTCATCTCAAACTGCCGCATCCACGATACGAACCAGCACCGCACGTTCAACGAAGGCGGTGTGAAGCTTCGCGGTGTGAAGAATACCTTCTCCAGCAATGAGGTCTATAACATCACGGACATCGCGCTGAACTTCGCCATTGCGGGCGATGCGGAGACCTCGCTGGACTGCGTGATCGAGAACAACTCGTTCCATGACGTGATCCTGAACGGCAAGGATATGGCTGCAGTCTACGGCGGGCGTGACGCGCGCTGCCAGGGACTGATTATCCGGAACAATCATTTCTACAACCTGGGCAACAACGACGCATCCTATCCCAACTTCGCGGGCAGCGCCGTTTACATGGACGACGGCCTGAGCGGCGCAGCGATCACCGGCAATATCTTTGGCCCGGGTGCTTCTGGAAATTATATCGAAGCGATCAAGATCAACTGCGGCCATGACAATGTAATCACAAATAACCTCTTTATTGATATGCCGTGCGCGCTTTATGCGTATATCGACAGCAATTTTGAAACGCGCATGACCAGCGACAGCGGCTACGGAACAGCGGACACACTAAAGCAGGTCTGGAACAACGAACGGTATACGGAACGCTGGCCGTGGATGGCTGCGGCGAGAGAGGGCGCGGCGGATTTCTACATCCAGAATACCTTCGAGAACAATATCCTGATTTATACCGACGCTTCGCCGCGCGGCAGCGAAAAGGGCGAGAGTAATTGGGTCGAAACAAACGATCATCAGAACAGCAAGATCACCGGCATCGAGGAAAATCTGGCGATCCTGAAGGGCGAGGGCGACAACCGGCAGCTGTTTGCCGGTTACGCAAGCGGTAATTACGCGCTCATCGACTCTGTTCTGGCGCGGCTTCCCGGTTTCGAGCAGATCGACCAGAGCAGGATCGGCGTGAAGAGCTTCCCCGGCAACCAGAAGCCGACTGCTTCCGGCGTTTCCGTTTCCGGCACGGCGGAGGTCGGCCAGACCATCACGGCGGCATATACCTTCTCTGACGCGGACGGCGACAGCGAGGGCGCGACCATTGCGAACTACTACATTTCCGAAAGCCCCGACGACCTGTTCTACCTGAACTGGAAAAAGGTCAGCGACAACATGACCTGCACCGAGTTCACCGTGACCCCCATCTGCGAGGGCAGGTGGATCCGCTGCAAGCTGACGCCCGTGGACAGCCGCGGCGCACAGGGCGAGCCTGTCTGGTCTGAGCCTGTTTTCGTGGCGTTCACCAGCACGGTAGATAAGACGGAATTCCGCGCGCTGGTAGACGAGGCCAAAGCTAAGGTCGAAGCCGCACAGATCGGCGACGAGCCCGGCGAGTGGACACAGAAGGAAATTGACCTCATCACGGCGGCCATTGCCGACGCGGAGGCCGTATTGGCAAAGGACCCGATCAGCCAGTATGACTTTGATCTCGGCGTGGCTGCGTTCCAGAAGGCGTACACCCGCTTCTGCAACAACCAGAACGCCGGTACCGCGACCGATGTGATTGAGATCGACGCATTGATCGAGGATACGGAAAACTGGACGCCGCATGCAGAAAATAAGGCAGGAAAGCCTACCTTTACCGGAGGCAAGCTGACTCTGACCGCGGCTTCCGCCTACCAGACGGCCTGCTACACCGGCAAGGCGTATACCAATAAGACCTTCCGCTTTACCTATCAGCAGTCCGGCAGTGGCTGGGGCGGCTTCTACTTCAACATGGGCGACGCAGAGGCACTGCCGTTCAATCAGACAACAAAGGGTGTTCTTGTCGTGACTAAGACGACCGGTACGGAACTTCAGATCCGCGACGGCGTCAACGAGGCGCTTCAACTGAACAGCAACTTTGTATTTGAGAGCGGCAAAACGTATCGCGTTGACTTCGGCGTATACGATCTCAACAGCACCGATGTGCGCTTTATCCTGACCGTGGATGGGACTGCGGTATTCAGCCACGAGATGGACAATCAATATCTGCACACTGCTGAGGGGCACTTCGGCGTGCTGACTGCGCCGATAAGCGGGTACAGTCTGGTGCTCGGCAGCGTCGGTACAAAGCTTGTAATCGACAGTCTGATTGAAGACGAAGAACACTGGCAGACCTCCAACGGCTCCGCCGCGCCGAAGTTCATCGCGGGCAAGATGATCCTTGAAGGCAGCAGCCACACGCAGGCAGGATACGCAGGTGAAGCATATACCAACCGTGTGCTGCACTTTAACTACAAGCAGGAGCTCTCCGCAACGGTTGGCGAGTCGGATAAATGGGGCGGCCTGTTCTTCAATACCCAGAGCGCGGGCACGATTCCATGGCAAAATCCCAGTCTGCTGGTCTGCATCAAGTCGAACGTGATCGAATTGCAGATCCGCGACGGCAGCAGTACAACGGTTCTGGAGAACAAGACAAACCTGATTGAAAACGGCAAGACCTATCGGATGACGTTCGGTATGTATGATGTGAATTCGACGGATGTGCGGATCGTCCTGACAGCAGACGATGTGACGCTGTTCGATGAGACGGTCACGAATCCCAAGCTTCTTGGTATGCAGGGCTATTACGGCGCGGTTGCCAGCGGTGAGGGCGTCCATGTGGAGCTCGGCAGCCTCGGCAACAAGATTAACGTGGCAACGCTCGTCCGCAGCGAAGGCAGCTGGAAGACCTACACGGGAAATGCTCCGGAATTCAAGGACGGGAGCCTTTCCATCACGAGCAGCGAAGCAAGCTATGAGCTGGCCGCTTACACCGGAGAAAAATTCTCCGGCAAGGTGTTCAACTTCAAGTATAAGCAGGTGCTTCCCGAAACGGCTGGCAAATGGGGCGGCTTCTACTTCAATCTGAACGATCCGGTCGCAATGCCGTGGGCAGACAAGGGCGTTCTGGTCGTTATCAAGGAAAAGCAGGTGGAGCTTCAGATTCGCGGCGGCAAGAACTATGAAAGTGTAATTGCCTCCGGCGAAATTTTCCGCTCCGACATGATCTATGACGTGAGCTTCGGCATTGTGGCCGTGAACTCCACCGATGTGCGCATTTTCGTGACCGTGGACGGCAAGACGCTGTTTGACGAGACAATCACCGACGCAACGCTCCGCGGTGCAGGCGGATATTTCGGCGCGATTGCCTGCCCCGGCGGTGTGCAGGTCACGCTGAACGACCTGTCCGGCAACGACAAGCACTATAACAAGACAACGGAGCTTCCGCTGGACACGCTGATCGCAGACACGGCAAACTGGACGGACTTCTCGTGGGCCGGGTTTAAGACTGCTCCGACGTTCGGCGACGGCACGGTCTCCATTGCCGGTACGACCGAGACGGCCTATGCGCTGGCCGGATACAAGAAGGAAAAATACCGCAACACGGAATTCCAACTCAAATACACCCAAACGACGGGCGAGGGCAACGACTACGGCGCGATCATTTGGAGCTTTGAAAACAGTGTCACAAATCTTCCATGGAACAGCGGCGGCGTGATGATTGCCTTTGAAAATGGAAAAGCTACGCTTTATGCGCGCGGCGATGCGGGATTGATTGCAAAGACAACAAGCGGTCTGACGCTGGACAATGGCAAAACATATGATATTTCGCTCAGCGTCTGCCAGATCGCAGCAAACCAGCTTCGCGTTATCGTCAAGGTAGACGGCGCGGAATGGTTCAATGAGGTCTACACCGACTCCAAGCTGGCAAATACTGCGGGCTACTTCTGCTTTGGCAGCGTCAACACCGCGTCCGTGACCATTGAAAAGACCGGCAAGGTCGTCGTCCCCGATCCTGAACCCGAACCCACATACGACGTGGTCGATGTGACGGAACTGCTGGCGGATAAGGATAACTGGACAACTGGCTGGAATAAAGCACTTACATTTGAGAATGGCAGTGTCACAGCAGACGGTGATCTAAGCTCTACCTACTCTGTCGGCGGCTACAACGGAAAGACCTACAAAAACACGATTTTCCGCTTCAAATATACGCGGACGCGCTATGCTGACGATGGTTATGACGGATTCACGCTTGGTTCCGGGCCGGACAATGTGTATTGGGGTGCCGGAGGCATTTATGTGGATTTCAACAAAGAAAGTGCCGTTCTGCGCTGCATCGGCAAGGATAAACAGGCGGTTTTTGTAACGTCCGAAGTACCAAGTCTGAACGATGGACAGTCATACAATATCGAATTTGGCATCAATGATGTGAATGAGAGCACCGTCAAGGTACTTCTGAAAATCAATGACAAGACCTATTTTGAGAAAGAACTCACAAGCAGCGATTTTGTGGGCGAGGAATTCTATTTCGGTATTATCGCAGTTAAATCGAAAGCCACTATCAGCAAACCGGACGCTAAATAAGTCCGAACACCCAACATACACAAAGGCCGGGTGCGTGCACCCGGCCTTTGATGGTTCAACCGAATCAAAGAAAGGACTCTATGAAGAAAACCTATCAATATGCCATTGCATGCCCGACGAGCATGGGTGTGCGCATCACGCCGCCGGAGCGGATGGCGGTACAGAACAGCAACCTGTTTTATATGCAGGCGACCAGCGCGGAGACGAACGTGCTGAATGTCGCGTCGAGCCTTGGGCGGGAGTGCCTTGCACTTACGAAATTCGTCAAGGGCAGCCCCGTTGCGGATTTCATCAAGCGGCAGCTTCGCGCGCGGAACATCCGCTTTGAGGGTGTCGAAGTCGAGCAGGGCGGGCCGTGGGGCTATCGCCATCAGTTCAACATCGCGGACTCCGGCTTCGGACTGCGCGCCCCGCGCGTCTGGAACGACCGCGCCGGCGAGGTCGGAAGGACCCTTTCCATTGACGATTTTGACGTGGAACGCATCTTCGGGCAGGAGGGCGTCTGCATTCTCCACCTGTCCGGCCTGATTGCCGCCATGAGCCATGAGACGACGGAATGCAGCCTTGCGCTGGCAAAGGCCGCGAAGCAGTACGGCACGCTCGTCTCCTTCGACCTCAACTACCGCGCGACCTTCTGGAAGGGGCGTGAGGAAGAACTGTCCAAGGCGTTCAGCGAGATCGCGTCGCTGGCCGACGTGCTCATCGGCAACGAGGAGGATTTCCAGCTTTGCCTCGGCTTCAAGGGCCCCGAAGCGGGCGGAAAAGATCTGTCCTCCAAGATTGAATCGTTCAAGGGCATGATCTCGCAGGTGCAGGAACAGTATCCGAACGCGAAGATGTTTGCCACAACGCTTCGTCAGGTCATTTCGGCAAACGAGCACCTCTGGGGAGCGATTTTGCTGGCGGACGGGAAATGGTATGTAGAAGAACCCAGAGAGATTCAGGTGCTTGACCGCATCGGCGGCGGCGACGGCTTTTCGGGCGGACTGCTGTACGGCGTGCTGAACGGCTGGGAAGCGGAAAAATGCCTGCAATTCGGCTGGGCAAGCGGCGTGATGGCGGCTTCGAGTCTCAACGACTATGCCGAACCTGCGGATGAAAAGCAGGTCTGGGATATTTACAAGGGAAACGCGAGGGTGCAGAGATGAAAAAAGCAGATATTGGTTTGATTGGCCTTGCCGTTATGGGCGAGAATCTGGTCATGAACATGGAGTCGAGGGGTTTCACTGTGGCCGTTTTCAACCGCACGACGGAAAAGGTAGACAAATTCGTAAACGGCAGAGCGGCGGGCAAGAACATCATCGGCTGCCACAGCCTTGAAGAACTGGTGGACAATCTGGAAAAGCCGCGCAAGGTGTTTATGATGGTCAAGGCGGGACAGGCCGTGGACGATATGATTGAAAAGCTCCTGCCGCTGCTGGGCGACGGAGATATTCTCATCGACGGCGGCAACTCCCATTTCCCGGACACCATTCGCCGGACGGCATATGTGGAAAGCAAGGGCAAGCTCTACATCGGCACCGGCGTATCCGGAGGCGAGGAAGGGGCGCTCAAGGGCCCCAGCATGATGCCGGGCGGCTCCCCTGCCGCATGGCCGTATGTGAAGCCCATCTTCCAGTCCATCTGCGCGAAGGTCGAGGACGGCTCTCCGTGCTGCGACTGGGTCGGCGAGAACGGCGCAGGGCATTTCGTGAAAATGGTGCACAATGGCATTGAGTACGGCGATATGCAGCTCATCTGCGAAGCCTATCAGCTGATGCGAGATCTTCTTGGTATGTCGGACGACGAAATGCACGAGGTCTTCGCCGCGTGGAACAAGACGGAACTGGATTCTTACTTAATTGAAATTACTCGCGATATCCTTGCCTACAAGGATACCGACGGCCAGCCCATCGTGGAAAAGATTCTCGATACCGCCGGGCAGAAAGGCACCGGCAAGTGGACGGGCATTGCAGCGCTGGACGAGGGCGTTCCGCTGACTCTCATCGGAGAAGCGGTCTTCGCAAGATGCCTGTCCGCGATGAAGTCTGAGCGCGTCGAAGCATCCAAGGAATATGCCCGCACGATCCCGGCGTTCACTGGTGACAAGGCGGAAATGGTCGAGGCCATCCGGCAGGCGCTCTATGCCTCCAAGATCATTTCCTACGCCCAAGGCTACACGCTCATGCGCACGGCGGCGAAGACCTACGGCTGGAATCTCAACTATGGCGGCATTGCCCTCATGTGGCGCGGCGGCTGCATCATCCGGTCCGTCTTCCTTGGCAAGATCAAGGAAGCGTATGACAAAAATCCGGAGCTGTCAAACCTCCTGCTCGACCCGTATTTCAAGGAGACGATGGAAAAACTCATTCCTGCGTGGCGCAAGGTCGCAGCTGCGGCTGTCTCTTACGGCGTTCCGGCTCCGGCCATGACTGCGGCGCTGAGTTACTTCGACGGCTACACCACCGACCGCCTGCCTGCGAATCTGTTGCAGGCGCAGCGGGATTACTTCGGCGCGCACACCTATGAACGGCTCGACAGCCCCAGAGGGCAGTTCTTCCACACCAACTGGACCGGCCACGGCGGCAACACCGCCGCGTCCACCTACAACGCATAAGGAGGCAGCATAATGAATCTTCCTTTGAACACGGATTTGACTGGAAAAGTCGCGGTCGTGACCGGCGCAGCGGGAACGCTTTGCAGCGTCTTTTCCAAGGCACTGGCTGCCAGCGGCGCGAAGGTCGCGCTGCTTGGCCGGACATACGCCAACGTTCAGAAGCTGGCAGACGAGATCACCGCCGAGGGCGGCACTGCGAAAGCCTACGAATGCAACGTGCTGGACAAGGCCGCAGTTATGGCCTGCCATGAACAGGTGCTGGCCGATTTCGGCCCCTGTGACATCCTCCTCAACGGCGCGGGCGGCAACCACCCCAGCGCGACGACCGACAAGGAATACTACGAGCCGGGCGATCTGGACGCCGACACCAAGAGCTTTTTCGATCTGGACGAAGCGGGCGTTGCATCTGTCTTCAACCTTAACTTCATGGGCATTCTCATCCCCACGCAGGCATTCGCCCGCGATATGGTCACGCGCGAGAGCTGCAATATCATCAACATTTCGTCGATGAACGCCTACACGCCGCTCACCAAAATTCCGGCGTATTCGGGCGCGAAATCCGCTGTGTCGAACTTTACGCAGTGGCTGGCGGTGCATTTTTCCAAGGTCGGCATTCGTGTGAACGCCATTGCGCCGGGCTTCTTCTCCGGCAAGCAGAATGCCTCCCTTCTCTGGAATCCGGACGGCACGCCGACGGCGCGGACGAAGAAAATTCTTGCTGCGACCCCAATGGGCCGCTTCGGACAAGCGGAAGAACTGCTTGGAGCGCTGCTGTTCCTGCTCAACAATGAGGCTGCATCGTTTGTGACCGGCGTGGTCATTCCGGTGGACGGCGGCTTTTCGGCGTACAGCGGTGTTTGACATGGAGGATATCTATAAAATTGCCGCAAACGGCGGCATTTCGGATGCGGAGCTGAAAGACGCGCTTGAAAAATCACTGGCAGGCCGAACGCTGCAAAAGGTGCTCATCCTCCCGCCGGATTTCACGCGGTTTCATTCTCAGGCAGGGAGAATTACAAGCATCTATTATCATCTGCTGACGGCCATGGGTGCGCAGGTCGATATCATGCCCGCCCTCGGAACACATGAGCCGGTTTCCAAAGCACAGTGGGAGATCATGTTCGCGGGCATTCCCTATGAAAACATGATCGTCCATGATTGGCGGCACGATGTGGTCAAAATCGGCGAAGTACCGGCAAGCTATCTGGAAGAAATCACAGATGGCCTCTGGCATGAACCGGTCAGCGTGGAGATCAACCGCCGCGTGATGGACGAAAGCTACGACCTCATCATTTCCCCCGGTCAGGTCGTGCCGCACGAGGTCATCGGCATGGCGAACCACTCGAAGAATCTGTTTGTCGGCGTCGGCGGCAGCGATATGATCAACAAATCGCACATGGTCGGCGCAGTTTACGGCATGGAGCGCATGATGGGAAAAGACCATACGCCCGTGCGAAAAATCTTTGACTACGGCATGGAACACTTCTTAAACAAGCGCCCGATCCTCTTTGTCCTGACCGTCTGCACGGCCCCAGAGGGCAAAAGCGTCATGCACGGCCTGTTTATAGGCGAGGGAAGAAGCTGCCTGACGGAAGCGGTCAAGCTGGCGCAGGAGAAGAATATTGACTTCGCAGAGCATGGCATTCAGAAATGCGTGGTCTACCTTGACCCCAGTGAATTCAAGAGTACATGGCTCGGCAATAAGGCCGTCTATCGTACCCGCATGGCGATCGCCGACGGCGGCGAGCTGATCATCTTAGCCCCCGGCGTCACAAAATTCGGCGAGGACGCACAGTGCGACAAGCTCATCCGCAAGTACGGCTACAAGGGCAGACTCCACACACTGGACGAGTTCAACAAGCTAGAAAATCAGGACTTGCGCGACAACATGGGCGCGGCTGCACATCTGATTCACGGTTCATCTGACGGCAGGTTCTCCATCACCTACGCTGTGAAGGAAATTTCCAAACAGGAGATCAAAAGCGTCGGCTTCCTGAGCGCAAGCTATGACGAGCTGGCGAAGAAATATGACCCTGAAAAGCTGCACTACGGCTATAACACCGTAGGCGGCGAAGAAATTTATTACATCCCGAACCCCGCGCTGGGACTTTGGATCAATCGCGAGAAATTTGAGGATTGAATATGAGAGCATTTATGGACAAGGAGTTTCTGCTGGAAAATGAAATAGCGCGGACGCTGTTTCACAAGTACGCGGAAAACCAGCCGATTTACGACTATCACAACCATCTGCCGCCGCGCGAGATTGCCGAGCGGAAGCAGTACGAAAATCTGACGCAGCTCTGGCTGGCGGCAGATCACTACAAATGGCGCGCCATGCGTGCCTGCGGCGTGGACGAGCAGTATATTACCGGTGATGCGCCGGAGTACGAGAAATTCCAGAAATGGGCGGAGGTCGTGCCGCAGCTTGTCGGCTGCCCGCTGTACCATTGGGCGCATCTGGAATTGCAGCGGTATTTTGAGATATACGCACCGCTGACGCCGGAGACTGCGCCTGCTATCTGGGAGGAAACAAAAGAAAAGCTGAAAGCCTACGATGCGGTTTCGCTCCTTGAAAAGATGAACGTCCGCGTGCTCTGCACGACGGACGATCCGGCGGACACGCTGGAATGGCACAAAAAAATCGCGGCTGACCCCACGATCCCGTTCCACGTTCTGCCGTCGTTCCGGCCGGACAACTATCTCGGCGGCAACCCGGAAGCGGAGCGCGCGCTGTGTGAAAAATACGGCACGGACAGTCTGCCGGAAGCGCTTGAAAAGGCGCTGGACTATTTCTGCGAAAACGGCTGCAAGGTCTCCGACCACGGGTTCAGCAGATTTGCCTACATTCCGGGCACAAAACAGGCGGATCTGCTGCACGTCCTCGGCAAAGCGTATCATGCGCATGGCGTTGCCATGCAGCTGCACCTTGGCCCCATCCGCAATCAGAATCCGCGCCTGCTTGCGGAGGTCGGTCCGGATGCGGGCGGCGACAGCGTCGGCCTTACGACCGACCCGTTCCAGCTCGGCGCATTTTTGGGCGACCTGGCACGCGAAAACAGCCTGCCGAACACGATCCTGTACAACCTGAACCCGACCGACAACGCCGTTCTCTCCACCATGGCAGTCAACTTCGCGCCCAGGGTACAGTTTGGTGCAGCATGGTGGTTCAACGACACCATCCGCGGCATGCGCCGCCAGATCGATGAGCTGATGGAAAACGGGCTGCTTGCGAAGTCCGTCGGTATGCTGACCGACTCACGCTCGTTCAGCTCCTTCCCGCGCCATGAATACTATCGACGCATCCTCTGCCAGAAGCTCGGCGAGTTGGCTGAAAGCGGCCAGTACCCGGCGGATGAACGGACGCTGGGGCAGATCGTGGAAAATATCTGTGGGAAGAATGCGGCCGCATTTTTGTACTTATAACCGTATAATGGCCGACCCACACGCGGAACGATACAGAGTGAGACGGGAAGAATGCTCATGTCATTCTTCCCGTCTCGTTCTGTTCTTGCTTTTACATCACCTGTGCCATGAAATTCTCCATCTTTTCTGCGGCACTGTAACCGTCAAACGTAACCGTCAAACCTCCCCGCGTATAAAAAGGCCGCCATCTCAAAGCAAGTTGCTGCTCACCGAGATGGCGGTCTTTTATTTATGAGGCATATAGCATTCTTCCGGGGCATTTGCGGGAAGCAGCTTTTCAGCCCATGCTTCATCAGTTTCGCTCAGCTGCGGCGCGTTTTGCAGAACCCACAGCAAATATCGATAATGTCGTGAATGTGTTATGCTGCAATAGTGTGTTTTGGGCTTTGCCCGTGTCAACACAATGGCACATACACTCGGAATGTCTATCCAGCAACACCAACAAAAAAGCCTGCTCAAATTCTACGTTTTGCCGAGAGCAAGAACGAGCCGCTTTCCCGAAAAATCCTCGGAAAAGCGGCTCAAAAAGCCTTGGGTAAAGGTACAGGTCCATCGAATTTGCCAAAGCCCATTTTGGCATCTTTTTGTCACGCTTCTAAAAATGGGCGCAAAAAAGCCCGGAAGTCGTTCTGTCTCCCTTTACAGGGACACAAATTGTCACCCCCTGCGAGGGAGCGGATTTCTCCGCTCCCTCTTCCTGTTCTCTCCGGCTTATGCCGGGAATTGAATGACTTCGCTCAGCGGTGGGAGCAGCTTCGGCTGCTTCTCGTCCGGCTGCATGGCGCTGTCCACTGTGCCGATGTCCCGGTAAATGATGCGGACAGACTGGCTGGAATTGCGGGAGTATTTTGTTTCCCGTTCACCGACCTCAATGCGCTGAATAAACAGCCGCAGCAGTTCCGGTGTCAGCGTATCAATTGCTGTGTACTGCTTTGCCTTTTCAATGAAAGCATCCACGTTCGCTTCGCGCGCCTGAAGCTGTGCCAGACGTTGTTCTTTCTGCGGAATCTGTTCCTCCAGCATACGCTGCTCGTCTGTGTAATCACCGGATAGCATCCGGTACTGCTCATCGGTCACGCGCCCAAGAACATTGTCTTCATAGAGTCGTTTAAACAGCTTGGACAGCTCTGCGCTTCGCTTTTTCATCGCGTCCAGTTCACGGAGGACACGGTTCATCTCTTGCCGCAGTTCCGCGCTGTTCTTCTGGTTGATGTGCGCCGCAAATTGCCGCTCCTTCATGCGGGCGAAATGTGTGACCCGGCGGAGATCATCCAATACGATCTGCGTGAGTTCGCACTCTCGGATGTGATGCGCAGTGCAGGCGGTTTTACCCTTCTTGCCGTAGGTATAGCATTTGAAGTTGTACTCCACCTTCTTCATGGTGCTGGCGCGGTGCAGCACCAGCGGCTTTCCGCAGTCCGCGCAGAACACCAGACCTGAGAAAATATTTGGTTCATTCATATGCTTCGCTGTGCGCTTTTTGTGCTGCCGCACCTCCTGCACGATCTCCCACTGTTCCTGTGATACGAGCGGCTGGTGCGTGTTTTTTACCAGACACTGTTCGCTTTCCGGCCGGTCGATC
>ENA-UOIY01000564-UOIY01000564.1-human-gut-metagenome-genome-assembly--contig:-P114-NODE-564-length-59107-cov-48.901426_pt1 | contig 59107 bp, 55 predicted proteins | sample MGYA00242335_ERZ723882 | MGnify/ENA metagenome assembly ERZ723882 | reverse complement strand
TCTATAGCGAAGGGGTCAGGTTCATCACCTGACCCCAACATTTATTATAGAACCGAAAATAAAAGAAAAAGTTCGGGAATCTGTTGATTTCCGAACTTTTTTGGTGATCAGCTTGCGCTCGTTTGCATTTTTGCACTGCAAAAATATTGGAGTCGCGCTCGGGGGCGCAATGCTGTTTGCACTCCGGCAAATTGCCAGATGCTTTTGATGCAAGCAATCCTGCATCGGTCGCGCGAGCGACAGTCCACCGGACTGTCGCATTGCAAGTCTTCGAATCTCCATCGGGCACGCAAAAAAGCAGCCTATCGGCTGCTTTTTGGTGACCCGCTGGAGATTCGAACTCCAGACCCATTGCTTAAAAGGCAATTGCTCTGCCAACTGAGCTAGCGGGTCAGGCGAAAAAATAAAATCGGAGCAAAGCACGCCTTGCTCCGACATGGCTGGGATGGCAGGACTCGAACCTACGAATGCCAGAGTCAAAGTCTGGTGCCTTACCACTTGGCGACATCCCAATATGGGGCAGTCCCAAGAGGGGAAATGGGGTGAGTGAAGGGACTCGAACCCTCGGTCTTCAGAGCCACAATCTGACGCGTTAACCAACTACGCTACACCCACCATATTTTCCCGACGAGCGATGCTGTCGCCCGCGTGCCGATGTCCTGCGGACAAGCTGCCCGCGCCTTCCTGCGAACGGTTCTCCGTCCGTTTGCGATGTGCGCCCATGAGCGCTATGCTCTGCTGCGAGTGGTACGCCAGAAGTTTGCGAGAAAAACATGCCGGGGGCATATTTTTCGAAGCAAAGTCCCTTCCAAGAGGAGAAGCCGCAAGGCGCGCTCCGATTGGTCGGCGTACCGGCAAACGGTTTCGTTTCCATCGGCGTTCCGAAGCAAGGCGCATCGTTCCAAACAGGAATACACGCGAGTGGTACGCCAGAAGGGACTCGAACCCCCCACCTACTGCTTAGAAGGCAGTTGCTCTATCCGGATGAGCTACTGGCGCGTATGGAGCGAGTGATGGGAATCGAACCCACGCCCACAGCTTGGAAGGCTGTTGTACTAGCCGTTATACTACACCCGCGATTCTCGCGTTTTTACATCAGCCATAGGATTTTATCACAGATTTCTGCGCTTGTCAAGGCGTTTTTCAGGATTTTCCGTTCTTTTCTGAAAATTCGCCATCTGCGCGCAATTTTCGATTCATGCACGGGCAGAAACGCCCCCCTGCTTTTTCGGGCGCAGCGTCCGGCGCCGTCATGGCGCTGAAGCCGGCCGCGAAGATGCACCGTTCCGAGGCCGGAACGCCTGCCCCGCAGCATGGGGGCGTTCCGTTTTCAGCGGGAAATTTCCTGCCGCGTATACCGAAGACACACCGCGCAGAGCATCAAAAGCGCGCCGCACAGGCCGAAGCACCAGCCGATTCCCGCCGCAGCCAGCAGCGAGGACGCAAACAGCGAGAAGACCTCCATCAAGCTGACGCCGATGTTCATGACGGACAGCGCTGCCGCGCGTCCGTGCCCCAATTCCAGCGCGTCGATCAGCAGATTCTGCTGCTCCTCGACCGAAAACGCCGCGAGATCGAGCAACAGCGGCAGAAGAACCATCATCGGGAGCAAGACCCATGCGCCGTGCAGCAGTCCAAGCCCTGCCAGCGCCAAGCCACAGAGCAGGCAGAATAGCCCGGTCAGCTTTGCCTTTGCGCGTCCTCTGCACAGGCGGATCAGCGGCTCGGCCAGCATCTGCACAAGGGAATACAGGATGATGACCGCAGACAGCCACGTCAGCGGGATGCCGCATTGCGCCAGCAGCTCCGCATAAAAGAAGTTGACCAGCAGCCAAGCCATGCTGAAAATCGACAGCAGCGTGGTGAACTGTCTCGCCCGACGGTCATGCAGCAGCAGACGGAGCTGCTTCAGGCCGACCTTCTCCGTGCGCGCCCTTGTGACGGCGCCGCGCGGCTCGCGGGGCAGGAGGATCGCACAGAGAAGGCCGGCCGCACCGGATAGGACGGTGGCAATCAGCAGCCCCGTCAGGTCGAACGCGCGATAGATCGCGGCGTAGCCCGCCGTGCTGAGCAGGAAGCCCGCCGTCCCGAAATTTGCCGCGTGCGCGGTCTTGGAGAGGTAGTCGGCCTCCCCGCACCGTGCATAGAGATACGCACTGCCCGTCCCGGAGGAAAGGCAGGCCGAAACGCCCTCGACCACAGCCTCCGCCACAAAAAGCGGGAGGGAACGCAGCAGATAGGCCGCCAGCAGCAGCCCCCTCGCCAGAAGCAGGAGCAGCTGCGACAGGAGCAGGGAATTGCGGCAGCCGATGCGGTCGGTCAGATAGCCGGTGGGCAGCTCGCCCACCGCGACGACGGCCGAGAGCAGCACCTGAAGCAGGAAGAACTGCCCGTCGCCGATCCCGGCCCGCGTGCGCACCAACAGCGCGACGGGCGCAAAAAATACCAGCCCGCCGAAAAAGCTCATGCCGTCATAGGCGTCCATTTTGAAGGATTTCATTGCGCGCTCCTTTCCCGTCCGTCGCGGTTTGAATAGGAAATTTTCCGCCGCGCCGCCGCTTCCTGCCCGAGCATGCACAAAAAAGCCGAGGCAGACATATAAAATAAGAGCCTCCACCGAAGCAGAGGCTCTTGAAACCGCAAAGAGTAAACTTGCCCTCGAATCGCTCGTTCACCTTGTCGATGATGTTTTGCAAAGTGTCCTGCTTCTTATTCGGCTTCTTTGGGGCAAGGGAGCCGCCCGGCACATAAACCGGAGGCTTCTCATCCAGCGTAATTGCTCCATTAAAGGTCTCGGTCAGGGAAGCATACTCCAGCTTGATTTTGTCCTCAATGTCAACGATTTCAATACGACCACGCGGCAGGAGCCGGATCAGGTTGTTCGTATACTGGAACTCGTTGAAGAGCTCCTTGTCATGCAGCCGCACAAGCTGCGTGATGTACGAATAAGCTCCATTAAACTTGCGGATGTAATCCCGCACAGTGTACTGATCGTCGTCGCTCAGCTCCTTATAACGCTCCACCACGGGACGGAGAAGTCCGGCCAGCCTTCCAATAGACGCTTCGCTTTGAGAAGCTCCGCTGTGCTTGTCCATGAAGTCAATAAAGGTCTGAACATCCTCAAAGTTGTAGAGCATGACCGACACGATCTGCAACATCTTCCGCAGCATAGCGGATCTTATCCTCCGCATATTCAGACGGCGTTACCTGGCCATCGTCCATCAGATTTTCAAACTGATCCTTTGACCTGACCAGCGCCGTCTTCATATAGTCGTAGTTCTTTTTCATACCCTCGATACAGGATTTCAGAACGTACTCACGGCTCATAATATTGAACAAGCCCGTTTCCATGCCGGACAGTTCAATATTAGAAGGAAGCAGATCAACGCCTTCATTATGGGCGATAATCGCATTGCCGGGAGGCTGTTCATCTTCTATGACCGATTGCATGAGCGAAGATAGCGACACATCCAACTCGTCAGGGTTCTTTACACCGAGGCTCACCGTGAGGCTCCCTTGCGGGTCAGCATCAATCAGTAAGACCTTATTTCCGGTGTTTGCAAGGCCCACGCCGAGATTAACTGTAGTAGTCGTTTTGCCGACGCCGCCTTTCTGGTTCGTGATAGCGATCACTTTACAGTTTTCCATGCGTTTTCCTCCTTTCTTGAAATTTGCCGATGTTTAATCGGCATGTAAGACGCAGTATTTGTTCTCAACACCCCCTGCGTTACGGGAAGTCATCAGGCGACCATGTGCTTCATGGTCTCATAGGAGTCTCACCTCTGCCGGGTTCTCCGCCAGCCCCGTAGGGAAGTATCATTGTTCTCAAACCTGTCATGGCCATATCGGGAGCAACCCGATATTTACAGCACTGGATTCTCGCAAGAGCGTACATGCTGCACGGCTCATCAGTTTGATTAACGTACTTGATGACCTGTATATTCAATTTTCAAAGATCACGAAGTGGGTTCTCTGTGAGTTTTTTGAAGTACCCCTTCATAAAGGGATGAATGGCAAGCACCATTTTTATGGGTCTCCATATAAAATTTTGAAAAAATTTTTTTCCAGGCAAAACAAAAAAGCCCTTGCGAAATCTTAAGTGATTACGCAAGGGCTACAGGATGGTTTTATTCGGTTTTCTTTACTTCACGTTGTGACAAAGCGTTTCAAATGAAAGAGATAGGCAGGATAAGCGCTGATATTGTTGCCCAAAGAAGCCTAAAAGTTGTCCCCGTGGTTGTCCCCGAAGTTGTCCCATAAAGACGAAAAAAGGGGAGTTGTCCCCGAGTTGTCCCCGATAAAAACGTTTTGGTTGGGTCAGGTTGAGTCAGAACAAGACAAAAGAAAAACCCCGGAAAACCGCATGGTTCCGGGGTTTTTGGGCATTTTGAAGTCTCGATCAGCGCTTGCTGAACTGAGGCGCACGACGGGCTGCCTTGAGGCCGTACTTCTCATGTTTCTTTCATAGAAGCCCTTGATTTTACGGGCTTTTTAGCGTTTTGCCTCCTAAGTTCCCCCATCTGTTAACTGTAAAAGTGGGGTAAATCCTTTGCCCATTTTTACGTCAATGCACGATTGACTACACCGATGAGTTCTTCGGGTCTATTATATTTCACCTTGGCGTAAATGTCCATAGTCGTTTTGCTGTTCTCATGCCCTGCAAGATACTGAACCGTCTTAGGGTCTACTCCGACATAAAGTAAATTGGTGATATAAGTGTGGCGGAGCTGGTGCGGGGTCACTTCAAAGTCCATTGTATAAACAATATTCGGATTGTTCTTCTGGTGCGTTCCCAAAGAAGGCTTTTTCGTGTACTTGATCCGCTGACCATTTATCACCTTATAGCAGGTTCTCTCTTTGGTAGAACGAACCGTAACATATTTCCATAATCTCTGGAATTGAGAATATGCCAATGGTTCTCCTTTGCTGTCTGCAATCACATAATCGGATATAGAGTTCTTCTTGGCCTCCCGCAAGCAGTCCATAAGACATTTGGGAATGGGAATCTCTCTTTTGGCCGCTGGAGTTTTTAGCACCGTCGAAACCACTGGCCTGTTATGCTCGGACCGCCATGCTCTCCGTACTGCAATGTATGGTGTTCGAGTGTCAAGAAACACACACTCCCATTGCAGACCAAGGATTTCTTCACGCCGCAGCCCGGAGTATAGTCCGATCATAATAAATAGATACGGCGGTAATTCACGAACAGTATCCAGAAGAACCCTTACCTGTTCATCAGTAAGTGCATCTTTATCCTTGGCCGGTGTGCCTCCTTTTGCTGATATGCCGGCAGAAGGATTATAGTCAAGCAGTTCGCTTCGCTCTGCAGAATAGAAAATGCACTTAAAGAGCATATTTACCTTGTTGTAAACAGAAGCAGATTTTTGGGATGCCGGAATCAGTGCTACACGAATATCATCTGTGGTGACATCCGACATATACATATCGCCCAATGGCTTGACTATGTAGTTGTTCACGCTGCAAGTGTAACCCTTTAGTGTTGCTGACGATACTTTTGCCGACTGCATCAGCAGCCATTTTTCACAATACTCAGCCACCGTGGGGTTCTCTCTGCGGAATTTCAATTCTTCGATAACGCGTCTTGCTTCCGTTTCCTTTTTGTACAACTCCTCACAGGTAGTGGCATACAAATCCACTCTCTTGCCGTCAGCATCAGTAATCCTGGTCCTATAATACAGTACACCTTTTTTGGTGGTAGAACTGTAGTTTGGGATACATTCTTTTTTCTTAGCCATAGCAGACCTTCCTTTCCAATAAAAGCTATGTACTTTGTTCCGATACTAATTTTCTCAGAATGAAGGGCATCTCTCAACGATGCGAATGTGAAAAACGCAGAGTGAAGAATTTCCGTTCCTCACTCTGCGCTTTTTATCAATATTGATATTCCTGTTATACTGTGGCGTCCCAAAGGGCGAAGGCTCCAGCCATAGCGCCGACCAGTTCGTCAGGCTTGTTGTATTTTACTTTTGCATAAATGTCCATAGTGATCTTGCTGTTCTCATGTCCAGCTAAATACTGTACGGTCTTTGGATCTACCGATGCGTGTATCAGATTGGTGATATATGTGTGTCTGAGTTGATGTGGGGTCACATCAAAATCCAGGCTATATATCACTTTGCCGTTGTGAGCTGCTTTCTGTCCCAATACAGGATGAATGGTATGCTTTACTCGCTTACCATTCTCATAGCGATAATAGGAGCGTCCCTTGGCTGTTCTCGTAACAACGAATTGCCATAACCGCTTGAACTGTGTATAGGTCAGTGGATCGCCATCTCGATTACATATCACATACTTCGATGTAGACACCGCCTTGACTTCCCGCAGACACTCAGCTAAGTTATCCGGCAAAGGAATCTTCCTCTCCGCAGCTTTTGTTTTCAATTCAGTCAGAATAACCGGCCTGTTGTTTTCCGTATGCCATGCCCTGCACACTCTCAGATACGGAGCATCTGTATCCAGAAAGACGGCATCCCATTGCAGTGCCAGAATTTCCTCTCGCCTTAATCCGGCGTACAGCCCCAGCATCACAAAAGTATGGGTCTGCAGTCCTTTCACAGCCTCCAGTAAACGCTTTGACTGTTCATCCGTCAATGCCTGTTTTTCCTGCTGTGGAACCCCGCCGCCCTCTGCTGTAAGGAATGTGGTTGGATTCTTGTCTATAACCTTACTTTCCATAGCAGCACGGAAAATGGACTTATATAGGATTACAACCGACTTATATACCGATGCTGATTTCTTGGATACCGGAACCAATGCCACTTGAATATCATCCAGGGTCACATCTCCCATTCGCATATCTCCCAAAGAAGAAATGATATGACGGTTCACCTTTGATGTATAGTCTGTCAGAGTTGTCGCACGAACATGAACCGATTGCATCAGCAGCCACTTTTCACAATACTCCTTAACCGTGGGGGATTTGCGCCGGAATGTAGCATTGTCGATTTGTTCCAATGCCGCCAATTCCTTGGCATAAAGCTCTTCACGCGTTTTCCCATAAAGTGCAACTTGCTTGCCATCTGCATCCATCACATAGGTTTTATAATATATGTGGCCCTTAATCTCCACCGTACCGTATCTCGGTATTCTGCTTCTTTTTGTAGCCATTCTTCCACCTCCCAACTTTAGCTACTGCCATCGTTTTAGCAAAATTCCGATTATTCTTCAAAGGTGCGATTATTTTAATCCTACCCTCGACGAACATTGCGATAGGTCGTCTTTTTCTCCATCGGTTTTGCTCTGTGCGTACTTTTGGCGATGTATTCCTGAAGGCCGGCATCGGTAAAATAGACGCAGCCATTCGGCACATATTGAATATAGGAAATCAAACCGCTGTTTCTGGCTTCATCCAGCGTGGCGATGCTGATCCCCAATAGTTTTGCCGCCTCCTTACGAGTAATCAGTTTTTCCATATTCAATTTCACTTCCTTCCTATTAAATAAAGCGTGGATAAATCTTTTGAGAACAATCAGTCTTTCATTTCTTTCCAACAAGGTAATCAAATCCTCTGCGCTGATTGCAGTAGGTACAGGTTTCTTTCTCGGTTTTGTATGGATCGACCCTTTTCAAATAATAAGCACCTGTGCTGAAGAAATTCTCAACACAGGTGTGACAAAGGCAGAGTGTCATCGTTTTGGGTTTCGGGTCGATCAGACCCACGCTGACTGCCAGCGCATGGTTCAGCTCCTTGATTTGCTTCGGAGACAGCCTTCCGATTCTCTTCTCCAATCGATGCTTGTCAATGGTGCGAATCTGTTCAAGCAAGACCAACGATGGCGCTTTCAGGCCATGATCAGCTCCAATTTCAAAATGGGTGGGCAGTTTTCGCTTGCCTGCCGTTTTGGTTGTTATGGCTGCTACAATGACCGTGGGACTATGTTTGTTGCCGATGTCGTTCTGTATGATAACAACTGGGCGGCGCCCCTCCTGTTCGGAGCCAACGCCACGACCAAGATCGGCGTAATACATCTCGCCGCGCTGATATGTTCTTTTCATCTTTTTGTGACCTCCCTGAATGATTCAGGCGATATGTACCGCCTAAGGCAAGCCGGAAATCACACCACCAAACAGGAGGCAAACCAATGAAGCAGGAAACATTTGCAGACATCGAGTACAGCTGCCGCACGAAGAAAACGAAGCGGGAAGAGTTTCTGGAGATCATGGACGAAATCATTCCATGGGACGAGTGGGTCGGTGTGATTGAACCTTATTACCCCAAGGGAAAGCGCGGCCGTCCGCCCATGGGGATCGAAAAGATGCTGCGGATGTATCTGCTACAGATCTGGTTCAACCTGTCCGATCCGGCAACAGAGGATGCCATCTACGACAGCTATGCCATGCGGAAATTCACGGGCATTGACTTCATGACGGAAGCAGTGCCGGACGAAACGACCCTGTGCAAGTTCCGCCATCTTCTGGAAGAAAACGGCCTGAACAAGCTGTTTTTTGACGCGATCAACCGGGTAATGGTGCAAACCGGGCACATGATGAAGGGCGGAACCATCGTGGATGCAACGATCATCAACGCCCCCAGCTCCACCAAAAACGCGGAGAAGAAGCGCGACCCGGAAATGCACCAGACGAAAAAGGGCAATGAGTGGAAATTCGGGATGAAATGCCACATCGGTGTGGATGCAGGCAGTGGGCTTGTGCATACCATGACGGTCACGGCGGCAAATACACATGACATCACGCAGGCAGCCGCGTTGATTCGCGAAGACGATGAAGTGGTGTATGGGGATGCCGGGTATCTGGGAATCCAAAAGCGTCCCGAAATAGCCTGTGACAAGCATTTATCCAGCATAGATTACCGCATGAACCGCCGTCCCGGAAAACTGCCTCATGTATCTGACAACGCAATTGATTGGGAACGGTATATTGAGAACCGCAAGTCCTCGGTGCGCTGTAAGGTGGAGCACGCGTTTCGAATTATTAAGTGCCAGTTCGGTTATAAAAAGACGGCGTATCGTGGGCTGAAGAAAAACGAGAATCGCCTGTACGCAATGTTCGCCTGCGCCAACCTATACGCCCTTGCGATCGCCGGGCGAAAACTCTCTGCAACCTGATATAGGGGCAGTCTGCCCTTTTTCGGGAAATAAAGCAAAAAAGGAACGCTGTAGTGGCTATTTTGCGCCCAAATTGCCTTAACTAAGCCCAAAGAGGCTAATAGCCCGAATGGGGACAGAATTAACCCGATTTATTCAGAGGTTCCCTAAATATCTCAACTTATTCCAGTCTGTCCCCGCCGTTGGATTGCCTTTTAAGCAATGGGTCTGGATTTCGAATCTCCATCTTGTTACCAAAAAAGTTCGGAAATCAACATGTTTCCGAGCCTTTTATTTTATTTTCAACAGCAAAAAATCTGCGTTTTGAAGCCGCGTTTTTCCCTTGTTAGTAACCCGTTAGTAACCTCCACCGGGTCACCAAAAAGCAGCCGAGAGGCTGCTTTTTTGCGTGCCCGATGGAGATTCAAAGACTTGCAGTTTTCAAGCGACGCGCGATTTTTTGAAAAACTTCTTGGCTTTTCTGCCCCTCTTGGCGTATACTATTAGTAGATGCAGCGCTTGTGGCGTCGGCAAGAGAGCCGGAAACGGTCACTCCCCGGGGCAGTTCTTGCGCTGCATTTTCTTTTTTTATTTTCCCGATGTTGTACAACATGGTTCCGTTTTCATTTTTGGCAACAGAGATTGTGAGACGGTAATATTCCCCGTCGAAGTCTTCAAAATAGCTTCTCAGATCATCTCTCTGCGCTTCTGTCATGCCTTGTTCCGTCAGTTTAGGTATACAAACAGACTAAAAAGAGCTGACAAGCATGGACGTGAGCGACACCCAGTTCAAGGCGTTTCTCCGCTTTGCGATCTACGCGTTGCACGATGCGGCGAACGAGCCGGACGAAAAGTCCAAAGACGAAAAACTGAGAAAAATCCTTGACATCTTCCAGCATTCGCTTGAGGACTGACTCGGATCGGGGCAAACGCTCCGGTCGTAAAGGACGGGCAGTCCGGGAAGGAAGAGCAAGCCCGGCAAGCAGGCAGCGATCGGGAATTCCGGCAGGGCTGCGCGCCCCGCAAAGTATGCCGTAGAATCTTCGGGCAAATCAAATGCCGGGGTCAGGTTCAACACCTGACCCCGGCATTTACGATAGGACCATTTTTGCACGGTGTGCGTTCCGGCGCGGTGCGCGGAACGCTGACCTTATTGCCCGGTGATTTCTCCGGCCTTCTTGAGCGAGAACTTTGTCACGGCCGGGCCGATCAGCTCGTAGATCAGCGTGCCGCAGAGGATGACCGCGCGAATCTGCGGGGCGTGCTGCGGGACGACCTGCCCCGCGGCCAGCGACAGGCCGATGGCCACGCCGGCCTGCGGCAGCAGGCACGGGCCGAGGAACTTGCGGACGTTGGCGTCGCACCTGCTCATTGCGCCGCCGACCAGCGCGCCGACGTATTTGCCGACAACGCGCAGGACGATGTAGATCGCGCCGATCATGCCGACGGTCGGCAGGACGCTGAGCTTCAGATCCGCACCGGAGGCGACAAAGAACAGCATAAAGATCGGCGGCGTGATGCTGTCGCAAATGTCCATGATCTCGTCGACATCGGCCGAGAAATTCGCGACGATGGCGCCCATGGCCATGCACAGCAGCAGGTTGGAAAGCCCCAGCCATTCGGCCAGACCCAACCCGGCGAAGACAAAGCCGACGATGATGGACAGGCGGTTGCCCTTTTTCTTAAAGAAGCGCAGCGGGATCAGGAACAGGAAGCCAAGCACCGCGCCGATCAGCAGCGCGCCGCCGATCTCCTTGAGCGGAGAGAGCAGGGAGGCGGTGAGCGAGCCCGTGCCGACGATGGCCTGCGCGACGGCGACGGACAGCGAGAACAGGATCAGGGCGGTCGCGTCGTCGATGGCGACAACGGCCAGCAGCGTCTCGGTGACGGGGCCGCGCGCGCGGTACTGCTTGATGACCATGATGGTCGCGGCCGGGGCGGTCGCGGCGGCAATGGCGCCGAGCACCAGCGCGAACGAGACCTCCTGACCGACGATGATGAGGCCGAGCACGACGAAGACTACCGCGAGCAGCGACTCCATGCAGGCGATCACGATCGGCGCGGCGCCGACGCGCTTGAAATAGCTCAGCTTGAACTCATTGCCGATGGAAAAGGCAATGAAGCCGAGCGCAACCTCGGAGATGATGTCGATCGAGGTCAGAAAATCCTGCGACAGCAGTCCGAGGACGCTCGGGCCGATGAGCAGACCGGCGACGAGGTAGCCGGTGACGTTGGGAAGATGCACGAGCTTGGCGGCGCGCCCCATGAGCATACCGCCGAAGATCATGATACAAAGGTCGAGCAGAACATTCGGGATCATTTGTGCGTCATCCCTTCCACCCGGTCGATCGGCAGGGTAAAGAGAATGCCGGAATCGGGCTGATCAAGGCCGCCGGTGGCCTTGTTGACCAGCTCAACGACGGTGTCGACCTTTTCGTCGGGCACGGCCATGAGGATCGTGCGGTTTTCTTTGTAATTGGCGTTCATCAGCATACGCAGCGAGCCGATGAAGCGCAGCTCGTCATGCGCCTCGAGGGTCTGCGCCATGCCGCGGCTGGAGAGGATGGTCGCGCCGGGGATGCTGTTTTTGCCGAACGCGGTCAGGAGCTTATCCAAACAGTCCAGCTTGTTTAAAACGATGACAACGAGCTTCATAAGAAGCGCCTCCGTTTCTTCTTTTTTTGCAGAAACTATCTTATCACCCGGAGGCCGAAAAAACAATGCTTATTTCGACATTTTTGGCTTTTGCATCCAACGGCGCCGCGCAGCTGCGTCTGTGCGCCCCGGCGGAGCTTCTACGTCGGTTTTTTGCCGCCGCCCCTATTTTTCGCCGAACAGACGGTTGAGCTCCCACTGTGTGCGGCGCTCGACCGCCGCAAAATCCACGCACGGGCGGCAGAGCAGCTCCATGCGGTCGTGCAGATGCTTCGCCTGCCGGATGTGCGCCTGTGCCCGGCGCAGATAAGCGCTGCGGCTTTGCAGATGCGGCTCCAGCTCGCGCCGCCGCGCCGCCGGGAGCATTGCGTCCAGCTCCACGCGGCAGAAGCACGCGCCGGTAAAGGGAAAATCGTCGGTCTCCGTCACGAAGGCCGCCTGCGCCGACGGGATCAGAAGATGGGCGATCGATTCGCCCAACAGGCCGGGGCAGACGATGCAGCCGTGCCCGTTGGCGGCGGCGCGGCGCGCCAGCGCCTCGAGCAGGACGGCCGACTGGCCGTAATGGTCGCGCAGGACGACGACCCGGCGGCAGAGCGTGCGCGGCGTCTGCTCGAGCAGAAGCAGCGCCGTCGGCACGACCGCATGCAGAAAACAGGTGCGGCGCGAGCCGACTGCGTCACGCGGGGGCAGCAGCGTTGCAGCCAAGCCCTCCGCCACGCCGCTCAGCTCGTCGCGGTCGATCGGCGCCTCGGCCGTCAGACAGCGCTGCGCGGCCTCGGCAGCGCGCAGACTGGCGTACATGGCCGGATACTGCGCGGCGTTCTCGGTCTGCGTCTCATAGAGCGCGTCCTCGCGGGCGCGCATCCCCTCCGCGTCATAAAATTCGCCGAAATTCAGATAATTCATGCTCCCGCCGCAGAGCCTCGGCTCGAGCACATGCGGCGCCGTGCCGTCGGCGTAGGCCGTCGAGAGCGCCGGGAGATAGACCGCGTCGAGCGACCCGGCGTCCGACGAGCATAGCCCCAGCTCCACGTCCAGCCCGCGCTGCTCCGCGGCCGCGGCGACCGCGCGCATCAGGGTCGATTTGCCGCAGCCGCAGCCGCCCTTGAGCACCGTGACGTGCTTCGCCTGCCGCAGCAGCCCGTCAAAATGCGAGACGAAGCCGTCGGATGTACACGCGCCGTAAAAAAATTCCGTTTTCATGATCCAGACCCTCCTTGTTTCGTCCTTCTGTTTTATGCGGCGGAGCGTGCGCGCGTGCATGACCCGTTGTAATTTTTGGAAAGCGTGCCGCTCTCGCACAAATTTCCCGATTTCGGGAAAGAATACGCATGGAGAAGCTCCGGATCGATCCTCCGGCTTGAAAAAGCACCCGCGCCGATGGGAGCGGCGCTTTCCGAGGGAACCTCTGATTCAATCGCAAGAGTGGTCAGCGAGGGATTTTGTTCCAAATTGAGGTTTGAAAATTGCAGGAATACTTTGTGTATTTCAAGATTTTCAAGCCGACAAGTTGGGGCAAAAGATCCGCTGAGCGCCGCAGCCGATTGATTCAGAGGTTCCCGAGGGCTTGCGCAGGCGGCCGGGATACGGTATAATGAGCATGAAATCAGAACATTGCTTCGGAGGTTATTCATGCTGCCTGCTGTCTTTTCCGAACGGATGCGCCGCCTGCTGGGCGCGGAATTCGACGCCTTTCTCGCGTCCTACGACCGCCCGCGCAACACCGCTCTGCGGCGCAATCCCGCGCTGCCCGGTCCGGCGCTGCCGCAGTTCTGCGGCGAGCGCGTCGCCTGGGAGCCGAACGGCTTCTATCTGCTGCCGGACACGCGTCCGGGGCTTTCGCCTCTGCATGACGCCGGACTGTTTTATTTGCAGGAGCCGAGCGCCATGGCGCCCGCGCGCCTGCTGGACGCGCAGCCGGGGGAGCGCGTGCTCGATCTTTGCGCCGCGCCCGGCGGAAAATCGACGCAGCTTGCCGCCGCGATGCGGGGGCAGGGGCTGCTCGTCTGCAACGAGCTCCACCCGAAGCGGGCGCGGATCCTGGCCTCGAATCTCGAGCGCTGGGGCGCGACGAACGCCCTCGTGCTCAACGAGCACCCGGCAAGGCTGGCCGAGCGCTTCCCGGCGTTTTTCGACCGCATTCTGGTCGACGCGCCCTGCTCCGGCGAGGGGATGTTCCGCAAGGAGGACGCCGCCGTCGCGGATTGGAGCGAGGAGACCGTGCGCATGTGCGCCGACCGGCAGGCGGAGATCCTGCGCTCGGCGGCGCAGATGCTTGCGCCCGGCGGGCGGCTGGTCTATTCGACCTGCACCTTTGCGCCCGAGGAGAACGAGGGCAGCGTCTCGCGCCTTCTGCGCGGGCGCCCCGATTTTTCCGTCGAGACGGTCGACGCCCCGTGGTTCGACCGGGGGCGGCCGGAATGGCTCGCCGACCCCGCGCCGGGGCTGGAGCATACCTTCCGCCTCTGGCCGCATAAGCTGCGCGGCGAGGGGCATTACGCCGCCGTGCTGCGCCGCGCGGAGATCGGCGCGCGCGGGGATACCCCGCAACAGAGGCTCGTGCCGCTCCCCGACGCCGTGCGGGACTTTCTGCGCCTGCTCGGCACGGACAGAACGCACGGTCTTGCCTTCGGCGAGACATGGTACCTGCCACCGGCCGAGCTGCCCGCGCTCGACGGGCTGCACGTTCTGAACGCGGGTCTTCGGCTCGGCGAGGTGCGCAGGGGGCGCTTCGTCCCGGGGCACGCTCTTGCGCACGGTCTGACCGTCGGCGCGCGGAGCGTGTCCTATCCCGCCGATGCGCCGGAGACGGCGGCCTATCTGCGCGGCGAGACCCTCCCCGGCGACGCCGAGGGCTGGGTCGTGATATGCGCCGACGGCTGCCCGCTCGGCTGGGCAAAGGGCGCGGGCGGCGTCCTGAAAAACCATTATCCGAAGGGACTGCGCCGCCTGAAGTAGAGAAGCTCTGAATAAACCGCAAGTGCGCCGCTGCTGATTCATTCAGAGGTTCCCCGGACGAAAACGGATTTCTGCCTTTACAAAATACGGGATAAGTGTTATAATAGACTTATCTGCGGGATTTTTGATTCGCAGATTTTTCGACTGAATCCCGCAGGAACTACACGATAATTGCCTATTTTCGCGAATTCTTGGTCGATGCGCCGAGCATCGACGGCGTTCGCATGCCATTCGCTGTGCAATCTGCAGCGCGTGGACATTGAAATTGAGGGGCTTTTTATGAGAGAATATGTGATTCGAGGCGGCACGCCGCTCTCCGGAAGCGTGACCATCAGCGGCGCGAAGAACGCCGCCGTTGCAATCTTGCCGGCCACCCTTCTGGTCAACGGCACCTGCCGCATCGAGAATGTTCCGGATATTTCGGACGTCCGTCTCCTGCTCGAGATCCTGGACAGCATGGGCGCGGAGATCCGACGCCTGAGTCCGAACACCGTCGAGGTCTGCTGCGAGCATGTGCGCGACAGCGAGGCATCCGACACGCTCGTGCGCCGCATCCGCGCGTCATACTACCTGATCGGCGCGCAGCTCGGCCGCTTCGGCCACGCCCGCGTGGCGCTGCCCGGCGGCTGTAACTTCGGCGCGCGGCCGATCGACCAGCACATCAAGGGCTTCGAGGCCATCGGCGCGGAGGTGGAGCTGCAAAACGGCTTTGTCTGCGCCAGAGCATCCGAAAACGGTCTGACCGGCGGGCGCGTCAATCTCGACGTCGTCTCCGTCGGCGCGACGATGAACATCATGATCGGCGCGGTCCTCGCGGGCGGCACGACCATCATCGAAAACGCCGCCAAGGAGCCGCACATCGTCGACCTCGCCAACTTTCTCAACGCCATGGGCGCGAAGGTCTCCGGCGCGGGCACGGACGTCATCAAGGTGCGCGGCGTGAAGGCGCTGCGCGGCGGCTGCTATTCCATCATCCCCGACCAGATCGAGGCCGGAACGTATATGGCCGCCGTCACCGCCGTGGGCGGCAACATCCTGATTCAGAACGTCATCCCCAAGCACATGGACTGCATCTCCGCCAAGCTGCGCGAGATGGGCGCGAAGGTCACGGAATACGACGATTCCATCCGCGTCCAGTGCACCGGCGAGCTGCGCCGCGCCAATGTGAAGACCCTGCCCTATCCCGGCTTCCCGACGGATATGCAGCCGCAGATCGCCGTCTGTATGTCGCTGGCGAGGGGCACGAGCATCATCACCGAGAGCATCTATGACACGCGCTTCGGCTATTGCGCCGAGCTGAACCGCATGGGCGCGTGTATCAAGGTCGACACCAAGACCGCCGTCATCACGGGCGTTGAGCGCCTTGCCGGCTGCACGGTGCACGCCTGCGACCTGCGCGCGGGCGCCGCAATGGTCATTGCGGGTCTGGCCGCCGAGGGCACGACCCGTGTGGAGGAAATCGAATATATCGAGCGCGGCTATGAGGACATCATCGGCAAGCTGCGCGGCCTCGGCGCGGACATCAGACGCATCGAGCGCCCGGACGCCCCGCCCAAGGCGGCAAGCGCCGGTTGATGTACCCTTTTCCGGCTGAGTCGGGGCTTTTGCCCGATTCGGCCGGTTTTTTCTGACCGTAAAAAAGCGCCGTCCCGAACGGCGGGACAACGCTTCCTATCCAAAAAACGGAGGGCGAACATGGAACACTTTGTCGCTGTGCTGGAGCTGGCCGGAACGGTCGCCTTCGCGGCGTCCGGCGCGCTGACCGCAATGAAAAAGAAAATGGATCTGCTGGGCATTCTGGTTCTGGCCGTTATCACCGCCGTCGGCGGCGGCATCCTGCGCGACCTGATCCTCGGCGTCACACCGCCGCTGGCCTTTCGCAATCCGCGCAACGTGCTCGTGGCGGTCGGGACGGCGCTGCTGCTCTTCCTGCCCTTCCTACGCCACCGCCTGATGCACAATCAGCGCCGGTTCGACGCGGCGATGCTCCTGCTCGACTCGCTCGGCCTGGGCGTCTTCACGGTCATGGGCATCTGGAACGCCCTGCAATTCGATCCCGACCGGAGCACCTTCCTGCTCGTGCTCGTCGGCGTGCTGACGGGTGTCGGCGGCGGTGTCGTGCGCGACGTGCTCGCCGGGGACACGCCCTATATCTTCGTCAAGCATATTTATGCCTGCGCCTCGCTGGCCGGGGCGGTGAGCATGACGGCTTTGCGCGGCGTGCTGCCGATCTACGCGTCGATGCTGCTCTCGGCGGTGCTCGTGTTCGTGATCCGGCTGCTCTCGGCGCATTTCCGCTGGAATCTGCCCCGCGTCCGCAACCTCTGAACGGGAGAAACGCCATGAGGGATTTCTGAAGCCTCACCTTCCTCCCGCTCCTGCCATATTTCGCTCCGGGATGGCAAAAACCGACGTGGCAATCTTTAACGAAGCGATTTGTCATTCCGTAACAAAATATGGTAGGACGGAACGAAGCGGCAAATCTCATTTTTGGCAATCAGTATTCCCTCTTGTTTCGTGCTCCCGTGCTTCGCCACGGGATGCCTTACCTTTGACTTTCAGATTGCCACGGCCGCGCTGCGGCCTCGCAATGACACGAAAATTGGGACGGTTTCGGGGTGGAACCTCTGAATAAATGACTGCGGCGCTTCTTCGGAAGCGCCATTTCACGCGGGCGCAAGCCCGCATTTCACATGCGTCAGCATCTTTCACTCGGCCGAAGGCCGAATTTCACTGCTCTGCCCCGCTGCTGCCGTCATCCTGCAGAAAAATAGCCGCGCAGGGCGAGCAGCGCCTTCTTCTCGATGCGCGAGATCTGCACCTGTGAGACGCCGAGGATTCTTGCGGTCTTGTCCTGCGTCAGGCCGTGGTAATAGCGCAGATCGATGACCATGCGCTCCCGCTCGGGCAGGGTGTCGACGGCCTCGCGCAGGGCGATCTTCTCAAGCAGCTCCTCCTCCAGCTCGCCGCCGGAGAGCAGCTCCTCGAGCGCCGGGCCGTCGTCCCCGGCGCGGCGCTGGATGGAGTCCGCCGTCCCGGTGGCCGCCTCGGCCGTGGCGATCTCCTCGGGCTGCAGGCCCGTCTCGGCGCAAAGCTCGCTGACCGTCGGCTCGCGGTCAAGCGCCGCGATCAGCCGCTGCCGCGCGCCCTTGATGAAGGCGGCGCGCTCCTTGAGGCTGCGGCTGACCTTCACCGTGCCGTCGTCGCGCAGAAAACGCCGGATCTCCCCGGCGATCTTCGGCACGGCGTAGGTCGAAAACTGCGTGCCGAAGGCCGGGTCGAAGCCCCGCACGGCCTTGAGAAAGCCCAGACAGCCCAGCTGATAGAGGTCGTCGGAATCGACACCGCGCCCGAAGTAGCGCCGCGCGACCGACCAGATCAGACCGGAATTGCTCTCGACCAGCTCCGAGCAGGCCGCGCCGTCCCCGGCCGCCGCGCGGAGCAGCAGCACAGACTGCTCGGCATTCAACGCGCGCCCCCGCGGCAGACGATCTTGCGCTTCATATGGACGGTCGTGCCCTTGCCGGGCGTGGAGGTGATGCGAAATTCGCTCATAAAGCTCTCCATGATTGTGATGCCCATGCCGCTGCGCTCGGCGCCGCCGGTCGTGAACATCGGCCTGCTGGCCTGCGCGACGTCCGGAATGCCGACGCCGCGGTCCCTGACCGTCAGATCGAGCACGCGTCCGGGCAGCAGCCGCGCGCGGAGCGTGATCGTGCCGATACAGTCGGGATAGGCGTGAACGATGCAGTTCGTGACGGCCTCGCTGACGGCGGTCTTGATGTCGCCCAGCTCGTCGAGCGTCGGATCGAGCTGCGCGGCAAAGCTCGCCACGGCCGCGCGGGCAAAGGCCTCGTTGGCCGAGCGACTCGGGAATTTCAGCTCCATAAAGTTCTCCGATTGCTTCATTGCGGACACTCCTCTCTGACCTCCGTGATTTTTTCGATCCCGGCCGCGCGCAAGACCTTGTAGGGCTGCGCCGGGATGTTTTGCAGGATCACGCGCCCCTGCAGCAGCTTCATGCGCCGCAGGGTATGCAGCACAACGGCAATGCCGCTGGAATCCATGAACCGCACGTCGCGGAAGTCGAGGATGCAGCGCAGGGGCAGATAGAGGTCGATCTTCTCGGAGATCGCCTGCATCATCTCCCGGGCGGTGTGGTGGTCAATTTCGCCGGTCAGCGCGACGGTCAGCTGACGCTCCTGAACGTAACTAGTCAGTTTCATCCTGATTCCTCCAAAGAATAAACGCACATGGATGAATGCTCCATCCATGTGCGTTCAGTATAGCCTCTTTTGGCGGCGCGGCGTGTCGAAAGCCCGGCGCGCCGCCGTTTTTTTTCAATTTTTTCCGCTCAATCCGCGATCCAGCCAGCCTGCGGCACGCGCACGGAGGTCAGCGTGGGGTCACGATAGACCGGTGCAAGCCCTTCAACGAGGATCTCCACGCCGGAGACGCCGCGCAGCTTGCAGAGCGTGGCGACCACCGCGCGCACCGCGCGCGTCTGAGACGCCGCGTCCGGGCAGTCGTCGACGAATTCCGCCGTCAGGTCGACGACGCAGCTGCTGCCCTCCATGCGGGTGGAAAGCAACTTCGTCCCGGCCGGGATGCACGAGCGGATGCCGTTCTTCTCGGGCATATTCAGCAGCGCGGTGAGCACCGTCTCGGCCTGCGACCGGTCGGCGTCCTGCGTCAAAAGCGTCGGAACGGGCAGCAGCGCGTCGGTCGAATCGCAGCAGGCGTAAAGCGTCGCGTCGAGCAACCCCTCCTCCGAAACCGGGGCGATCAGGCTCTCGTCGCGCGTGACGCCGCGCGTCAGATCCATGCGGTGCAGCGTCTGCACCGGCGCGCCGGCGACCCAGAAATCCACGCTGGAGATCTCGCTCAGCTCGGTCAGCGAGTCGACCAGCGCATAGACGGTCATCCGCTCGGCCGAGAAGCCGCCCTGCAGCCCCTCGGAGAATTCCGACGAGAGGTCGACCGTGCAGATGCCGTTTTCCACGGAGATGTTCAAAAGGCGCGTCCCGGCGGGGATGCACGCGCTGCTCAGCAGCTGCTCGACGATGAAGCGCGGCTTTTCCGAGGCCGCCATGGCCTCGACCGTGCGCGTCTCGCGGTTGAGATAGCGCAGCTGCTCGTCGGGCAGGTAGAGCGTGACCGTCTCCTGCTGGGGCAGCATCCCGGTATCGGTGAGCTGGATGTCGCCGTCGGCGAACACGCGCGCGGCCTCGCCGGACGGGTCGGTGATGCTCACGCGGCGCACGCCGTCAAGCTGGAGCAGCGTCTTGGCCAGACAGCAGCAGCTCAGCGACCGCTCGAGCGCGGAAACCGGACTACCGGAAAAGCTCACGAGCAAGGTGTCGCTCTCCTGACTGACGGCGTGAAGCGTCCAAGCGTCGGGGACGGGCGCGTCCGCGCCGTCCGGCGGCGCGGACGCCAGATAGGCCGCGACCACGGCCTGCGGTGTCTCGGGCAGGGCGTCCGGGGCGGCTGTGCGGAGCACGCCGTCCGCGCCGAAGGGCGACTCGGCCGGATAATAAAACAAAAAGCCTGTCTCCTCGCGCTCCGGCGCCTCCTGCCGGGCGCAGGCCGTCAGAAGCAGCAGCGCCGCAAGCAGCAGCGCCAAAAAGCGGCGGCTCATTCCTCCACCTCCTCTTCCGTCTCAAACAGCGGGAAGCGGACGGTGAACACCGTGCCGCCGCCCTCGCGCGCTGCGGCGGTGATCGTGCCGAAGTTCCGCTCGACCATGTCGTGGACGATGGAAAGCCCCAGTCCTGCGCCGCCGGCCGCGCGGGAGCGCGCCTTGTCCACGCGGTAAAAGCGCTCGAAAATATGCGCCATTGAGTCGGCCGGTATGCCGACGCCCCGATCAGCGACGGTCAGCACGACGTCCTCGCCCTCGCGCCCGAGCGTCAGCAGCACGCTGCCGCCGTCGCGGTTGTATTTGATTGCGTTTTCGACGAGGTTGAACACGATCTGATAAAGATCGTCCTCAACGGTCATCAGCGTGCAGCCGGGTGTGATCGTCTGCTCCACGGTGATCGCACGCAGCGCGGCCAGCGGCCGCAGCATCCGCAGCACCTTTTCGGCGACGGGCGCGGCGTCGAGGATCTCGCGCTCCTCGACGGGCTGGCTGTCCAGCTTGGTCAGCATCAGCAGCTTCTGCGACAGTCGGCCGAGGCGGTCGGCCTCGCGGGCGATGTCGCCGATGAATTCGTGCTCGGTTTCGGGGTCCATGCTGTTTTGCAGGACGGAATCCGCTAGCAGCTTGATCGACGCCAGCGGCGTTTTCAGCTCGTGCGAGGCGTCGGAGACGAACTGCCGCCGTCGCGCCTCGGACTCGGTCAGCCGGTCGGCCAGCTCGTTGAACTCGCGGCCGAGCTGATTCAGCTCGTCGTGGCCGTGCAGCTCGATCTTGGCGGAGTAATCGCCGTCGCGCATTTTGTGCACGGAGAACAGGATGCGCCGCAGACGCCGCGAGAAGGCCGCCGAAAACACGAAGGCCATCAGCACGATGCCCAGCTCGATCGCCAGCGAAATGCGCAGGACGTTCGTTTGCAGCGCGGAGATGAACGCACCCTGATCGGTGTCGTAATCCATCAGATAGACCGCGCCGACGACCTGCCCGCCGCGCATCAGGCAGCGCGCGCAGCGGCTCTCGACGGCCGCGTCGGCATAGGTGCTGTAGAACACGTCCTTGCCCTCGAGTGCGGTCGCGATCTCCGGGAAGAGCAGAAGCTTGCCCGCTGCGTTGCCGGTGGTCAGCGAGTCATAGAGCGCCGTGCCGCCGGCGTCGGTGACGACGATGCGCGTCGCGTGCAGATTTTTCAGCGCGCTGACGGCCTGCTCCGTCTTTGAGGCGGAAAGCTCGTCGAGCGGCAGCAGCGCCGCCGAGACGGTCTGCGCCTTGTCGCTCAGATAGTCGCGTTTGGACTGAAAGGTGATGCTGCGCAGGGTGCTCGAGGCGTAAAGGTTCAAAAAGAACAGGGCGACCGCCGTGAACAGAATGTAGGACACGGCGTTTCGGAGCTGTGAGCTTGCCGGGAGCAGCGACAGCCGGATCTTACGCTTTGAAATAGTACCCAACTCCCCACTTGGTCATGAAATAAACCGGCTCGGCCGGGACGGTCTCGAGCTTCTCGCGGATGCGGCGGATGTGGACGTCGACCGTGCGGATGTCGCTGCGGTAGGCGTCGTAGCCCCAGATCAGGTCGAGCAGATTCTCGCGCGAATAGACGCGGTTCGGGTTGCGGATGAGCAGCTCGACCATGTCGAATTCGCGTGCGGTCAGGTCGGCCACCACGCCGTTTTTGTAGACGTTGCGCTCCTGCGTGTCGACCGTCAGCTCCCCGACGGTGATGCGGCTGCGCTGCGTCTCGAGCGCGCCGCTGCGGCGCAGCAACGCCCGGATGCGCGCCTTCAGCTCGAGAATGTTGAACGGCTTGGTCAGATAATCGTCCGCGCCGTGCTCAAAGCCCATGAGCTTGTCCATGTCCTGCGTGCGCGCCGTCAGCATGATGATCGGCACGTCCGAAAACTCGCGGATCTGGCGGCAGGCCTCCAGCCCGTCGATCTCCGGCATCATGACGTCCAGCACGATCAGCTTGACCTCCGGATCGTGCGCCAGCGCGACGGCCTGCCTGCCGTCGCTGCCCGTGACGACCTCATAGCCGTCGTTTTGCAGATTGAATTTGATTCCCTTGACGATGACGTCCTCATCGTCCACGACCAGAATTTTCATATTGTCCCTCCACGGTGACATACTCGAGCAGCCGCTCGAGCGTGGCTTCGCCGATGCCGGTGACGTTCAGCAGCTCGCGCGGGTCGGAAAAGCCGCCCTGCGCCGCGCGGTAGTCCACAATGCGCTGCGCAAGCGTCTCTCCGATGCCCGGCAGCAGCGTCAGCTCGGAAGCATCGGCGGTGTTCAGATCGATCCTTTCGCCGTCGGCCAGCGCCGCAGGGCGCGTGTCGCGCTCCGCGCCGACCAGAGCCTGCTCCTGCGCAACGGCGGGATACTGCGTGCGCACGGTCTGCGTCCGCGCCGCCCCAAGGCGGAGCAGCAGGCACGCAGCCGCAAACAGCAGCGTCAGCAGTCCGCATACAATGACCCGTTTCATGCGCTTTTCCTCGCTTCGTCCGTTGACATCAACGGGTTTTCTGCTTATAATAGGAGAAGCAAACCACCCGATTCATATTTATTATAACACACGCGCGCGGCGCGGGGCAATCCCAAGCGGCGCTTTTGGAGGATATTTTTATGAGAAGATTTTTCGCGCTGCTGCTGACGCTGACGCTCCTGCTCGGCAGTCTGACGCCGCTTGCCTTTGCCGAGGAGGAGACGACGAAGATCCCGGAGGGCTTCGTCGGCGAAGCCCCTTCGAACGACCCGAGCGCGTCGACCGCCGCCTCCGAGGGCGCGTCGGACGCGACCGAGCCTTCGACCGACGCAGTCACCGAGCCGCAGACGGATGCCGACGGCAACACGGTCGAGCCGACCCAACCGGTCAGCTACGGGCCGGGCACCTCGGCCGAAACACCGGGCAAGCTCTATGACTTCGGCTATGAGCCGGATTTCTCGTTCGACGGCAGCGCCGGTCTGCTGCTCGAGCTGAGCACGGGCACGATCCTCTATCAGTTCAACATCGACGACAAGGTCTATCCGGCCAGTCTGACGAAGATCATGACCTGTATGCTCGCGATCGAGAACGGCGACATGGAGGACAACCTCACCGTCTCGGCCTCGGCCTTCGAGGGGCTGAGCGAATACGGCAGCACGGCCGGCCTGCTTCAGGGCGAAACGCTCCCGCTCGAGGAGGTGCTCTACTGCGTGATGGTCTCGTCGGCAAACGAGGCCTGCAACGTCGTGGCAGAGTACATTGCGGGCGATCAGGCGACCTTTGTCGAGCTGATGAACCAGAAGGCGCAGAAGCTCGGCATGACCGGCACGCACTTCATGAACGCGCACGGTCTGCACGACTGGGAGCACTATACCACCGTCCGCGACCTGAGCATTCTTGCGCGCTGGGCGTGGAGCAACGAGGCCTTCCGCAAGTTCGCCACGACCGTTTCGCACGTCGTGCCCGAGACGAACCTCTCCCCGGCGCGCGAGCTGCACACGACCAACGCCCTGACGAGCCAGCGCGAATCGACGGATTATTACTACAGCTATGCCCGCGGCATCAAGACCGGCTATACCTCGGCGGCCGGCGGCTGCCTGATCTCCACCGCCAACAACGGCGAGATGGAGCTGATGTGCGTCGCCTGCGGCTGCCCGACCCGCACCGCCAACGACGGCAGCGAGATCGACATGCGCTTCGTCGTAAGCAAGCGGCTGTATGAGATGGGCTTTGAAACCTACGGCTTCCGTCAGGTTCTGACCGACACGGCCATGCTCGACCAGCCCAAGGTCACGGACGCCGAGGGGCGCGACAGCGTCGTCGTGCGCGCGTCCGAGGACGCCGTGGCCGTCCTGCCGATCGAGGTTCCGGCCGAGGAAATCAAGATCGAGACAAGCTACAGCCGCGCGCTTACCGCGCCCCTGAGCGCCGGAGAAGTCGTCGGCACGGCGAACGCCGTCTACCACGGCAGGATCCTCGCCAGCGCCGACCTCGTCACGCTGACGGCCGTCGAGCGCCGCACGGCCAGCCCCGTCGATCAGCTCGCGGACAGCACCTCCGGGGGCAAGACCTCGTGGTTCCTGCGCTATTGGTTCCTGACCGTTCCGCTGACGCTTTTGCTCTGCTTCATCGCGCTGCTGTTCGTCGTGCGATCGATCAACATCCGCCGCGAGCGCAAGCGCCGCGCCGAGCGCCGCCGCCGTGCCGCAGCCGCAAGGAGAAGCCGCGATGGCCGGTCTTGAGGCGCTGCAAAGCGCGTGCCATGCCTGCACGGCCTGTCCGCTTGCCAAAACGCGCACGAACGTCGTGTTCGGCGTCGGGCCGTGCCCCAGTCCGATCGTTTTTGTCGGTGAAGGGCCGGGGCAGCAGGAGGACCTGCAGGGTGAGCCGTTCGTCGGCCCGGCCGGGAAGCTGCTTGACGATATGCTCAGCATCATCGATCTGAGCCGCAAAAACGCCTATATCACCAACATCGTGAAATGCCGCCCGCCGCAGAACCGCGACCCGCTCCCGCAGGAGCAGGACGCCTGCATCGGCTTTCTGAACGGGCAGCTGCGCCTCTTGCAGCCGCGTATGCTCGTCTGCCTCGGGCGCATCGCCGCCATGCGGCTCATCCATGAGGATTATCGCATCACGCGGGAGCACGGTCAATGGGTCTGCAAGGACGGCCTCTGGCTCACCGCGATCTATCACCCGTCGGCGCTGCTGCGCGACGTGTCCAAGCGGCCGGAGACGTTCTCCGACCTGCTTTCCATCCGCGCCAAGGCGCGCGAGCTTGGAATTATGTAAACCAATAATCTGCGGCGGGGCATACTGCGTCCGCCGCCTTTTGAACGGACGGAGGAAGCTTTTGGAATTTCTCGGAAAGCCGATTTCCGGCGCGGTGTTTCTCGCGCCGATGGCGGGCGTGACGGATTTCGCCTTCCGCACGGTCTGCGCCGAGCTGGGCGCGGCCGTGACGGTGACGGAAATGGTCTCGTCCCGCGCGCTGGTCTATCAGGACAAAAAAACGCGCTCCCTGCTGGGCAAGAACCCCGGCAGCCTCTGTGGCGCGCAGATCTTCGGCAACGACCCGCAGATCATGGCGCAGGCGGCGGTGCTGGCGCTGGAATACAGCGGCTGCGATTTTCTCGACATCAACATGGGCTGTCCCATGCCGAAGATCGCCAACAACGGCGACGGCAGCGCGCTGATGAAGGACGTGCCGCTGGCGGCGGCGATCGTTGCGGCCGTGAAAAAGGCCGTCGACGTCCCCGTCACGGCGAAGATCCGCCTCGGCTGGGATAAGGGCAGCCGCAACGCGGTCGAAATGGCGCGCGCGCTCGAGGAGAGCGGCGCGGACGCCCTTGCCGTCCACGGACGCACGCGCTCGATGCTCTATTCCGGCCGCGCCGACTGGGACGCGATCGGCGAGGTCGTGCGCGCGGTGTCGATTCCGGTCGTCGCCAACGGCGACCTCTGCACGCCGGAGGACATCCTGCGCTGCCGCGCCCACAGCGGCGCACACCTGTTCATGGTCGGGCGCGGGGCGTTCGGCGACCCGTGGATCTTCTCGCGGCTCAACGCCGCGCTGGAGGGAGCGGAGCTTCCGCCTCTGCCGCCGCTGCACGACCGTCTGGAGGTCGCGCTGCATCAAATTCGCATCGCCTGCGCAAGCAAGGGCGAGCATATTGCCTGCCTTGAGGCGCGCAAGCATCTGGCCTGGTATCTGCGCGGCGTCGCGCACAGCGGATTTTACAAAAATCACATCTCGCAGCTCAGCTCGACCGCCGAGGCCGAGAAGCTGGTGCGCGAGATGCAGCGGGATTTGAGGTGAGGAACGATCGACGAACAGAAGCTGATCCGGAAGGCTGCGAAGGGCGACTGCGATGCCTTTGAGCAGCTTCTGCGGCGCTACGAGGGAACGGTCTGGCGGCTCTGCTACCGCATGACCGCCAACGAGGAGGACGCCGCCGACCTGACGCAGGAGGCGTTCCTGCGCGTCTGGCAGAAGCTGCCGGAATTCCGCCTTCAGGCCGCGTTTTCGACGTGGCTCTATCGCCTGACGACGAACCTCTGTCTGGACTTCATGCGCGGGAGGAAGCGCCGCCCGACCGTCCCGCTGGAGCGGGAGGACGAGGAGCAGACGCCGCTTCCCGAGCCGAAGGACCCCGCTCCCACGCCCGAGGAGGCCGCGCTGGCATCGGAAGAGCAGCTGCGGCTGCGCCGTGCGCTGGCCGAGCTTTCGCCGGAGCAGCGGGAGCTGCTGGCGCTGCGCGCCGTGCGCGACCTGAATTATGCGCAGATCGCCGAGCTGCTCGGCGTCCCGGAGGGAACGGTCAAATCCAGACTCGCGCGGGCGCGCGAGGCGCTGCGAAAAAAGCTCGCGTGCGCGGGGAACTTTTGCCCATGAAGCGCGTCATATCGATGAAAGGAGGCTGCGGCGATGCAATGTGAGGAATATTTATCCCTGCTCAGCGCCCATCTGGACGGCGCGCTGGACGCGCACGGGGAAGCGCGGCTGCAAGCCCATCTTGCGCAGTGCGCGCATTGCCGCGCGCTCTTGAAGGAATGGCAGGCGCAGCAGACGGCGCTCGAGGATGTCCCGCCCATGCCCGAGCGGCTGCACGCGGACGTGATGCGGCAGGTGCGTGCGTCCGAAAGAAAAAAGCGCCCGGCGCGGCGCTGGATCCCGCTGGCAGCGGGCGCGGCCGCAGCGGCGGCCATGCTGACGCTGGCCGTGAGCGGCATCCTGCCGATGCCCGCGACAAAATCGGCGGAGCGGGAAGGGAGCAAAGCGGCGACCACGGCGCAATCGGAGCAGGAGTTCGGCGGCTATAGCGACGATACTTGCAATGTGATAGGATATACCGACGGGGCAGACACCGTCCCGGCCGATCCCGAGATCGGCACCCCCGTCATGCTGACCGGGTCTGACCGGACGGAGCCGTCTGCAATGGTGCTGCTCGAGCCGCTTCCGGACGGCGTTGCGGAGCTGCTGGAGACCTGTCCGCCGGTGCAGGACGAGGAAGCCTTGCAGGATTATTTTCCGGAGCTGGCGTCCGGGGACGCCTGGCGCGGCTATGAGCTGGACGACGAGACGCGCGAGCGCCTTGCGGAGCTGCTGACGGCTGCGGACTACGCCTCGGCGGAGCTGCCGACCGACGGGAACGGCACGCTGCTCGTCTTTGTGATCGGACAGTCCTAGGGAACCTCTGAATAAATCGTCTGCGGCGCTCAGCGGGCCTTTTGCCCCAACTTATCGGTTTGAAAATCTTGAAATACACAAAGTATTCCTGCGATTTCCAAACCTCAATTTGGAACAAAATCCCTCGCTGACCACTCTTGCGATTGAATCAGAGGTTCCCTAGAGAATCTCTGAATCAACCGGCCGCACCATGTCGGATCATAAAGGTATCATATAACAGAAGTGTTAGGAAGGGAGCCGGAAAGGCTTCGTCAACCGACCACCCCATGTCGGACGATAAAGGTATCAGATAGCAGAAGTGTTAGGAAGGGAGCCGGAAAGACTCCGTCAACCGACCAGCTTATGTCGGAGCAAAAACGTATTATACGAGAAAAGGTAGGAAGGGAGCCAACAAAAATGTTTGAGTTGAAAAAGTATGTCGCGCCGGATTTCACGGAGGAAAAATTCCGCACCGCGCCGGAGGCCAAGCTCGTGCCCGCGCCGTTCGACGGCGTCGCGCCGGAGCACTACCACGCGATGAGCATTTTCCCGGAGTATTTCCATATCGGCGGCCGCTGGCTGCTCGCCGAGGAAAGCCGCATGGACTGCGTCGCGGTGTATGAGGCCGATAAAATCGTCGTGCGCGAGTTCCGCCTGCTGAAAAAGGGCGACCTCGTCGTCACCGGCCGCACCGAGAACTGCGAGGACGGCATCTTCATGCACACCGACGGCTTCCGCGAGGAGACGGAGCAAAAGGACGCCTTCGCCTTCCGGCAGAACCGCAGCCGCGAGACCGCGTTTTCCCGCGATTACGACGAGCTTTACGAGCTGCTGAAATACGAGCGCGACCACGGCAAGATCGTCTGGGTCATGGGTCCGGCCTTTGCCTTCGACGCCGACGCCCGGCGCGCCATGTCCAAGCTGATCGAAAACGGCTACGTCCACGCCGTTTTGGCCGGCAACGCCCTCGCCACCCACGATCTCGAGGGCGCTTACCTCAAAACCGCCCTCGGCCAGGATATTTACACCCAGAAATCCATGCCGAACGGGCATTATAACCACCTCGACCTCATCAACCGCGTCAAATTCCACGGCAGCATCAAAAAATTTATCGAAAACGAACATATCGATAATGGTATTATTTATAGCTGTGAGAAATGCGGCGTGCCCTATGTCCTCGGCGGCTCCATCCGCGACGACGGCCCGCTTCCCCCGGTCTACGGCAACGTCTATGAGGCGCAGGACGCCATGCGCAACCAGATTCGCGGCGCAACGACCGTCATCAGCATGGCCACCATGCTGCACACGATCGCCACGGGCAACATGACGCCGTCCTATCGCGTCCTGCCCGACGGCACGGTGCGGCAGATCTATTTCTACTGCGTGGACGTGTCGGAATTTGTCGTCAATAAGCTCGCCGACCGCGGCAGCCTCTCCGCGCGCGGCATCGTCACGAACGTGCAGGACTTCGTCGTGAACCTGCAAAAGGGACTGGGGCTGTAAGAAGCGGGCTTTGCCCGTCGGGCAAGCACGGCTGCGCAGCGAATTGGAAAGAAAGCAAATACAGAAACGGCAGGTTTTGCAATAAAACCTGCCGTTTTGCTGTATGAATTCAAGGGAACCTCTGATTCAATCGCAAGAGCGGTCAGCGAGGGATTTTGTTCCAGATTGAGGTTTGGAAATCGCAGGAATCCTTTGTGTATTTCAAGATTTTCAAACCGATAAGCTGGGGCAAAAGACCCGCTGAGCGCCGCAGCCAATTTATTCAGAGGTTCCATAGTACCAGGAGCCGGGCTTGACATCCATGAAGCGCGTCTCGGGTCGCGACGCGCCGCAGCGCGTGCAGACGCCGTCGACATAGCTGTGGCCGAGGGCAGGGACGTAATCGTCGTAATAATACTCGCCGCAGGAGCAGGTGTAGGTCGTGTAGCCCTGCACCGCGCAGGTCGGCGCGGTGACGACGGCGGTGTAGCTGTGCACATGGGCGGGCGTGCCGACCGCGACCTCGCAGCGCGCGCTGACGCTTCCGGCGGTGACGGTGATGACGGCGCTGCCGTCCTTACGCCCCGTAACCGTGCCGTCGGCCGAGACGGCCGCGACGCTCGCGTCGGAGGAGCTCCAGACCAGCTCGTCGGTGCAGTCGACGGGATCGAGCGACGGGAGCAGGCGGACGGAGCTCCAGGCCTTGACGGTCACGCTCTTCGGCAGGGAGACGGCCGTCGCGGGACGGTCGATCGCGGCGAAGCTCGCGCCGACGGACGCGGCGTAGGTCTCGGCATAGGTGCCCTTGACGCCGTAGACCGTGACCTGCTCGGGATAGCTGAGCGCGTCGGCCGCAGCCTCCGTGACGTTGCGCAGGAGCGTCAGCTCCGTCAGAGACGTGCAGTTTGCGAACGCGGTCTTGCCGATCTTCTTGACGGCATATACTGCTTTGCAAAATGCAACCGCCTTTTGCGGCAGTACGGCCGCGATTGCAATCAAAGTCGCAATATGATATATTATGGTCAAACGGTTGTTCCCCCCCCAAAAAAAAAATTCGACCGATCGGAGCGCGGATTATGAATTTCTGGCAAAAAATTTTCTTACCAATCCTGCTGCTGTTTCTGCTGCTGTTCAACGGGAGCATCTATTGGCTCTCGTCCGTGGTATACAAGCAGGATATGCGGGCGCAGGAGGAGCGCGCCGCGACCGAGCAATATGCCATCTGCGTGGCCATGGCGCGCGATCTCTCCCTGCTCGACCGGAACGACACGCTCAACGGCGCAAGCCTTGTGAATCTGATGCGGTTCTATGAAAAATACTATGCCAAGCAGGCGATCACGCTGCGGCTCTATGAAAACGACGCGCTGCTCTATTCCGAAGACGCGCTGACGCCGCGCATCCCGTCCGGCAGCGGCAGCCTCTCGATGCTCACGGAGGACGGCGGCAAAACGCTCGTCTGCGTCTGCGGCCCGATCCCGGATTTCGAGGACTACCGGCTGCTCTATATCCGCGACATCAGCGGCGTGGAGCAGACATGGACGCGCCTGCAGCTTCTGTTTTTCCTCGTGAGCATCGGCGTGTCGATGCTGCTGGCGGGTCTGCTGCTGCTCGTGGTCAACCGCGTTACGCGCCCGATCGCAAAGCTGGCAGCCGCTGCGGACGCGGTCGGCCGGGGCGATTACAGCGTGTACGTGCCCGCAAAGGGAAAGGATGAGGTCGCCCAGCTCACCGCGCGCTTCAACCAGATGACGGACGAGGTGCAGGAGCACGTTGAGCAGCTGCGCGACGAGGCCGCGCGCAAGCAGCGCTTTCTCGACAATTTCACCCACGAGCTGCGCACGCCGCTGACGAATATCTACGGCTACAGCGAGCTGATGACGCGCGTTCCGGTCTCGGAGGACGACCGCCTGCGCTATCTGCATTACATCATGCGCGAGAGCAAGCGCCTGAACCGGATGTCCGACGAGCTGTTCAGCATGACCGTGCGGCGCGCGGACGAGCCGGAGACGGCCGACGTCGACTGCGCCGGGCTGATCGAGGCGGCCGTGCAGACCCTGCAGGCGAAGGCCGGGGCGAAGGGCGTCGCGCTCCTGCCGGAGGTGAGCGTCTGCCATGTGCGCGGGAGCTGGTCGCTGCTCGAGAGCCTGATCGTCAATTTTACCTGGAACGCCATCCGCGCCTGCGGCACGGGCGGGACGGTGCGCATCTCCTTCCGCGCCGAGGACGGCGCGGCCGTGCTCCGCGTGGCCGACGACGGGCGGGGCATGAGCGCCGAGGAGCTTGCGCACATCGCCGAGCCGTTTTACCGCGTCGACAAGGCCAGAAGCCGCTCCGAGGGCGGCTGCAGGCTGGGGCTTGCGCTTTGCAGCCGGATCGTCCGCATCCACGGCGCGCAGCTGCATTTCGACTCCGCGCCCGGGCAGGGCACGACCGTGACCGTCCGCTTCCGCGCGGGGCATCCGCCGAAAAAAATTCCGGAGATTTTACAACTCCATGATATGTTGACGTGCGGAGTATGATAATCTGGTATCACACGAGATCAACACGAAGGGAGGCGTTTTCTTGCGGAAAAAGAGGCTTTTGACGCTTTTGAGCTGCCTCGGATTGGCCGTGGCGTTCGCGCTGGCGGCCTTTCTGGCCTCGCAGCTCATGCGCCGCAGTCAGCGCGACCGGCCGCATTCCTACAGCCCGGAGCAGCTGCGCGTCGATCTGGACGGCACGCTCGGGCAGTCCGGCATCTGCGGAGACGCCCTCACATGGGTCTTCTCGGCCGGAGACGGCACGCTGACCGTCTCCGGAAGCGGCGAAATGTATGAATTCGACGCCGAGCGCTTCGCCGACGGTGTTCCATGGCACGAATACACCGCGCTGATCCGCCGCGTGCGGGCGGAGGACGGCGTGACCTCGGTCAGCGCCCGCGCCTTCAGCGCCTGTCCGGAGCTGGTCGAGGTCGTTCTGGCCGACAGCGTGAAGGCCGTCGATGACCTTGCCTTCAACCGCTGTCCGAAGCTGGAGCGCGCGACGCTCAACGGCGTCGAGACGCTCGGCGCGGGCGCGTTCAGCTCCTGCGGGGCGCTGCGCGAGCTGGAGGCCGCGCGGCTCAGGGTCGTGGGCGCTAACGCCTTTCAGGGCTGCGCCGCGCTGACCGGCCTGCCCGGCGACCTCGAACAGGTCGCGCAATACGCCTTCAAGGGCTGCACGGCGCTGACGGCCGTGCGTATCCCGGCCGGGGCGGCGCTCGGAGAGGGCGCGTTTTATGCCTGCACCGGACTGACGGAGCTGACGCTGGAGGACGGCGTGCAGACGCTCGGCGAGCTTTGCTTCTACGGCTGCACGGCGCTGACGGCCGTTTGCATTCCGGGCAGCGTGGCCGAGCTTCCGACCCTTGTCTTCGGCTGCTGCACCGCGCTGCGCACGCTCACGCTTGAAAACGGCGTCGCGGCGATCGGCGTCAGCGCGTTTCAGGAGTGCCGCGCGCTGACGAAGCTGCCGCTCCCGGCCTCGCCGGGCGCAGCCGGGCAGCCGGCGGTGCTGACGATCACCGTGCTCGACCGCTACGGTGCCGGGCGCTTCGAGCGCCTTTACGCCGGGCTGAGCGCGCAATGACCGTCAATTTTCAAAGAGACCGCCTTCCTCAGAAGGCGGTCTCTTGACATTTTTCGACAGGTTTGGTATTGTTAAAAAAGAGCGACACCGCACAATTCGGCAAACAGATTCGGCGAAGCGCGCCGACGCAATTGCGCGGTGTTGCCGATGAACTCCAAGGAAAGGGCGTGGACGGTATGCAAGCGTTGATCCCACTGATGATCGTAGATGACGAGCGGCTGGCCATTGAGGATCTGAGCACGATCGTCGACTGGAACGCCTACGGCTTTGAGATCGTGGCGACGGCCTTCAACGGGGCGCAGGCCTTTACGAAATTCATGCAGCTTCGGCCGCAGCTCGTCATTACGGACATCAAAATGCCCATTATGGACGGCATCGAGCTGATCCGCAGGATCCGCGAGGTGGACCGGCAGGTCCCACTGCTGCTCCTGACGGCCTACGCCGATTTTTCCTACGCGCGCACGGCGATCCAGCTCGGCATCACGGACTATATCATCAAAAGCGAGATCACCGCGCAGAGCATGGCCGCCCTGCTGACCAAGCTGCGCGGGTCGATCGAGCAGCAGCGGCAGAACCGCAGCATTCTGACCGGAACGATGCTCGAGGCGTTTTTTGCCGCGCCTGCTTCGCCCGGCCCGGCCGACGCGCAGACGATGCTCGGCAAGCTCTACGCCTTTCTGATTCTTGAGCGAGACGAGCCGCTGCCGCTCGACGGCGGCGCGGCGCAGAGCGAGGGCGGCATGAAGCAGGCGGAGCTGCGGCAGCTTCTGCGCGAGCACCGCTATGAGGAGCTGCAATTTGCGAGCAGCTGCGCGCTCAGCCACCGCCGCACGCTGCTCGTGCTCAAGACGCCGGACAACTCGACCTTCCACACCTATGACCTCATGCGCCGCAACGCCCTGCGGCTTCAGGCGGCGCTCGCGGAGCGCGCAGCCGGGGCGACGACGCTCTATCTGACGATGCGGCCGATGAATTTTTACGAATTCCGTCGGTTTTTGCAGAACAATCCGGATGTTTTCGAGCGGAAATATTTTCTTCCGGAGGATGCGCTCATTCTGCTCGAGCGCATCCCGCCGCGCAGCGCGCCCGTGCCGCGCCTCGACCGGTCGGCCTTTGAGGCGCTGCTCGACGCGGGCGATGCAGACGGCGCGGAGGCGTTTGTGCGGCAGCTCTATGCCGCGCTGACGGACTGCGCCGACCTGCGCGCCCTGCTGAGCTGCTCGCAGGAGCTGTATTTCGTGCTGGCGCACCGCGCCGAGGCACTCCCGGAGCACACGGCGTGGAACACGCCGGACGATCGGGCGCAGTGGCGCAGCGCCGCGTGCATCGGCCGCTGGCTGACGGAAAAGACCCGCGCGCTGCTGGCTGCGCTGGCCGACGTGCGGCGCAGCGCCTATTCCCGCCCGGTCAGCGATGCGATCGCCTATGTCCGCGCACATTATTCCGAGCCGGAGCTTTCGCTCAACGACGTGGCCGACAGTCTGCACCTCAGCGTGGGCTATCTGTGTATGCTGTTCAAGCAGGAGACGGGCGTGACGCTCAAAAACCACATCACCGACGTGCGCATTGAGGAGGCCAAGCGCCTGCTGCGCACGGGGCACGCGAAGATCTATGAGATCTGCACCGCCGTGGGCTATCCGAACAGCCAGTATTTCAGTCAGGTCTTTTATAAAAAGGTCGGCATGTACCCGGCCGAATACCGCAGGACCGGGAGGGATGAGGCATGAAGCGCAGCAGATCCATTCAGGGAAAGCTCCGCAGGCGCATCGTGCTGGTGGGTCTGGCAAGCTTTTTCGTCGCAACGCTCCTGTCGAATCTGGTCTGGGTGCCGATGCTGCGCAGCCGCGCGCTCAAGACCGCCAAAAACGGCAACGAGGAGATCACCAGCCGCATCGACAGCATGCTGGAATTCATCGACAACTATTCGGAAAACCTTGCCCTCTCCGTGCAGCAGAACACAGCCATCCAGCGCTATTTTGCCGAGCCGACTGCGTCGAATCAGAACATCGCCATGCTCTCGCTGAGCAATCTGACGAGCTACGAGGGCATCGTGCGCGCGGTCTTTCTGGAGATGAACGACCGCCCGCTGCTCGACTCGCTGAGCCGCATCTGCGAGGCGGATTACGAGCTGCTGCACGCGCAGTGGTACCGGGACATCCGCGATTCCGAGTTCTGCCGCCGTCTCTCGGGCGTTTACAACGTGAGCATCAACAACATCGACTATCCGACGGTCGCCTACGCGCGGAATTTTTATCTGAACAACCGCTGGTGCACCTTTGTGATCTTCACGAGCCTGAACGACACGCTCTATGACGTCCGGACGGTCGGCGAGAACAACTATGACTACTTCCTCCTGCGCGACTCGACCGGCTCGGTGTTCTACACTGCGGGCGACGAGACGTGGGCCGAGCGGACGGCGGCGGTCGAGCCGGAGGCGGGGCTTTCGGGTCTAATGGAGATCACCGGCGGAACGGCGCTTACACGCCGGAGCGTGAACTCCGGCTGGACGATCACGTCCTTCGTCTCGAATTCCAACATTCTGCGCTCGCTGATGCCCTATTCGCTGGGACTGCTGATGTCGCTGGCCTGTCTGCTGCTGATGATGCTCATCGTGCTCTCGACGAGCCTCGGCAAGATGCTGCGGCCGGTCGTCTCGCTGGCCAAGACGATGGACAGCGCGGCCAAGGGCAACCTCGAGCAGAAGGTCGAAATTTGCAGCGACGACGAGATCGGTCTTTTGCAGCAGTCTTATAACAAAATGCTCGACGATCTGCGCCGCAGCATCGACCTGATCGCCGAAAAGGAGCGCACGGAGCAGCAGATCCGTTTCGGTCTGCTCGTCAGCCAGATCGACCCGCATTTCATCTGCAACACGATCAACAGCATCAACTATCTCGCGCGCAAAAACCGCTGCGAGGACGTCGTGACCGTGAACACCGCGCTGATGGCGATCCTGCGCGACCGGCTGCGCGTGAACGACATCGAGATCACGGACACCGTGGCCAAGGAGATTGCGGTCGTGGAGCAGTATCTCAAGATCCAGCGCTTCATGTACGGCGGCGACCTGCGCGTCGTCTGGGACATCGAGCCGGAGCTTTCCGAGGAGCAGATCCCGAAGAACATGATCCAGCCGCTGGTGGAGAACGCGCTCTTCCACGGACTGATCGATCAGGAGAGCGGAATGCTCAACGGCGAGCTTCGCATCGCGCTGCAAAGGGCGGACAGCGGTCTGCTGCTGACCGTCCGCGACAACGGGGTCGGCATCGAGCCGGAGAAGCTCGAGGAGCTTCTGCGCCGGACGCACCGCCCCGACGAGCGCGGCAGCAAGATCGGCCTTTCCAACATCCGCAGCCGCCTCTATTACCTCTATGGCTCGGCCGACTGTCTGACCATCGAGAGCGCGCCCGGGCAGGGCACGACGATCTCGATCCGATTTCAGACCTTCTGATTTTATGCATATTGCACAAAACACTACCCTCTTTTTTGGAGGGTGGTGTTTTTTTCATGAAAAAGTCAAACAAAAAAGGAAGAAATTGCTCTGTTGCAAAACGACAAGATTTTCTATAATGAAATCAGAAAGAAAAACCACTTGAGGAAAAGCGAGGTGCAGCATCATGCAAGGTTCCGAAAGCAGCCTGTTCCGTGCGGAGGGCATCTGCAAGAGCTTCGGACAGGTTCGGGCGCTGGTCGACTTCAACATCGACATTGCGCCCGGTGAGATCCGCGGTCTGGTCGGAGAAAACGGCTCCGGTAAATCGACCTTTTCCTCGATCGCGGCCGGTATGCAAAAATGCGACAGCGGCAGCATGTGGCTCTGCGGCGAGCCGTATCATCCCGGCAACACCGTCGACGCCATGGATCGCGGCGTCAGCATGGTCGTTCAGGAGCAGGGCACGATCTCCAAAATTTCGATCGCGGCGAACATCTTCTTCGGCAAGGAGCATTTGTTCGTGCGCGGCGGCGTTCTGAACGTCCGGCGCATGAACGCCGAGGCAAGGCGGGCGCTTGAGGACATCGGCGTGACGGGCATGGACCCCGCGCAGCTCATTGACACCCTGTCCTTTGAGGATCGCAAGCTCGTCGAGCTGGCGCGCGCGCTCTATTCCAAGCCGAAGCTCTGGATCGTCGACGAGACGACCACGGCGCTCTCGATCTCCGGCCGCGAAATTCTCTATCGCCTGATGCGGCGGATGCGCGACGAGGGCAACGCGGTGCTGTTCATCTCGCACGACATCGAAGAGATCATGCGCATGTGCGATTCGCTGACCATCCTGCGCGACGGCGTTCTGACCGCCAACCTGAAAAAAGAAGAATTCTCGACGGACACGATCCGTCAGCTCATGATCGGCCGCGAGCTTTCCGGCCACTATTACCGCGAGGACAAGGGCGAGAAGCTGAACGACGAGATCGTTCTGGAAATGCAGAGCGTGACCGCCGGCGACCTGCACGACGTGTCGATGCAGCTCCACAAGGGCGAGATCCTCGGCATCGGCGGTCTGAGCGACTGCGGCATCCACACGCTGGGCAAGGTGCTCTACGGCCTGATCCCGCCGTCGCGCGGTGAGGTGCGCAAGGACGCCGGGCAGCGCGTGAAGAGCCCGTCGTGGGCGGTGCGGCACGGCATGGCCTATGTCTCGAAAAACCGCGACACCGAGTCGATGATGCTCGTTTGCAGCGTGAAGGATAACGTCTGCCTGCCGTCGCTGCACGATTTGGCGGCGTTCGGCCCGATCTCCCCGAAAAAGCAGAAAAAGCTCGCCGCGCAGTGGTCGAAAAGAATGGAGGTCAAGGCCAATTCGATCGAGACCTACTGCAACACGCTCAGCGGCGGCAACAAGCAGAAGGTCGTCCTGGCAAAATGGCTGGGCAAGGGCGCCGAGATCCTCATTCTCGACTGCCCGACGCGCGGCATCGACGTCGGCACGAAGGCAGCCATCTATCAGCTCATTGAGGAGCTGAAGGCCGAGGGACGCTCGATCGTCCTGATCTCCGAGGAGCTTCCGGAGCTGATCGGCATGTCCGACCGCATCCTGCTTTTGAAGGACGGCGGCATCTCCGGCGAGTTCTTCCGGAGGGACGGCCTGACAGAAGCCAAGCTGATCGAGAAAATGATCTGAGGAGGGCGCAACATGGAAACGCAAACCGCTCTGAAAAAAATGCCGCGCGGAGCGAAGGTCAAGGAGCTGCTGCTCAAGAATTTCGCCTTCGCCGGGCTGCTGCTGGTCATCGTTCTGTTCGAGATCCTCACGCAGGGCAGACTGCTCGGGCAGAAAAACCTGCTGAACATCTTCAACAACTTCTTCACCATCGGTCTGAGCGCCATGGCCTTCACGTTCATCATGGCGCTCGGCGAGCTGGATCTCTCGGTCGGCGCGATCGTCGGCTTCGCCGCAATGGCGGGCGCCTTCGCCGCGAAGCTCAGCCTCTGGCTGATCCTCCCGGCGGCGCTGCTGGCCGGTCTGCTGGTCGGCGCGCTCAACGGTCTGGCCATTGCGCATCTGCGCGTGGAATCCTTCATCGGCACGCTGGCCATGTCCTTCATCTGCCGCGGCATGACGACCTGGCTGCTCAACGGCTCGGTCGGCGTTCCGATCTCGATGCGCGCCTTCGACGCCAACTGGGTCAAGATCGTGACCTTCGCGGTCGTGATGGTCCTGCTCTATTTTCTCTATGAGCACTGCGCCTACGGCAAGCATTGCCGCGCGGTCGGCGCGTCGAGCGAGGCCGCCCGTCAGTCCGGCGTGCGCTGCAAGAGCGTCCGGACGATGGCCTTCGTCCTCTCCGGCGTCGTGTGCGGTCTGGTCGGCTTCTTCACGCTGATCCGCGGCTGCACCGCCTCGTCCGGCACCGGCAACGCCTTTGAATTCGACGTGCTGCTGGCCGTGCTCTTCGGCGGTATGCCGCTGTCCGGCGGCTGGACGGTGCGCTTCCGCTCCGCCGTGATCGGCGCGGTGGCCATGGCCATTCTGAAGAGCGGCATGTCCCTGACCGGCATCGACGGCATGGTGCAGCAGGTGGTGCAGGGCATCATCCTGATCGTGGTCGTCACGCTGTCCTTTGACCGCAAGAATGCGGCCGTCATCAAGTGATTTACAAGGGAACCCCTTGTGAACAAAAACAGAAACCCAAAAATTAACGGAGGTAAAGAAAAAATGAAGAAACTGATCGCACTCGTTCTGTCTCTCGCCATGCTCGCCTGCCTCTTTGCCGGCTGCTCGAAACCGGCCGACGCAGACAACGGCGACACAACCAAATCCGCAGACAAGGCATCCTTCACCATCGGCTTCCCGTGGGACACGGCAAGCACCGACCCGACGTGGGTCTCCATCTATGAGAGCGTCAAGGTCGCCGTGGAGGGCGCGGGCGGCGAGCTCATCACCGTTCAGACCGACCTGACCGCCGACACCCTCATCAACAACATCACCGAGCTGATCAGCCGCGACGTCGACGGCATCCTGTTCATGCCGGCCTCCGACTCGATGCTCCCCACCGTTGACGCCCTCTGCGCCGAGGCCGGCGTTTACTGGGCGACCATGTTCCGCACCATCAGCGACGACGACATCCGCGAGCAGGTCTACGCCTCGAAATGGTTCGCAGGCGGCTGCAACGAGGACGACGAGGCCTGCGCCTCCAACATCGTTCAGAAAATGGCCGAAATGGGCGTGAAGAACCTCTGCGCGATCAACATCGCCAAGGGCGACACCTCCTCCGACCTCCGCGACAAGGGCGCCGCGATGGGCGTCGAGGCTGCCGGCATCAACCTGCTGAACACCACCTACGGCATCACCGTCACCACCGATATGACCAAGACCATCAACAGCTACATTGCCGCTTACCCCGAGATGGACGGCATTCTGCTGCTCGGCACCTACTGCCCGTCCGCGCTGCCCACGATTGAAAAGGCTCTGGCCGATAACGGCAAGGCCGGTCAGGTCATCGTCGGCCGCATCGACTTCGACGCCACCATGGGCGACTATCTGGCAGAGGGCACGTTCCACGTCTCCTACGGCGGCCAGCAGCAGATCGACCCGCTGATGTCCGCAGTCATCCTCGTCAACAAGGTGCTCGGCACCCCGATCCAGGACGAAGGCCCGACCATCATCATCACCCCGTATCTGGAGCTGACCTCCGCAGAGGAAGCCGCCGAATACACCGAATACTTCCTCGGCGACACCCCCATCTACACCAAGGACGAGGTCAACAGCCTCATGATCAAGAAGACCAACCCCGACGTCTCCGTCGACTACATCAACGAGCTGCTCAAGGGCTTCTCCGTTGCCGACGTCGTCGCCCGCCACAGCAAATAACGTCTTTCACATTTTTGCAACTCCTCTCCATCCCCTGCGTTCCTCTCCGTGGGGCGGGCGCCGCCGGCCCACCCCCCGAACCCACCCGCCCGGCACGGGAAGCAGCCGGAAACCCAATCAAAAGGGTAAGATCTTTCATGAAAAAAATTCTTTTCAATACCGTCAAGACGCTCCTGCTGCCGGTCATCATCTACTGCATCTTCCTTTGCGTCTGCTTTGACCGCTTCAGCAATTGGAACTGCGTTTATACCATCTTCCTGCAATCGATCATCCCCACCATCACCGCCTACGCCGTCGCCTACGGCAACATCTGCGGCGTGTTCGACTTCACGGTCGGCTCGGCGCTCATCGTCAGCGGCGTGGTCGGCGGCCTTTGCGCGGCGAAGTTCGGCTTCGTCGGCATGGTGCTCGGCGCCTTTGCGGCCGGTCTTGTGACCACGGCCGTGACCGGTCTGCTCAACTGGGTGCTCAAAATTCCCTCGCTGGTTCTGACCATGGGTCTGACCATGATCTACGAGATCGTCGGCAAGCAGCTGGCCGGTCAGTTCGGCTTTGTCCAGCTCGACAGCAAGTATGCCTTCCTCGGCTCCTCGCCGAATATCATCTTCGTGTTCCTTGGCTCGATGCTGCTGTTCTACTTCCTGTTCAGCCACACGAAATTCAGCTTCCACATGCGCGCGGTCGGCAGCAACGAGCTGGTCGCCAAAAACGCCGGCATCAAGACCGGCCTCGTCAAATTCAAGTCCTTTGTTTACGGCGGCATTTTCCTCTCCATCGCCGCGATCCTGACGCTAAGCCAGTCCGGCTCGGTCGGCGCACAGACCGGCCTCGGGAGCGTGACGATCGTCTTCAAGCCGCTCATCAGCATCCTGCTGGCGCTGGTTCTGCAGCGCATCTGCAACCTGACCATCGGTATTTTTATCAGCCAATTCAGCCTCAACATTATCTTCATCGGTCTGATCGCTGCCGGTATGCCCGACACCTTCCAGAACGTCGTGCTCGGTCTGTTCCTGTTGATCGTGATGATCTTCTTCCAGAACGCCGAACGCCTCAAGCTGCACCGCTCTCCCCTGCGCAAGGCGCAGCCGGAGCGCGCCTGATGAGAAAGGAAGCATTGCTATGAAATTTCCCGTTCTGACCGCGCAGGAGCGCGCCGCCCGTCTGGCGCCGCCCACTGGAAAGCTTCGCGTGGTCATCGATTCGGATACCTATAACGAGGTGGACGATCAGTTCGCCATCGCCTACGCCCTGATGTCGCCGGAGCGGCTGAACGTCGAGGCCGTCTATGCCGCGCCGTTCTCCTCGGCCTTTCTGGCCAAAATGATGAACGCCGACGCCGGCATCCCCATGACCGCAGATTTGCAGGAGGGGCTGGAGCAGAGCTATCAGGAAATTCTGCATCTGTTCTCCCTGCTCGGCCGCGACCCGGCCGGAATGGTCTTCCGTGGGTCGCCGACCTACCTCACGGATCGCGAAACGCCCGTCGAGAGCGAGGCCGCGCGCGACCTTGTGCGCCGGGCGCACGAGAGCGACGAGCCGCTCTATGTCATCGCCATCGGCGAGATCACGAACGTCGCCTCGGCCATTTTGATGGATCCGTCGATCATCCGCAAGATCGTCGTGGTCTGGCTGGCCGGGCAGCCCTTCCACTGGCCGCACACGGTCGAGTTCAACCTCGGGCAGGATATGCTCGCCTCTCAGCTCATGGTCGAGTGCGGCGTGCCGCTCGTGCTCGTGCCATGCATGAGCGTCGCCTCGAACCTAACCGTCTCAGCCCCGGAGCTGGAGCGTCATCTTCAGGGCACAAGCCGCGTGGGCGACTATCTGACGCACATCGTCACGAGCCAGCTCACGCAGGAGATGGGGCTCAACTGGCTGCGTCTCTTCCACGCCACCTATAACAAGGGGCTCGACGATTACGGCGCGGACGGCGTCCCGATGACACAGACGGCGCTCGCCCCCTCGCGCATCATCTGGGACATCTCGACCGTCGCCTATCTCATCAACCCCGCGTGGTGCCCCTCGCAGGTCGTGCCGCAGGCGCGCCTGACAGACGACATCCGCTGGGACTGCACCGCGCCGCTGGGGCACAGTGTCCGCGTCTGCAAGTATATTTACCGCGACGCCGTCTTCGGCGACCTGTTCGCCAAGCTCGCAAGCGCACCGAAATAACGGAGGAAACCGCATGAATAAAAAGGTTGTTGTGATCGGCGATATTTTTGCCGATATGACCACGCACATCATGGCCTACCCCCACTGCGGAGACGGCACCTATGGCACGCCGATGCACCGCAACGGCGGCGGCACGGGCGGCAATATCGCAGCCGGGCTGGGCGTTCTGGGCGTCGACACCTCGATCATCTGCCGGTTGGGAGACGACGAGGTCGGCCGTTACCTCAAGAACGACATGCTGAATTACCATGTGCACAGCGAGGGCATTCCGCTCGACCCCGAGCACGCCAGCGGTCTGGTGCTCATTGCCGTCACGCCCGACGGCGAGCGCACGATCTGGGTGCTGGCCAACGGCTCGGCCTATGAAAAGCTCAAGCCCGAGGACGTGGCCTATCTGGACAAGGTGCAGCCGGACGCGATCTTCGTCTCCGGCGTGATGATGGGCGTCCACCCGGCGGAGGAGAGCATCTTCGCCGAGCTTCCGAAGTGGAAGGGACGCGCCAAGATCTATTTTGACCCGAATCTGCGCTATCCCCCGGAGGCCATTCCGCCCGCCGTGAAGGCCTCGATGCAGCGTCTGTGCGCCCTGAGCGACGTCGTTCTGACGGGGCAGGGCGAGATGGACGCGCTCGAGCTGCGGCCGCTGCCCGGCCAGACCTTCATCGTCAAGCGTGGCAAGGAGGGCTCCCTGCTGCTCGACGTGCAGCAGCACGAGGTCTTCCGCGTCGCGCCGACCGAGCACGTCGCGACCGACGCCACCGGCGCGGGCGACACCTATGCAGCCGCCTATGTCTGCGCCGAGCTGGAGGGGCGCGGCGTCGAGGACGCCATGCGCTTTGCCACCGTTGCAGCGGGCATCTCTGTCACGCGCAGCGGCGCACGCTCCATGCCGCGCAGAGAAGAGATCGACGACTACATGAAAAAAGAAAGGAACGCAACATGAAACTGAACTGGGACGACTACTATTTTCCGAACGAAATGATGGAGCAGGCCGACGCCATTGAAAACTGCATGAAGGAGCTGACCGGCCGCCTGAACGAGCTGGCCAAGCTGGGAAAGGACGTTGAGCGCGTCTACATCGTCGGCTCCGGCGACTGCTACTTCATCGGCTTCGCCGCCGCCCACGCCTTCCGCAAATACGCCGGGGTCGAGGCCTTTGGCTATGAGGCCTATGACTTCTATCTCCTGCAGCCGAAGGTCGACGAGAAGACCATGGTCGTGCTGTTCAGCTCCTCCGGCAAGTCCCTCTACGTTCTGAAATCGCTGGAATACGTCTCGTCCTGCAACGGCATCGCCGTCGGCGTGACGAACCATGCCGACAGCCCCCTCGGCAAGGACTGCACCGCGCCGCTTGTCACCGCTGCGACCGGCGTTTCCAAATCCTTCCCGACCAAGACCAGCACGAGCGGCCTTGCCCTGATGTTCGCCCTCGCGGCGGCTCTGGGACGCGAAAAGCAGCTCGACGTCGCCGCCTGCGACGCGCTGACCGAGGAGCTGACCGTCAAGACCCCGCAGATCATCCGCCGCATCTATGCCGAGGAGCACGAGAAGATCCGTGCCAACGCGCAGAAGTTCCTTGAGGCGCGCTGCTATGCCTTCGCGGGCAGCGGCCCGGCGCGCAGCGCCAGCATGATCGGCGCGGCGAAGATCATCGAGACCAACCGCATCCGCATCATGACGACCAACGCCGAGGAATATCTGCATCTGAACGGCTTTGCCATCAAGAGCGCCGACGCCGTCGTCGTCATCGGCAACAACATCAGTGACCACCGTGAGCAGCAGGTCGTCGAATACGCCAAGGCGCAGTGCGCCCGCGTGCTTGTCGTCGGCAACGTTGCCTGCGAGGAGACGGAAAACGTCGTCCGGGTCGCGCCTTTTATCTCCGAGCTGAGTCCCTTCCCCGCTGTTCTGGCAAGCATGGTCGTGCTGCATCTGTTCGCCTGCGCCCTGTCGCGCCTGTCCTTCAAGGATCCCGACGCACCGCACGACGTCGACCTGAAGCACGTCATCGAGCTGCTCTACACCGGCCCCGTCGCCGGCTGGCAGGTATAAAGAAAGGAAGCCCGAGATGGAAGTTCTTCATCTGAAAACCGAAAAGCACGAGCTGCATGACCTGACCGCGCAGGTGCGCGAGATCGTCGCGCGCTCCGGCGTGAAGGACGGCATCTGCCTCGTCTACACGCCGCACTCCACCGCCGGCATCGTCATCGCCTGCGGCATCGACCCGAACGCCCTGACCGATGTCGACCGCCTTGTGCGCAAACTCGTGCCGATCGACTCGCCCTTTGCGCACACCGTCGACCCGGCCACCGACGCGGCCGGTCATCTGAAATCCATCCTGACCAACGCCCAGCAGACCTTCCCGGTCGAAAACGGGGAGCTGATGCTCGGCGGCTCGCAGGAGATCTACTTCTTTGAGTTTGACGGCCCGCGCGACCGCAAGGTCTACGTGCAGGTCGTCGGAGCGTGAGCCATGACCTTCCGTGAATTCTGGGGCGACAAAAAGCCCGTCATCGGCATGGTGCATCTCAAGGCGCTGCCCGGAAGCCCGCGCGCCGCGCTCCCGCTCGAGCAAATCTATGACCTCGCCCTGCGCGACGCCGAAGCCCTGATCGAGGGCGGCGCGGACGCCGTGCAGGTGGAGAACCAGTTTGACACGCCCTACCGCCTCGGCGCCGACCTCGGCCCGGAGACGAGCGCGTTTCTGGCTGTCGCCGCAGAAAGGATCAAGACGCGCTTCCCCGAGATCCCGCTCGGTGTCACGGTGCATCTGAACGGCGGCGTGCAGGCCATGGCAGTCGCCAAGGCCGTCGGCGCGGATTTCATCCGCTGCTTCAATCTGATGAACGCCTATATCAGCAACAGCGGCTTCGTCGGCGCGGCTGCGCCCGAGCTGATGCGCTACCGCCGTCAGCTCGACGCGGAGCGGATCATGGTCTTCGGCGATTTTCAGGTCAAGCACGGCAGCCACGCCATCACCGCCGACCGCTCCCTGCGCGAAAAGGCGCATGACATCGCCGTCAGCGGCGCAGAGGCCGCGATCCTGACCGGGACGGCCACCGGCGTCGCGCCGGATGCGGCGCTTCTGAATAAAGTCAGCAAAAATCTTCCGATCCCCGTGCTCATCGGCAGCGGCCTGAACGTCAACAATGCCGCGGCGCTCTGGCCGTTTGCCGGGGGCGCGATCATCGGAAGCGGCTTCAAGCCCGGCGGCGACCTTGACGCGCCGGTCGATCCCGCGCTTGTCCGCGCCTTTATGCGCGCCATTCGCTGAGCGGCCGGTTCGCCGGATTCCGAACGCCGCGCAAAGACCCGGACGCCCATGAAATTACCAAAGAAATTGTTCCTCCCAACAATTTTCCTCTATTTCGTTCCCCCGCAACCGCCCGCCGGGAGCCGCACCGGCGGGCAAACCTCCAAAAAGCTCCCCTGATGCGAACCGTCAGGGGAGCTTCCGTTTCAATATCAATAAATCAGGGGTCAGGCACTGCGCCTGACCCCTCAGCGCGCCGGGCGGCGCGGCCGTTATTTTTTCAAAAACGCAAGATACCCCTCGAGGATGAGCGACGCCGCGACGGCGTCGACGGTGTTCTTGCGCTTTTTTCCGTGGTAGTTGCAGTCCGAGAGGATCTGATGCGCCTCGACCGTGGTGCGGCGCTCGTCCCAGAGCGTCACGGGCATGGCGCAGACCTGCTCGACCAGCGCGGCAAACTCGCGGTAGAGCGCGGCGCGCGGCCCCTCCGAGCCGTCCATGTTGCGCGGGAAGCCCATGACCAGCGCCTGCGCCCCCGTCTCTGCGGCGAGCGCGCGGATGGCCTCGGCGGTCTTCTGCGCATTGCGGCTGTGGATGACCTCGGTGCGCCCGACGATGCTGCCGGTCGGGTCGGAGACGGCGATGCCGGTGCGGGCGTCGCCGTAGTCGATGGCGAGCACGCGCATTTCAGTCCTCCTTTTTCTTCAGCAGCTTTTGCAGCGGCAGCCAGATCAGGAAGGCCAGCAGGCTGCCCAGCAGCGCGGTGATGAGCTGCGTGACGGAGAAGGTCGTGCGCGCGACGGAGAGCGCCTTTTCCGGGAGCTTGGCCGCCTCGCCTGCGGCCGGGAGCACGGCACGCACCACGACGAGCCAGAGGAACACGGCCTTGAGCACCGCGCCGCTGACCATGCCGAAGATCAGCAGCCACGTCCGCGGGAAGCGCGAGACGAGCATCCAGAGGCAGGCAAAGAGCAGATAGCAGCCCAGAACCGTCAGCACGATCACGAGGGACAGGGAGCTGCGTCCCATGCCGAACAGGGTGGCAATGTCGTTATATTGCAGCACGAGGCAGACGCAGATGCTCGCCCAGAAGGCCGCCGCGACCGCGCCGACCAGCAGCACGATGCGGAAGCGGCCGTCGCTCCAGTGCAGGCGCTCGGCCTGCGGCAGCTTCTCGGCCACGCGGCTGCCCGCAAACCAGACGAAGGTCATATAGATCAGGTTTCCGGCCATGATCGCCGGGACGATCGCGGGATAGGCGCTCATGATCGGACTGCCGGTGATGAGCCATGAGGTCAGCGGCGTGACCACGGAGAGCACCGCGCCGCTCCAGAAGCCGCAGGAGAGCGCGGCGACGGCGAGGATGCAGTTGATGACCGGGCCGGTGATATAGGGCGAGAGGTTTTTCAGAAATTGGCTTGCCACGCAGAGCGCCAGCAGGAGCGCCGTGCGGCAGAGCGTGCGAACTTGTGTTTTCGACATAAACTCATTCCTTTTCTTTCGTAGTACTTTCATTATAATCACATTGCGCGCAAAACACAAGGAAAAATCTTGACAGGTTCTCTGTCGAATGCTATACTTTTTTCAGAAGTTATGCAAGGCTAACAGATAGAGGAGTGAGAGCATGACACTCAAGGATTTGAAGGTCGGCAGCAGCGGCATGATCCGCGCCGTGGGCGGCGAGGGCATTCTGCGCTGCCGGCTGCTGGATATGGGGCTGATCCCCCGCACGCGCGTGACGGTCGTGAAGATCGCGCCGATGGGCGACCCGATGGAGATCCGTCTGCGCGGCTATGAGCTGACGCTGCGGCTCGACGACGCGGCGCAGATCGAGCTGGAGCCGGAGGTGCAGAAATGAACAAGCTGCTTTTTGCCCTGGTCGGCAACCAAAACTGCGGAAAAACGACGCTTTTCAACCAGCTCACCGGCGCAAACCAGCACGTCGGCAATTTCCCGGGCGTAACGGTCGACAGCAAGACCGGCCTCCTGCGCGGCACGAAAAGCTGCGAGATTGCCGACCTGCCGGGCATCTATTCCATGCGCCCCTACACCGCCGAGGAATTCGTCACACGGGATTTCGTGCTCAACGAGCACCCGGACGGCATCATCAACATCGTTGACGCGACGAACATCGAGCGCAACCTGTACCTGACGCTGCAGCTGCTCGAGCTGCGCATCCCGATGGTGCTGGCGCTGAACATGATGGACGAGGTGCGCGGCAACGGCGGCACGATCGACGTGCAGAAAATGTCGGAGGAGCTGGGCATTCCGGTCGTTCCGATCGCCGCAGCCAAAAACGAGGGCATCGACGAGCTGATCGACTGCGCCGTGCGCACTGCGCGCGAGAAAATTCTGCCGCAGCGCGTCGATTTCTGCGACGACGGCCCGGTGCACCGCTGCATCCACGCCGTCTCCCACCTGATCGAGGACCACGCCGAGCGCGCCGGGATTGCCCGCCGCTTTGCCGCGACGAAAATGATCGAGGGCGACGCGGACATCATCAAGCGTCTCGCCGTCAACCAAAACGAGCTGGAGCTGCTCGAGCACAGCATCGTCGAGATGGAGGACGAGGGCGGCCTCGACCGCAACGCGGCCATCGCGTCCATGCGCTATGATTACATCGAGCGCCTGTGCGGCAAGACCGTCGTCAAGTGCCGCGAGAGCCGCGAGCACATCCGCAGCGTCCGGATCGACCGGGTGCTCACAAACAAATATGCCGCGCTGCCGCTCTTCGTCGGCATCATGCTGCTGATCTTCTGGCTGACCTTCGACGTCGTCGGCGCGGGCTTGCAGGATCTGCTGGCGCTTGGCATCGATAAGCTCGGCGCGCTGGCCGACCGCGGCCTGACCGCCTACGGCATGAACCCCGTGATCCACAGCCTCGTCGTCAAGGGCATCTTCGCGGGCGTGGGCAGCGTCGTGAGCTTCCTGCCGATCATCGTTGTGCTGTTCTTCTTCCTGTCCATTCTGGAGGACACCGGCTATATGGCGCGCGTCGCCTTCGTGATGGATAAGCTCCTGCGCCGTCTCGGTCTCTCCGGCCGCAGCTTCGTGCCGATGATCATCGGCTTCGGCTGCACCGTCCCGGCCGTCATGGCCACGCGCACCCTGCCCTCCCAGCGCGACCGCCGCATGACGATCCTGCTGACGCCGTTCATGTCCTGCTCGGCGAAAATTCCGATCTATGCGGCCGTCTCCGCCGCGTTTTTCCCGCAATATGCCGCGCTGACCATGGGCGCGCTCTATTTCGGCGGGATGCTGGTCGGCGTGCTGCTGGCGCTCGTGATGAACAAGACTGCCTTCCGCGGCAAGCCCGTCCCCTTCGTGATGGAGCTGCCAAATTACCGCCTCCCGTCGTTCAAGAGCGTCATGATGCTGCTGTGGGACAAGGCAAAGGACTTTTTGCAGCGCGCGTTCACGGTGATCTTCGTGGCGACGCTGGTCATCTGGTTCCTACAATCCTTCGACACGCGGCTGAACTTCGTGCAGGACAGCTCCAAGAGCCTGCTGGCGCTGATCGGCCGCTGGATCTCGCCAATCTTCCGCCCGCTGGGCTTCGAGGACTGGCGCATCTCCACCGCCCTCATCACCGGCTTCACCGCCAAGGAGGCCGTTATCAGCACGATGGGCGTGCTGATGGGCGTCGGCTCGACCGCCGAGCTGACGCGCGCCCTGCCCGCCCTGTTCACGACCGCCTCGGCGCTCAGCTTCCTGACCTTCACCCTGCTCTACACGCCCTGCGTCGCGGCCACAGCCGCCATCGGGCGCGAGCTGGGCGGCCGCTGGCGCGGTGCGCTCGTTGCGGTGTTCCAGTGCGTGATCGCGTGGCTCGTGGCGCTGCTGGTCTATCAGGGCGTGCACCTGCTGTTCTGAAATGCGTCCGCTCGATTGGCTCGTGCTGGCGCTCGTCGCCCTCTGGCTGGCGGCCGCCCTGCTGTTCCTGCTGCGCAGGAAAAAGCGCGGCTGCGGCTCCTGCGGCGGCTGCGGTGGCTGCGGCGGAAGCTGCGCCGCCTGCCCGCACTGCAAAAAATAAACCGACGCCGCCGCTTTGCAAACGCAAAGCGGCGGCGTTCTGTCTCAGGGATTCACAACGTTGATCGGATGCCCGGCGAGGTAGGCGCGGAGATTCTCGGCGGCGAGACGGTGCAGCCGGATGCGCGTCTCCTTCGGCGCCCATGCGATGTGCGGCGTGAGGATGCAGCGCGGCGCGGTCAGCAGCGGGTGCCCGGCCGGGATCGGCTCGACCGTCACAACGTCCGCGCCGTAGCCGCCGAGCGTCCCGGCGTGCAGCGCGTCCGCAACGGCCTGCTCGTCGACCAGCGCCCCGCGCGCGGTGTTGAGCAGCAGCGCGCCGGGCTTCACTTTTTGCAGCGCGGCAGCGTCGATCAGGCGGGTGCTCTGCGGCGTCAGCGGGCAGTGCAGCGAGATCACGTCGCTCTGCGTCAGGAGCTCGTCGAGCGTCGTGTAGCGCGCACCCTCCGGAACGGCCTTCTCGTGCCGCGCCGTGACGAGCAGACGCATATCGAGCGCCAGCGCAAGGCGTCCGACGGCCTGCCCGATCGCGCCGTAGCCGATCAGCCCCATGGTCTTGCCCGCAAGCTCCGTCAGCGGCGCGCGCAGGCAGCAGAAGTCGGGGCAGTTCGTCCAGTCGCCGCGGTGCACCAGCGCGTTATATTGCCCGACCTGCTGCGTCAGCTCCAGCAGCAGCGCCAGCGTCATCTGCGCGACCGCGCCGGTGGAATAGCCCACGATGTTGCAGACGGGAATGCCGCGCGCCCGGGCGGCGTCAAGGTCGACGATGTTATAGCCCGTGGCCAGCAGCCCGATCAGCTCCAGACGCGGCGCGGCCTGCATGGCCGCCGCGTCGAGCGGCACCTTGTTCGTGAAGATCACCTGCGCGTCGGCGATGCGCGCGGCCAGCAGCTCCGGCGGCGTCCGGTCATAGACCGTCAGGTCGCCGAGCCGCTCCAGCTCCTCCCAGCTCAGATCGCCGGGGTTCGAGGCGTAGCCGTCGAGAATGACGATCTTCTTTTTCATGCGCCCCAGAACTCCCGCGCAGCCTTGCGCTGAACATACATGAACCAGACAAAGGCCAGCACGGGCAGCACGATCATCGCCAGGTCGAAATAGATCAGCCCGGAGAGCTTCACAACGTAGCTCAGCAGCGTGTAGACCACGGCGAGCACCAGCATCACGACGCTGAAGATCACGCAGCGCGGGAAGATGTAGTCGATGAAGCCGAGGGCGTCGAGGCAGTCCGCAGGCTTGCAGTTGCCGGGATAGATGAACTTGTTGTCAACCAGCTCGCAGGTCACGCGCAGACGGATCGCGCTGTAGAGCGCATAGGCGGCGCAGCCGACCAGCATCACGATCAGCACGATGCGGAAGGTGTTGTCCAATGCCGCCCCGCCGGCCGTCTCGGTCGTCTTTGCCGCGTCGAAAAGCAGTTTCATAGTGTGGCCTCCATAAATTTGATAGCTTCATTATAACAATTGTGCGGCGGAAATGCAACCGAAAGCCTTGGGAATCTCTGATGAAATCGCAAGAGCGGTCAGCGAGGGATTTTGTTCCAAATTGAGGTTTGGAAATCGCAGGAATCCTTTGCGTATTTCAAGATTTTCAAACCGATAAGTTGGGGCAAAAGACCCGCTGAGCGCCGCAGCTGATTTATTCAGAGATTCCCTTGTATTTCCGCCGCAATTGTGGTAAAATAAATTAGTTTTGACACATCATTCCACGCGCCGGTGTCCGGCGCGGCAAACAGGACGGTATCGAATATGGGAATTCCGCATTAAACGCCCTTCCGGGATTCGATCAAACATACGGAAGGAGTAAAGATATTATGTCAACCTTACAACAGGAGATCAGCCGCCGCCGGACCTTCGCGATCATTTCGCATCCGGACGCCGGCAAGACCACCCTCACCGAAAAATTCCTGCTCTACGGCGGAGCGATCGCGCAGGCGGGCGCCGTCAAGGGCAAAAAGAACGCGCGCGCGGCCGTCTCGGACTGGATGGAGATCGAAAAGCAGCGCGGCATTTCCGTGACCTCGTCGGTCATGCAGTTCCAGTATGAGGGCTTCTGCATCAACATCCTCGACACGCCGGGGCACCAGGACTTCTCAGAGGACACCTACCGCACGCTGATGGCGGCGGACTCGGCCGTCATGGTCATCGACGGCGCAAAGGGCGTCGAGCCGCAGACGCGCAAGCTCTTCAAGGTCTGCGCCATGCGCCACATCCCGATCTTCACCTTCATCAACAAGCTCGACCGCGAGGCCAAGGATCCGTTCGATCTGCTCGACGAGCTGGAAAAGGAGCTGGGCATCGAGACCTACGCCGTCAACTGGCCGATCGGCTGCGGCAAGGAGTTTCAGGGCGTCTATGACCGCCAGCAGAGCCAGATTTTGTTCTTCTCGGGCGTCTCGGGCAAGAAGCGCGCGGAAAAAATGGAGGTCGCGCTCGATTCCGGGCTGGTCGACGAGATGCTCGGTGAGCGCCGCGCCGCCCAGCTGCGCGACGACGTCGAGCTGCTCGGCGCGGGACGTGAATTCGACATGGACGAGGTGCGCGCCGGCACGCTCAGCCCTGTGTTCTTCGGCTCGGCGCTGACGAATTTCGGCGTGGAGCCGTTCCTCGAGGCGTTCCTGCGCATGACGCCGCCGCCCCTGCCCAGAACGGCCGACTGCGGCGTGATCGACACCTTTGATCCCGATTTTTCGGCCTTCGTCTTCAAAATTCAGGCAAACATGAACAAGGCGCACCGCGACCGGCTGGCCTTCCTGCGCATCTGCTCGGGCAAATACGAGCGCGAGGCCGAGGTCTTCCATGTGCAGGGCAACCGCAAGCTGCGCCTGTCTCAGCCGCAGCAGATGATGGCGCAGGAGCGCGAGATCATCAACGAGGCCTATGCCGGAGACATCATCGGCGTGTTCGACCCCGGCATCTTCTCCATTGGCGACACGCTGACCGTTCCGGGCAAAAAGTTCAAATTCTCGGGCATTCCGACCTTCGCGCCGGAGCATTTCTCCCGCGTCAGCCCGAAGGACACCATGAAGCGCAAGCAGTTCGTCAAGGGCACGGAGCAGATCGCGCAGGAGGGCGCGATCCAGATCTTCCGCGTGCCGAACACCGGCATGGAGGAGGTCATCGTTGGCGTCGTCGGCACGCTGCAATTCGACGTGTTCCGCTATCGGATGCTGTCGGAATACGGCGTGGAGCTGCGCATGGAGGGACTGCCCTACGAGGTTCTGCGCTTCATCAAAAAAAGTCCCTGCGGCGAAAAGGAGCTTTATCTCTCCTCCGACTGCGAGCTGCTTGAGGATTATCGCGGCCATAAGCTGCTGGTGTTCTCCAGCCCGTGGGCGATCGACTTCATCCTGCGCCGCAATCCGGGGCTGGAGCTGAGCGAGACGCTTAACGAGGACGAGGCAACGCAGTAAGTGCGGGTATAGCGAAGCATAGCCTCGCAGGGATATACATTTGAGTGATAAAAACGGTAGGTTTTATTGAAAAACCTACCGTTTTTATCACTGCACGGCCGTGATACGGCCGCGGCAGTCCGAAAAAAATGATATAAGGGAAGCTCTGATACTGATTCTTGATTAAAATATTGAATCAAGAATCCCGTGTGCTGCGCACACTCGCGCGGTATAAGAAAATCGGGACGCGGCAAGGGCTTGCCGCGTCCCGAACCTGCTTTCCGGGGATTTATTTCGGCTCTATGACGAGAAACACGCTTCCGTCAACGAGCGTGACGGTCGCGGGGACGGCGGCGCTCTCGTTGCTGGCGCCCAAGGGGAAGGCGGACGTCAGCCGATGCCGCTCCAGCGGGTATTTCGCGTCGGCGATCGAGACGACGGCGCTTTCCGTCGCCGCGAAGATCGAGAAAAACCGATTTGGCGCGACGGTGCGCCGGTCGCCGCTTCCGCAGAGCGCGCAGACGGTGCAGTGCTCGTCGATCAGGACGCCGTCGGCCTGCCGCTCCTTGAGAAAGAGCAGCGCCTGCAAATTTGCAAGACTGTGCGAGAGGCGTTTGCCGCCGAGCGCGCCGAAGATCTCAAAGCGGCGAAAGCCGCGCTTCAGACCCTCGCGCAGCGCCGAGATCGTGTCCGTGTCGTCCTTGACGGACGGCAGCAGCACGCAGGGCACGCCGTCCGGGCGGAAGCCCAGCGAGTCGGTGTCGCCGACGAAGAGATCCGGCTCCACGCCCAGACGGTGCAGATAGCGGTAGCCCGCGTCGGCGGCGATCAGCAGCGCGGCCGGATGTGTCCCGGCATAAGCCCGGTAGTGCTCCGGCGAGAAATCGCCTGCGGCGACGATGCGGCAAACGTCCTCCCCCTGTCTCATCTGCGCTCGAAATTCTTGGAGACGGCGGGGATGCGATAGATCAGCGCCGCGACGGCCATTGTCTGCACAGTACAACGGTTCAACCATGTCATAGATCTCATTGAAATCCACTGCTGCGTCAATCTTGCGCAGCAAATGCTCCTTTGGCGCCAGACTTTCGGTGTCTACAATCTCAAAAATTCCCCGCTCCATTTTCCAGCGTTCCAGCATCTTTCATCACCCAGAACCATTATATCATAATTTATTCGAAAAAGCCCAGCATAGCTGAGCTTTTTCGACGGTCTGAAAACTTCGGAAGGGGTCTTCCGGAGCTTTCACCATTATTTTACTACAAAAATCGTCTGCCTTAAGATAATTAGCGCAAATCCTCGCGGCGAAGATACTTGCCCAGAGGCTTGGCAAGCAAGCCGACTGCAACAGCGGTGAGAGCGATGTTCGGTACCATGTAAGCGCCGTTGTACAGAAGGGAATACAGCCAGGGATTTGATGTAGTCACGCCGAAAATGGTCGTGTTTTCCACAATGGCGTAAATTGTGATACCACTGACAAAGTGGACAAGGAAGCGGCCGAGACCGCCGATGATCGCCGCAAGCCACGCGGTCTTGGACTTGCCCTTGAGCAGTCCGGCGAAGCCGACGAACATATACGCGACGCTGTAGTCCAGCAGCATGGACTCCCAGTTGACGGCGTGGCCGCCGCCGATGAAGAACTTCAGCGTGCCGAACACCAGTCCGGCGCCGAGGCCGTAGCCCACGCCCCAGCGGATGGCGCACAGTACCAGCGGAATCATGACCAGACTGATCGAGCCGCCGAGGGCGGCGACGTCCACCTTTGCATAACTCAGCGCCAGCGCTGCGGCGGTAAACATTGCGCATTCGCACAGAGTGCGCAGATTCTTGTTTCGCATCTAAGATGCCCTCCCTAAAAATAAAAATTCCGCACGCAAACCGTTCTCGGAAAGCATTGCGGAAGTCAGATTCTTTCCCTACGACGGCATGATCCGTATCAGGTTCGCGGGTCAGGGCGTCTGTCGCCCAATCTCAGCCGAAAGCATCCGGCACCCCGAAGAAGGTTCTATGCGGTTATGCTCAGTATACTCTATGCGCGCGAAAATGTCAAGAGAACCCAGCCGTGTTTCCTGATAATCCTTGCAAATAGGGGGAAAATATGGTATATTGTTGAAAACGGAACATTCTACAGAAAACCGAGGTTATTCAAATGCTGAGCATTCGCGATCTATCCTACCGCGTGTCCGGGGAGGGCGGCGACGTCGACATTCTGCGCGGCGTGACGCTGGACATTCCGGACAAGCGCTTTGTGGTCGTCACCGGGCCGAACGGCGGCGGCAAGACGAGCCTCGCCCGCACGATCATGGGCATCAACCCGGCCACGAGCGGCCAAATCATCTGGAACGGGACGGACATTACCGCCCTCTCCGTCACCGAGCGCGCCAAGCTGGGCATCTCCTACGGCTTCCAGCAGCCGCCGCGCTTCAAGGGCATGAAGGTGCGCGACCTGCTCGACGTCGCAGCTGGTGAAAAAATGACTCATGACATGGCTTGCGCCTACCTGACCAAGGTCGGGCTCTGCGCGCGGGATTATATCGACCGCGACGTCGACGCCAGCCTCTCTGGCGGCGAGGTCAAGCGCATCGAGATCGCGACGATCCTTGCGCGCAAAAGCAGCCTGATGATCTTCGACGAGCCGGAGGCCGGCATCGACCTCTGGTCGTTCGCACGTCTGACCGAGACGTTCCAGGAGATCCACGACAAAAAAGAGGCGACCATCCTCATCATCTCCCATCAGGAGCGCATCATCCGTCTGGCCGACGAGATCATCCTGATCGCCGGAGGCACAGTCGCGGCGCGCGGCAGCGTGGACGAAATTTATCCGAGGATCATGGCCGACACCGTTGTCGGCTGCAACCGTCTGGAGGTGAACGGAACATGCTGAACGAGGTACAGGAGCACATTTTGCAGATCGTCGCCGATATGAAGGGCACGGGCGAGGGCGCGGTGAACATCCGCTCGGACGGGCAGAAGGCGTTTCGCCGCAACAGCGAGCACATCACCATCGAGTCGAAAACCGATAAGGACGGCATCGACATCCGCATTGCGCCGGGCACAAAGCACGAATCCGTGCACATTCCCGTGGTTCTGACGAAGCCCGGCTTTCAGGACATGGTCTATAATGACTTTTTCGTCGGCGAGGGCGCGGACGTGACGATCGTCGCGGGCTGCGGCATCCACAACTGCGGCGACTGCGACAGCCAGCACGACGGCATCCACACGTTTTACGTCGGCAAAAACGCCCGCGTGAAGTATATCGAGAAGCACTACGGCGAGGGCGAGGGCAGCGGCAAGCGCATCCTCAATCCGCAGACCATCCTCTATCTGGAGGAGGGCGCGACCGTCACGCTCGAGACGAGCCAGATCCGCGGCGTCGACGACACCAAACGCTTCACCAAGGCCGAGTGCCGCGGCGCGAACAGCGAGATCGTCATCCGCGAAAAGCTGCTGACCCACGGCGCGCAGCACGCCGTCTCGGAGATGGAGGTCTATCTCAACGGCGAGGGCAGCCGCACGCAGGTCGTCTCGCGCTCGGTCGCGCAGGGAAGCTCGTCGCAGGTGTTTTATCCGCGCGTTGAGGGCAACAACCGCTGCTTCGGCCATGTCCAATGTGACGCGATCATCATGGACAGCGCCCGCGTGCAGGCCATTCCGGCCATCACCTGCAACCATGTGGACGCCAGCCTGATCCACGAGGCCGCCATCGGCCGCATCGCAGGCGACCAGATCCTCAAGCTCGAGACGCTGGGGCTGACCCCGGAGCAGGCCGAGCAGAAGATCCTCGAGGGCTTCCTGCGCTAATGCTGATTCTTGGGAGCCTCTGATCCTGATTCTTGGGAACCTCTGAATCAAACGGAGCGGCACAGCAGAAGCTGTGCCGCTCCGTTCGATTTTGATATGGACGCCTGCTTTCGAGCGGGCGTCCTGCGGTTATGCAAAGGGAGCCGCCCGAGGGCGGCTCCCTTGCTATGCATTTTAATCAGGAAACAGCTTGAAATTTCTGTTGTTTGAAGCCGGTTCAGTTTGCCAGCTTGTACAGCGCAATTTCGCTCTGGCCGCCCGGCTTCTTGCCAAAGAAGCGGAACCAAAGGCCGGTCTTGCTGTTTGTCTTGTTGAACTGGAACGGAGCAGTACCATCGAGAACCTTGACCACGCCGTCTTCCACCTTGATGGACAGCGCCTTTGCGGAGTCGCTGAAAATGAGCTTGTTCTTTCCGGCAGAAGCGGTCAGGTACTTGCCAGCGTTAGCGCCGCCGTTGAGCTTGAAGGAGTAGCCGTCGCCTTCCTTGGCAACCGTTACTTCGCAGGCCTTGATCGCATCGGACGACGGGATCTTGCCGTCGGTGAAGGTTGCGGTGACGAAGTTCTGGGTTTCGTCGATGCCCTTGAACACGTAGGCTTCCGTCTCGGAGGCTTCGTAAACGATCAGGTAGGTTCCACTCCAGTCGTTCTGATCCTCGGTGACCTTCTCGTAGCGCGCGCCGGTGGCCGGTGTGCTGATGGTCGCGCCGCAGCGATCGCAGATGTTATCCTTGTTCTCGTCGATGTGACCCAGAGCCGGGAGATCCACGGTCTTGGTGTCCGTGCCGAAGCCGTCCTCGGTGAAGGTGGCGGTGAAGACGCGCTTGCCCTCTGCGGTGCAGGTCGCGGCGGGATCGTCCTTCGCGGTGACGGTGCCGGTCGCGGTGAGCTTGTCGCCGCAGCCGCTGACCGTGCATTCCTTATAGGCGGTGCAGGTGAAGCTCTCGCCATCAGCAGTCCACGTGTACTTCACGTCGCCGTAGGTGTGCTCGTGAGCCGGGGTGACGATCTTGATGCGGCCCGCGCCGGTCGGATTGGCATAGATGGAATCCGCGCCAACAACGCCGCTGAGCGTGCCGGTGATGTACTTGATGAGGACTTCGTTGTCGATGGCAACCTCCTGCGCAAGGATCTTGCAGCCTCTGAAGACGGTGTAGCCGTCGCCGCCGTTGATGAGCATGTAGTTGTGGCCGCCGAGGGTGTAGGTCTTGTTGACGTCGAGCGGTTCGCCGTTGACCTTCACGTCGGTGACTCTGTGCTCACCCTCAAGCTTCTCGAATTCCTTGTTCTCGTTGAAGCGAGCGGGGGTCGGGATCGCAGTGTTGATGGTGTACTCAATGCCGGAGACCTGCAGGAAGCCGCCGGATTCGCCCGGGCACGCAGCCGAGCCGATCTCCAGAGCCGTCCAGAGCTGCTCGCCGGTAACCTCGATCTTGCAGGCTGAGTTGCCGAACGGATGCACGGCAATGATCTGGCCATAGGTGATGTCGCCCTTGTTGATGTTAGCGCGGACGCCGCCGCCGTTGACGAAAGCAACGTCGGTCTTGAGCAGGTCGCGGTAAGCATCGGCGCAGAGGTCGCCGAGGTTGGTCTCGGCGTTGCGGACAGCGCGTTTGCCGGTCGCAGGGTCGAGCGTAGTGAGGTCGACCTCGGTTCTGGCGACGACCGTATTGCTGACCTCGTCGACCTCGGCCTTGATCTCAGCGACCTTGGCCGCGATGACCGCGTCAGCCTCGTAGAGATAACCCTCGCTGTTCTTCAGCGGCAGGTTTTCGGCCGTGATCGTGCCATCGGCGGCAATGGTCATCTTGCCGACGTTCTCCAGCTTCGTGCCGGTCTGGGCAACGGGGATATCCTTGCCGTCCTTATTCTTCTGGGTGGTGGCAAAGGTGCTGTGGGAATGGCCGTCGATGAGCGCATCGATGCCGGTGGTGTTGGCGATGACAGAGGTGGAGGTCCAGGGCTCGGACTGCTCGTCGATGCCGAGATGGCCGACGGCGATCACGTAGTCAGCGCCCTCCGCCTTGGCAGCGTCGACCGCCTTCTGCACGACGGTGTAGAGCTTTTCGCCCGTGCTGTCGTTGCAGAAGTCATAGATGTATTCGCCCGCCTCGTTCTGGAAGAACGCCGGGGTGGACTTCACAAGCGTCTCGGGGGTGGTGATACCGACAACGGCGACCTTCTTATCGCCGACGGTGAAGATCTTGTAAGCGTCGAGGACGGCCTTATCGGCGGTCTTGTCCCAGAGGTTCGCGGAGACATACGGGGTGTTGTCGCCGTTGACGATCTCGAGGAAGCGGCCAAAGCCATAGTCGAACTCGTGGTTGCCGGGGACGGCGACGTCATAACCGACGGCCTTCATCAGGTCGACCATGCACTGGCCGTTGGTGAGGGTGGTGGCGACGGAGCCCTGGATGTTATCGCCGGCGTCGACAATCAGGTCAGCGCCCTTCATCGCGGTCGCCGCATAGGGATAAAGCTCATAAGCGCCGTGGACGTCGTTGGTGAAGCAAACCGTGATGTCCTTGCTCGGCTGCGGCTCTTCAGCGGTCTTGACATAGAACTGGAAGCCGAAGTCCTTCTCCGTAACGCGATCCGCGCTGGC
>ENA-UOIY01000539-UOIY01000539.1-human-gut-metagenome-genome-assembly--contig:-P114-NODE-539-length-60980-cov-8.094510_pt1 | contig 60980 bp, 61 predicted proteins | sample MGYA00242335_ERZ723882 | MGnify/ENA metagenome assembly ERZ723882 | reverse complement strand
ATCATTGCCTTGAAGGCATGGTGCATACCACCGGCTTAGCCGGTGGTTTTGATTGGTGATTATTGCAGTAGCGCTGGCAATGAACCAAACATGAATACCAGTAACTTCTCAGACAAGTGATGCTATTCGGTGTCAAAACAAACAAGATTCCGTATAATTTGGCAATTACCTCTATGCTCTTTCGATACTCTATGATAAAGTATATATTGTCAGGTTTGCTATGAATTGTGTTTACTTTTCAGGAGGATTAGGAAATGAAGTCCTGCAAATTCTGTAGTACACATGTTGAGGACAGTGTCACGCATTGCCCTTCGTGTGGTTCAAACACATTCAGATATCTTTGCGAGAATTGCGGCACTGCTTTTGACAGCGCATACTGCCCAAACTGCGGCATCAAGGCTGGACAGAAAAAGAAAGTATGCCCGGAGTGTCATTCTATTTACTTCACCCCTGCTTGCCCTCACTGCGGGTATACAGAAATTAGGAAGCCGGTTATCCAACAGACAGTCGTTCATGAACGTGTGTATGTAGAGCCTTCGGATGAAGATGACGAGAATGAACAATCGCAAGCGAAAGAGAAAGGAACCGGCTGCGGTTGTCTGGTTTTCATTTTGGCCTTTGTAATTCTTGGCATGGTTGCGTTCAATGTGATGTCGGCCACACCGAAGAAGGTCACTCATACTTAGACTGGAGCCATGTTTATGTCAGTCAGCAGGCCAAAGGCGAAGGTGCGTCCCATCCCAACGCCATCCACCAGCTCCGGATCGCTGTTGCTGAAGAAGCCGCCTCTGTCATTGCCGCCCGTGTACAGGCTGTCGATGTCCAGTATCGCCTGTGTCAGCCCTTCACAGCGCCGCTGGTCATGCCAGCCACGAAATAGCGGTTGAATATCAGGTAGATGATCATCATTGGGATCATGGAAATGGCAGTTCCGGCCAGTATCAGGTTCCAGGAGGAGGCTGCAGCGCCGGAGGATTTCAGCCGCATGATACCGACCACCAAAGGCATGCGCTTGGGATCAGTCATGGTGAATACCATGGGCAGCATGTAATCATTCCAGCTGCTGCGGAAGGCCAGGATGCCTACGGTAGCAATCAGCGGCTTGCATAGCGGGAAAATGATGTTGTAGTAGATGCGGAAGAAGGAGCAGCCATCAATCTTGGCTGCCTCGTCAATTTCAGTGGGGATGGTGTTGATATACCCTCGGGCAATGAACAGATGTGGAAATCAGCACCCCGCGGGATCGGAAGGGCGAGTTTGAGCCGCAGCTGCTCAAGAAGAACCAAACCAGCATCAGCCAGGACATCGAGGAAAAGATTCTGTCTATGTATGCCAAAGGAATGACGACGTCGGATATCGAAACTCATATCCGGGACATTTACGGCGTGGAGATATCGGATACCACCGTCAGCAGAATCACGGACAAGATCCTGCCCATCGTCAGGGAATGGCAGCAGAGACCCCTGGAAAGCACCTATGCCGTCGTTTTCATGGACGCCATCCACTACCATGTCCGCAGCGAAGGGCAGATCGTAAAAAAGGCCGTGTATATCGCCATTGGAATTGATCTGGAAGACCGCAAGGACGTTCTGGGCATGTGGGTCGGGGAAAACGAGAGCGCCAAGTACTGGGCGATGGTGCTCAGCAGCCTCAAAAATCGAGGGGTCAACGACATTTTCATCGCGTGCACAGACAACCTGACTGGCTTTTCGAACGCCATCAATGCAGTGTTTCCACAGACAGACATCCAGAACTGCATTATCCACCAGCTGCGCAATTCGAGCAAATATGTGTCCTACAAGGATTTGAAACCGCTCATGGCCGATCTCAAAGCTGTTTATGCCGCAGTAGATGAACCGTCGGCCCAAAGCGCCCTGGATGCCTTTGAAGAAGCCTGGGGAAAGAAGTATCCCCGGATCGCCGCTTCCTGGCGGGAAAACTGGGCGAATCTGAGCACGTATTTCAAGTTCCCGCAGGAGATTCGTCGGCTGATCTATACGACCAATGCCATTGAGGGTTTCAATCGCCAGCTTCGCAAGGTCACCAAATCCAAGACGGTTTTCCCTACGGATGACAGCCTGCTGAAAATGCTGTATCTCGCCATGATGGACATCACGAAGAAATGGACGGGACGGCGGCAGGATTGGAGCGTCATTCATGCCCAATTGGCGATCTATTATGCCGACAGGATGTCCGGGTAACAGAAATCCCTTGCCCGTCAAGGGTAAATGAACAGCGGCTGCGCCGCTGCCCTTGACAGGCTGCGGAATTTCTGTTGCATAGCAGCCAAGGCGGCGAACAGGGTACCCTGCCCGCCGCCTCGATCCACTTTAGTTTTTGCACCAGCTTTTGAGTTTACACAAATTGGGGATAGACCCTTGCTCCACTGGATGAACCATTACCCCCGTAGAAAACTCGATTACGCTTCTGCTTTTGAGCAGTCTGCTCTTGCTCCCATCCTATCCAAGGCATACCTCCGGGCTTTTTCTGTTAATCCTTAGATGCGGTATCCTTTTCGTCCGGTACAGTTTCAATGATCTCATTAATGTTGCAGTTCAGGGCTTCGCATATTTTTAAAAGTACATCTGTTGTTAAGTTTTCGCCTTTTCCTAATTTAGCTAGGGATGCAGTGCTGATGCCGCTCATTTCGCGGAGTTGCTTTTTTGAAATCTCTTTTTCAAGCAGGATTCTCCATAAAGGCTTATAGCTAATTCTCATTTAAACTCCTCCATCTCGCCACATTGGCGGACGATTCAGCTAAAAAATGTAGTGGTTTTGAAAATCCATGCAGTCCTGTGTTGAACTTCTACTATGTTTTAGAGGCTTTGACCGGCTAAACATGCATAAGATATGAATAAATATTAGCGCGTGAAATCAGGGAAACGGCCTGATATGCGGGTATGGTTGCTAACGGAACGGGTCACCTGATTAGCTAAATTGCAAAGCTGATGCTGGAAAATCTAACAGCTACCGCGTAGGTTTGCTCGGTTAATAGAAAATGCTTTATATAACTATCTTAAAATTTGCGATGACAAATTTCTGATTGACCATCGTGTTCTATTATGCTATAGTATGAATTGGTTTTATCCGTTCAGCTACGAGTGTTTGCAATTTTGAGATCCAACAAAGGGGAGCGCTGTTAGAAATCAGGGCAAAATGTTGGCAACCTGCAAACAAAACCCCTGAATCTGCTAGCAGAAGGGCCTGGGATAAAAAGAAAAGCGCCCGCTTTTGTTAGCAGGCTGCTGTTAGCAGCTTTTTGCTCCCAAAACGGGCTTTTTTGGCGATCCCGGCGCGATTCGAACGCGCGACGTTCCGCTTAGGAGGCGGACCCTCTATCCTGCTGAGGTACGGGACCATGTCCTCGAAATCCTTATTTCACAAGGCTTTCGAGCTTTTCGTTCTTCCTGACCGAGGGAAGTAATCCGGGCTTTCCGCGTTAGCTGTCTAACTGCGGGCGGCGTGTTCGACTTTCACGAGCCCTTCATCTTCCGCCTGATGTTAGCAGTTTGGCGGTAGCTCTGGGAGGGAAAATCGGACGAAATCAGGAGGAATCTTGCTATCCGGTCGCTCAATTCAGGCGGCAGTCCGACTTCTTATTAGGAGGCGACTGCTCTATCCTGCTGAGCTACGGGACCATACTCTCGAAAGTCCTTATTTTGCAAGGCTTTCGAGGCTTCGGCGATTACTCACCGTGAGGCTGGGGGTGATTTTGGCTAATCTGGAAGGTCGATTTCTAATCAGCTTTTCTAACTTTGGCGGTAGGACATTTTCCCACCTGCTGATTTTGGCCTTCGGTTCGGGGGCGTCGGAGTGATCGGGATTCCGGGTCACTTCCGAACGCAGTTCGCACTTTCAGCTTCTGGAAAATCGGTGGTCGGCCTTCTTCTTAGGAGGCGGACCCTCTATCCTACTGAGGTACAGGCGCCTGAACGTTTATCTATCATAGCATAAAACGCAGCGATACGCAACCATCAATTGTTAATGGAAGGAAACAAGCCCATGATTTGTACGCTTTGTCCGCGCATGTGCCGAGCCCAGCGCGATGAAACCCATGGCGAGGGCTATTGCGGCATGGGCACGCGCGCGGTGGTAGCCCGCGCGGCTCCGCACTACTGGGAGGAAGCCTGCCTGTCCGGTACGCGCGGCTGTGGCACCATCTTTTTCAGTGGCTGCCCGCTGGGCTGCGTATACTGCCAAAATTACGAAATCAGCCATGAAAAGCAGGGCCGTCCCGTGACGGATGAGGAACTGGCCGAGTTGATTGCCAATTTGGCCGCGCAAGGCGTACACAATATCTCCTTTGTGACGGGCACGCACTTTGTGCCGGCCATCCTGCGTGCGTTGGATATCGCCCGGCCCGCGCTGCCTATTGTATGGAATACCGGCGGCTATGAGCGTGTGGATACCCTGCGGGCACTGGATGGCCGGGTGGATATCTACCTGCCCGATCTTAAAAATGTGTCTCCGCGCCTGGGCAAGGTGCTGGCAAACGCCCCTGATTATTTTGAGGCCGCGTCACAGGCCATACTGGAAATGCTGCGGCAGACCGGCTCCGTGCAGTATGACGTGCAGGGCATGATGACGCGCGGCACGATTATTCGCCATCTGGTCATTCCCGGCTGCACGGGGGATAGCCTGAAGGTAATGGATTGGATTGCCCAGAACACCCCGCAGGGTACGCCGGTGAGCATCATGCGCCAGTATACGCCCATTGCGCAGTGCCATGTGAAAGGGCTGAATCGCCGCGTGACGGACGAGGAATATGAGCGTGTGCTCGATCGTGCGCGCGATCTGGGACTGAACGCCTTTGTGCAGGAGAAGGAATCCGCCCAGAGCAAATACATACCAGATTTCAATATGAAATAGCAGCATTCAGAAAACTGTGTTTTTAAACGAAAAATTTCTCAATCCGCCTTTTGTACAAGGCGGATTTGTGTTATAATCGATGTGTTTGGGATTTTTTGCGGAAAAGATGAACAGGGGGAAGGGCACACATGAAAATCGGTTTTGATCACGATCAATATACGCGCATGCAGTCTGAGCATATTCGGGAGCGCATCAGCCAGTTTGGCGGCAAGCTCTATCTGGAGCTGGGCGGCAAGCTGTTTGATGATAACCATGCTTCCCGCGTGCTGCCGGGCTTCCGGCCGGACAGCAAAATTTCCATGCTGCTGACCATGCGCGATCAGGCTGAGCTGGTGATCGTGATCAATGCCGACGATATTGAAAAAAACAAGGTGCGCGGCGACCTGGGCATTACCTATGATGCGGATGTGCTGCGCCTGATCGACGCTTTCCGCGGTGTGGGCATGTACGTGGGCAGCGTGGTGCTGACGCGCTTCAACAGCCAGCCGCAGGCCATCGCCTTCCAGAAGCGCCTGGAAGCACTGGGCGTGCGCGTGTATCGCCATTATCCCATTCCGGGCTATCCCAATAATGTCGATCTGATTGTAAGCGACGAGGGTTACGGCCGCAATGAGTATGTGGAAACCACCCGCCCGCTGGTGCTGGTGACGGCCCCCGGCCCGGGCAGCGGCAAGATGGCCGCCTGCCTGTCCCAGCTGTATCACGAAAACAAGCATGGAGTCAAGGCGGGCTACGCCAAGTTTGAAACCTTCCCCATCTGGAACCTGCCGCTGATGCATCCGGTCAACGTGGCCTATGAAGCCGCCACGGCCGACCTGAACGATGTGAACATGATCGATCCCTTCCACCTGGAAGCCTACGGCGAAACGACGGTTAATTATAACCGTGATATCGAGGTTTTCCCGGTGCTGCAGGCCATTTTCACGCATATCTGGGGCGGATCGCCCTACCGTTCGCCCACTGATATGGGCGTGAACATGGTGGGCAAGTGCATTTCGGACGATGCTATTTGTCGCGAAGCGGCCAAGCAGGAGATTATCCGCCGCCTGTATCATGCCCGCTGTCAGGAGCGCAAGGGCCATGGCAATGAGAATGAGCTGACCAAGCTGGAAATGCTGATGCAGCGCATGGGGCTGAGCGATGAGAACCGTCCGGTGACGGCGGCCGCCCGGCTGCGCACGGAGCAGACCGGCGCGCCTGCGGCGGCTTTGCAGCTGGATGATGGGCGCATCGTGACAGGCAAAACCTCCTCATTGCTGGGCCCATCCGCCGCTATGCTGCTGAATGCGCTCAAGGCGCTGGGCGGCATTGACGATGAAATCCCCCTGCTGCAGCCGCAGATCATCGAGCCTGTGCAGGAGCTGAAATGCAAGTACCTGGGCAATCATAACCCGCGTCTTCATACGGACGAAGTGCTGGTGGCGCTGTCTGTATCCGCCGCAACCAGCGAGATGGCGGCCCGTGCGATTGAACAGCTTCCCAAGCTCAAGGGGCTGGAGGCGCACACCACTGTGATCCTCTCGCCCGTGGATGAAAACGTGTTCCGACGCCTGGGGGTCAACCTGACCTCCGATCCGGTGTATCAAACCCACAAGCTCTATCATAAATAACAATGCTTCCCCTGCGCCGCGCGCCGAAATGGATGCGCGGCGCTGCTTTTGGCTGAAAAGCCCGCGCCTGCGCTGAAAATATGTCGCATTCCGGAAAAATTTGTGTAGAAAATGTTTCAATCCACTTGATTGATCGCAATATTTGTTGTAATATATTATAGGTATAGCATTGCGGTACATCCGATACGCAGGAAGGATTGATTTCGGTGGCAAAACGTATTTTGTTGGTAGATGACGAGCCCCTTATTATCAAGGGTCTGAAATATACCCTGGAGCAGGAGGGCTACGAGACCCTGGCCGCCTATGACGGCGAGGAGGCGCTCGAGGTGTTTTTTGCCAACACCGTGGATCTGGTGCTGCTGGACGTCATGCTGCCCAAGCTCGACGGCATTCAGGTGTGCCAGCGCATCCGCGAGTCCAGCAACGTGCCCATTATCATGCTCACCGCCAAGGGCGAGGATATGGATAAGATTCTGGGCCTGGAATATGGCGCGGATGATTATATGACCAAGCCTTTTAATATCCTGGAGGTCAAGGCGCGGATTAAAACCATCCTGCGCCGCGCCAGCCAGCCCGTCGCCGCGGAAAAGAAAAAGATCATCCGCGTGCGCGATCTGGAGGTCAATATTGTCAACCGCTCCGTCACCCTGGGTGGTAAGGAAGTGCGCCTGACCGCCAAGGAATTTGATCTTTTGCAGCTGTTTATCAACAATCGCGGCAAGGTGTTCAGCCGCGAAGCCATGCTGGAAACGGTGTGGAAGTACGATTATATGGGCGACGCCCGCACGGTAGACGTGCATATCCGCCGCCTGCGCGAAAAGATCGAGCGCAACACCTCGCAGCCTGAGTTCATTTTCACCAAGTGGGGAGTGGGCTACTATTTTACTGATAAGGACTGACAACAAGGTATTCAGCCTTCGCTGGCAGATTATCCTGGCGTTCCTGCTCATTGTGGGTCTGTCCTTTTCCGTTATGGCAAATTCGCTCACCAATATGGTGGGCGAATATCTCTTTGAGCAGCGTATTCGCACGGACAGTGCCAGCATCGAAAGCCTGGCTGTGCGCATCGCCCCCCTGCTTGCCAAGGGGGATACGCAGGAGCTGTACACCCAGCTGTCCACCGCGGGCGGCGAATTGGGCGGCCGGCTGCTGGTGCTGGATAAATACGGCAAGGTGCAGGTGGATACCTATTCCGCGCTCAACGGCACCCGGGTGGATTATCCCGAGGTAGCCAGCATTCTGGTGCGCGGAGATATGGCTGATTACGGTGTGCACTCGCTCAACAGTGACGGCGAAATCACAAAGAAAACGCCGTTCCTGTTTTCCAATGCCGCCGAGTCCACCTGGGTGGGCTACTGCACCGCCGGCGTGATTCAGCAGGCGGATATTATCGGCGTTCTGATGCTGGCCTCACCCGTGCAGACCATGATGCAGAACCTCTATGAGCTGCGCGATCAGATGGTGCTGCTGTTCCTGGTGGTGGCGGCTTTCGCCGTGGTATTCAGCCTGGTTTTCTCGCAGATTATCACCAAGCCCATTTCAGCCCTGACAAAGGGTATTCAGACCATGGCGCGCGGCGATTTTTCCACCCGCGTCAAGGTGCGCGGCTCGGGCGAAATGCGCCGCCTGGCGCGCACGTTCAACAGTATGAGCGAAAAGATCGAATCGCTCGATCAGGCGCGCAACCAGTTTGTATCAAATGCCAGCCATGAGTTGAAAACCCCGCTGGCTACGATGAAAATCCTGATTGAATCGCTGATCTATCAGCCTGAAATGGAAACGGGGCTGCGGACGGAATTTTTGAGCGATATCAACCGCGAAATCGACCGGCTGTCCTCCATCGTGACCGACCTTTTGACGCTGGTGCGCATGGATGTGAAGGACGTCAAGCTCTCCCGCGAGAACATGAGCCTGGCGGAGTTGGTCAAGGATACCGAGCATCTGCTCAAGCCCATGGCCGAAAAGCGCCATCAGACGCTGGTGCTCTCCCTGCAGGATGAATGCGATATGTACGCCGACCGCACCAAGCTGCAGCAGGTGGTCTATAACCTGATGGAAAACGCTTTCAAGTATACCCAGGATGGCGGCAAAGTGACGGTCACGCTGCAAAAATCAGGGCGCGACGCGGTGCTCAAGGTCAAAGACAACGGCCCCGGTATTGCCGCCGAGCATCTGCCGCACATCTTTGATCGTTTCTACCGCGTGGATAAGGCGCGCAGCCGCGAGGCGGGCGGCACCGGCCTGGGACTGGCCATTGTGCATCAGCTGGTGATGCTGCATGGCGGCGAAATCCATGTGGAAAGCGAAGTAGGCAAGGGCACGACCTTCACGGTGGAGCTGCCGCTGCACCAGGGGTAAAGCAGGATGGCAAACTACATCAGGTGGCTGAGAAGCAAGCTTGGGCACGAAAAGGTAATCCTGGCTTTTGCGGGTGGATGCCTGTTTGACGAGTGCGGCCGCGTGCTTTTGCAAAAGCGCGGTGACAGTTGCATGTGGGGCTTTCCCGGCGGCGCAATCGAAATCGGCGAAACGCCGGAGCAGGCCGCAATTCGTGAACTGAAGGAAGAAACGGGGCTGGACGCTGAAGTCCAATCGCTGTTGGGCGTCTATACGGACAGCGATATGCGTTATCTCAACGGCGATCAGGCGCACAGCATCTGCATTGTATACCGCCTGAAGGCAATCGCAGGCAGTCTACGCTGCGATCAGGACGAAACCATAGACCTCAAGTATTTTGCCCTGGATGAGCTGCCGGATATGTTCTGCAAGCAGCATGAGGAGATCAAACGGGATCTGCGCAGCATCTACGCCAAAGCCGAAAGCGAATTTGAAAGATAGAAATGCTCTTTCAGAGGAAATACAAGGACAAAGAAGACCTGCAAGGGATGCGCGATTGCGTGCATGATGTCGTTGCTCGGCCTGGCTTCCTTCCTTGGCGGAATCAAGCCGGTCAATATCGGCGCGTTCGTGTTCCCGCTGCTGCTGGCAGCGGCGGCCTTTATCCTTTATAAAAAGAAAGAGAACGAATAAGGCCTGCATAGCGAAAAATAGCCGCTCCGTTTGAATGACGGGGCGGCTCAGATTGTCAAAAAAGTCTCGCTTAAGCTCCTGGGATGCATGAAGGGGCCGCAGCCCCTTCATATATAATCCGCAGCAGCGACATGCGCGGTGCGAGGAGCAGCCGTCAGGCTGCTTCCTCTGTCATTTTCTGGCCGTGAGCCGTAGGCTCACAAGAAAATGACGTTCCCGATGCAAGTCTGCTTTAGCTGACTTGCATCGGCAGGCTGTCGAAAAAGGTTTTTCGACAGCCTGAGCCGCTCCGTTTGAATGACGGGGCGGCTTTGCTGTTTGTTTATCGTTTTACGCGGCGCTTTCTGCGCGTGGGCTGGGGCTTGTCCACGGGGGCCTTGCCCTTTAATTCAAATAGCTGATCGCGCAGCTTGGCAGCCTTTTCAAAGTCCAGGCTGTTGGCGGCGTCCAGCATCTGATCCTCCAGCTGCTGCATCAGCATGGCGCGCTCGTCCTCGTCCATGGCGCGGCTGCGCGGATCGGCTTCGGCCTTATCGGTGATCTCAATCAGCGCGCGCACGGCGTTCTGCACCGATTGCGGGGTGATGCCGTGCTGCTGGTTGTAGGCCTCCTGAATGGCGCGGCGGCGGTTGGTCTCATTGATGGCGCGAGCCATGCTGTCGGTCAGCACGTCGGCATACATCAGCACGCGGCCCTGAGCGTTGCGCGCGGCGCGGCCGATAGTCTGCACCAGGCTGGTTTCGGAGCGCAGAAAGCCCTCCTTGTCCGCATCCAGAATGGCTACCAGCGATACCTCGGGAATGTCCAGACCCTCGCGCAGCAGGTTAATGCCCACCAGCACATCGTATTGTCCCAGGCGCAGATCGCGGATCAGCTGCATGCGCTCCATCGTTTGGATATCGCTGTGCAGATAGCGCACGCGGATGCCGCTTTCGTGCAGGTATTCGGTCAGGCTTTCAGCCATCTTTTTAGTCAGGGTGGTGACGAGCACGCGCTCCTTTTTGGCGATGGTTTCGTTGATTTCGCCCAGCAGGTCGTCCACCTGCCCGGTGGCGGGGCGCACGATGATCCTGGGATCCAGCAGTCCCGTGGGGCGGATGAGCTGCTCCACCGTCTGCAACGAATGCTCGGCCTCGTAGGGGCCGGGCGTGGCCGATACGAACACCGTTTGCCCAATGCGCGCCTCAAATTCGTCAAACCGCAGCGGGCGGTTATCATAGGCGGAGGGCAGGCGGAAGCCGTAATCCACCAGCGCGGTCTTGCGCGCGCGGTCGCCCGCGTACATGGCGCGAATCTGAGGAATGGTCTGGTGGCTTTCGTCAATGAATACGATAAAATCCTTCGGAAAATAATCCAGCAGCGAAAAAGGCGGATCGCCGGGCTGGCGGCCGTCAAAGTAGCGGCTGTAGTTTTCAATGCCTGTGCAGAAGCCGATTTCACGCAGCATTTCAATATCGTAGCGGGTGCGCTGAGCGATGCGCTCGGCCTCCAGCAGCTTTCCTTCGGCCTCAAACTTGGCCACCTGCGCCTTGAGATCCTGCTCGATCACCTGGATGTTCTTTTCGCGCTCGACGGCGTTGGTGGCGTAGTGCGTGGCCGGGTAGATGGCAATGTGCTGCAGGGTGTGCGCGGCCTTGCCAGTGACGGGCGAAAACTCCGAAATGCGCTCGATTTCATCGCCAAAGTATTCCACCCGGATGGCCAGCTCCTGCATGTTGGCGGGCATGATTTCCACAATATCGCCGCGCACGCGGAAGGTGGAGCGGCCAAAGGAGATATCGTTGCGCGCAAACTGGATTTCCACCAGCCTGCGCAGCAGCTCGTCCAGCGGCAGCGTCATGCCAGGGCGCAGCGAAATCATCTGCCCGGCGTATTCGCTGGGGTCGCCCATGGAATAGATGCAGCTGACCGACGCCACAATAATCACATCCCGGCGCTCCTGCAGGGCGGCGGTGGCGCTGTGGCGCAGGCGGTCAATTTCATCGTTGACCGACGAATCCTTTTCAATGTAGGTATCGGTGGAGGCGATGTAAGCTTCCGGCTGGTAATAATCGTAGTAGGATACAAAGTATTCCACCGCGCTGTCGGGGAAAAACGCTTTGAATTCAGAGCACAGCTGGGCGGCCAACGTTTTATTGTGGGCGATTACCAGCGTTGGGCGCTGCACGCGCTCGATGACCGAGGCCATGGTAAACGTCTTGCCTGAGCCTGTTACGCCCAGCAGCGTCTGCGCCTTGAGCCCCTTTTCAAAGCCCTCCGCCAGGGCGGCGATGGCCTGCGGCTGATCACCCTGTGCGACGTAGGGCGCTTTTAAAACAAACTTTCCCATGAAGGCTCCTTCAAAACAGAATGTATATTCGCATTTATTGTACCACTGTTTGCAGCATTTGCCAAGCAAAAAGATTTGCCATGGCTGCGCGGGGCAAATCGCGGCTATTCGCACGTTTGCCTGCCTAAAATCGGCTTGGAAACGGTGCTTTCAGGCTTTTTGACGAGGCATGCCAAAGAAATTGCGGCGCACAATGATGCGTGCCGGGATCAAGCCGGCAATGCAATTGGAGGTGCGCAATCATGCCGGTGTATACCATCAGACATTCTCCTGCGCTGCATGGCGAAGCGCAGATCAATACGTCGAAAAACGCGGTGCTGCCCATCCTGGCCGCGGCGCTGCTGTGCTCCTCGCCGGTGACCATCCATCGCGCGCCAAGGCTTACCGATGTGGATCACATGCTGCGCGTGCTCACGGACTGCGGCGCGCGCATCGGGCGGCAGGATCGGGATATCACCATCTATCCCGCCGCGCTGCGCCAGCCGCGGGAGCCGCAGAACCTGCACAGCCTGCGCGCGTCCATCCTGGTGCTGGGGCCGCTGTGCGTGCGGCTGGGCGAGGCGATTGTGCCGCTGCCGGGCGGCTGCGCCATTGGCCAGCGTCCGGTGGATATCCACCTGAACGGCCTGCGCGCGATGGGCGCGGAAACCGAGCAGGCGGATAACTGCGCCGTGGCCAGGGGCCGCCTGCGCGGGGCCAACATCTATCTGGACTTTCCCAGCGTCGGCGCAACGGAAAACCTGCTGATGGCCGCCGCTCTGGCCGATGGGGTGACGCGCATTGAAAACGCGGCCAAGGAGCCGGAGATCGTAGATCTGGCGGATTTCCTGAACCTTGCCGGCGCGCACATCGTGGGAGCAGGCACGGGCACGCTGGTGATCGAGGGCGTATCGCGCCTGAGCGGCGTGGAGTATACGCCCATTGCCGACCGCATCGAGGCGGGCACGCTGGCCTGCGCGGCGGCCATTACCAAGGGCAGCATGCTGCTGTGCGGCGTGCATGGCGAGCATCTGCGGGCCCTGCTGTTTAAGCTGCGCGAGATGGGCCTGCTGGTGCAGGAGGATGCGCGCGGTCTGTGCCTGCGCGGCCAGGTGCGCCATGGGGCGGATATCCGCACGCTGTCCTATCCGGGGTTTCCCACTGATTTGCAGGCCCCGATGATGACGGTTGCCTGCGCGGCGCGCGGGCGCAGCGTGTTCCTGGAAACGATTTTTGAAAATCGCTACATGCACGCCATTTCGCTGTGCCGCATGGGCGCGGATATCCGCACCGAGGGCCGCATGGCTGTGGTGGAGGGCGGCAGGCCGCTCAGCGGCGCGGTGGGGGCGGCAACCGAGCTGCGCGCCGGGGCGGCGCTGATGCTGGCGGGACTGATTGCCCAGGGGGAAACGACGCTGCTGGACGAGCCGGGGCACATCTGCCGAGGCTATGAGGGGCTGGATGAAAAGCTGCGTGCGCTGGGCGCAGATGTTACAATTGCGCCCCTTCATTGACAAAGCTGGGCGCGCCGTCTATAATTGAAGCTACCAAAGAAGGGAGAATTATCCGCTTTGAAGCTTGTACGATGGATCCTGGTTTTGCTGCTTACCGCCGCGGCGGTGGTGATGGTGATGTCCCCGTCGCTGCTGGTGGGCGTTTTGCCCCAGGCATGGCTGGATGCGGCCAGCCTGAAGGATTTTCCGCTGCTGAAAAGCTGCACGGCGCTGGCCGGGCAGCTGATTGGCGCTGTGCGCGGCCAGGTTGCGCCGGGGCTGGCGATGGTGACGGAATCGCTGGAGGCGGATTTTTTGCAGGGGCTGCTATCGCTCCTGATGGTATCAGTGTTGACCATTCCGGTGTCGCTGATTCTGGGATTTTTGCTGTATAAGCCGCTTTATTCCGGGCCGCTTGTGCGCGGCGCACTGTACTGCTCGCTCAATCTGGTATCGGTGATGCTGGCCTGGGTGGTCTACCGGCAGGTTTATTTTCCGGTGGTTGTGCAGGGACTGATCGAGCAGAACATCACCGACCAGACCATGCAGGGCGTCGTCAGCTTTCTGACGCAGTTTTTATCCGCCGCCGCCATCGGCGCGGTGACGATTAAAATCGCCCTGGCCGTCGTGGCGGCCAAGGTGGTGCTGGGCAAGGTGGTGCTGCCGCTGATCGGCACGCTGGTGCGCACCTTTCTGTTTGCGCTGATTGTGGCGCTGCTGATGCTGCTGCAGGCGGACATCACCGCCTGGACGATCATCCTGCCGCTGATCCTGGGCGTGCTGATCGTCAGCGGCCTGAGCGACTGCGCCTTTGGATGCTGAAAAAAACGCAATGCGGGATCAAGGACGGACGCCCATAATACAAGCTCCAAAAACAATAAAACCGACCGATGGTTATCCACGGCCGGTTTTTCATATTCGCATGGCAGCCTGCTGGCGTGGGAACGGCGCTCAAGACCGTTTGCGGAGGGCAAGCCCGCACGGAATAGCCGCAGAAAGGGGGCATTCGTTCGACAGGCTGGAAATTGTATTTGTCATTTATTCTGTGCCGATCCTTTTATTTCAATCATGGAATGACTATTATTCACGTCAAATTCATTTGATGTATTTATCCGAAACAAGGTAATCGCTAAGATATTTAAGAGCATGATTGCCAGCACGATCATGCCGATGGTTTTCCATATTGCTTTGCTTCGTCTGTTCTTTATTGCTAATTGTTCGCTAATCTTGGCAAGCTGCTCAGCTACAGCATCCTTGTCAGTTTCTTCCGTTATGGTTCCTCCAAGCAAAACGCTGACCTTTGTATCCAATACTTCTGCAATTTGAGACAGCATATCGGCGTCTGGAACCGATAGCCCCTTTTCCCATTTGCTTACAGTTTGTCTTACAACATTGATTTTGATGGCCAATTCTTCCTGCGTATACCCTTTGGCTTTTCTCATTGCTTTCAGGTTTTCGCCGAACATATGCATGTCCTCCTTATGCTTTGATGAGCTTAGTCTACATGAATATGCCCGTTGCCTCAAGCAACGCATATTAACATGGCGGCTTTTTGATCGCCTTCAGGACATCTCCAGGCACAGGCTCTGGCGCAGCAGCTCCTTGCGCACATCGGGCTTGCCCAGCACCCACATCAACTTGGCCACGGCGGCCTCGGTGGTCATGTCGCGGGCGCTGTAAATATTGCTGCCGGTGATATCGCGGCCAACCTCATAAATGGAAAAATCCGCCTTTTCATACATGCATTGCGTGGCCACCAGGGTGACGACGCCCTGCTCGGACAGCTCGTGCAGCGCGCCCACTAAATTGCGGCGGATATAGTGCAGTCCACCCAGGCCGAAGGCCTCCAGCACAAGCCCCTTGCAGCCCATGGCTGCGATGTGGCGGAAGGCCTCGGGCGACGTGCCGGGAAACAGCTTAAGCAGGAAAACGCCGGGGTTGATCTCATCGCCGAAGGCTGCGGGAGCCAGCGCCGCGTGCTCGATGGGATGGTAAACGTGCAGCCCAACCGCGTCGCTTTCGCCGCACAGCGGGGCGTTAACGCTGTCAAAGGCATCAAAGGAGGTGGTGCGCATCTTGACCGCGCGCGTGCCGGCAATCAGCTTATGATGGAAGCAAACGTATACACCACGCGATACAGAACGGGCGGCCTCGGCGGCCTCCAGCAGGTTGACCCGCGCGTCGGTGATGGCGTGATCCAGCGGCAGCTGTGAGCCGGTGAGAATGACGGGCTTATCAATATCCAGCAGCATAAAGGACAGCGCCGCGGCGGTATAGGCCATGGTGTCCGTGCCGTGGGTGATGATGCAGCCGTCCGCGTCCCGCAGCGCGCGGCGCACGGCGGCAGCCAGCACGCGCCATTCCTCGGGCTGGATGTTGCTGGAATCCAGATGAAAAATATCCTGACCAACGCAGTTGTCGATGGGGCAGCGGCGCAGTATATCCGCCGCCGTCAGCGCGGGGGCCAGACCCCGGTCGCTCTGCGCGCTGGCAATGGTGCCGCCGGTGGCCAGCAGCACAAGTCGCTTTTGCATGGCGATTGTCCATTCCTTTCGGGTGATGGGCTCAGTATACCACAGCGCGCGCGAAAAGAAAACGAACGCACAAAAATTTTCAAAAAAATTTAGCAGGTATTGGCAGGAATTCTTGCGCGCATGTCGAAAATAATACACCAGAGAGGCAAGAAAGACGTGAGAACGGCTGCAGGGGCAGCCGGAAAAAAACAGGCAGGGCGCATTCCGCCCCGGCCCTATTTTGCAACGAAAGGAGCACCCCTATGAAGACGACCATCACCGCGAAAAACATGACCGTAAGCCCCGCTATCACCGCGCGCATCATGAAAAAGACCGCCACGATGGAGCGCTATCTCAAGCCTGATACGCAGATGTTTGTGCGCATGCGCAAGGAGCGCAACCTGCGCATCGTTGAAATTACCGTTCCCATCGACGGCGTTACCCTGCGTGCCGAGGCCAGCAGCGAGGACAACCTGTTTATGAGCATCGACAAGGCGCTGGCCAAGCTGGAGCGCCAGATCCTGCGCCACCGCACCAAGCTGGAAAAGCGCCTGCGCGAGGATATCCCGGCCGAGATCCCCGAGTTTATCGAGGAAGCCCCCGAGCAGGGCGAGCGCAAGATCGTGCGCACCAAGACCTATACCACCCGTCCCATGCATGTGGAGGACGCGATCCTGCAGATGGAACTGCTGGGGCACAGCTTCTTCGTGTTCATCAACATCGAAACCGAGCAGACCAACGTGCTCTATCTGCGCAAGGACGGCAATCTGGGTCTGCTGGAGCCGGAATATTGATTTTCATATATCGCCATAGATTTTTGCTGGGCGGTCGTTTTTGCGGCCGTCCGGCCTTTTTATTTTGCCAGGATTGTGCTATAATCCGTGCAGTAAGTTTTTACGGAGGAAGCCGCAATGTACAAGCTTGAAATGCACGTGCACACCTCGCCCACTAGCCGCTGCGCCAGCGCCAAGGCCGAGGACGCCGTGGCTCAGTATACCCAGGCAGGCTATCATGGCCTGGTGCTGACCAACCATATCAACAACAGCACCTATCGCTATATGGAGGATATGCCCTGGAACGAAAAGGTGGCACATTTTGTGCGCGGGTTTGAGGATATGCAGCGCGCTGCGGCGGGCAGGCTGACGGTGCTCTTTGGCTGCGAAATCAACCTGACGCCTCTGGGAGCGCCCAAGTATATTCCCAATGATTATCTGATTTACGGCGCTACGCCCCAATGGCTGCTGGAGGCGGGCGACGTGCGGCGTATGTCGCTGGAGCAGCTCTCCGAAAGCGCGCGCAAGGTGGGCTTCCTGATTGTGGAGGCGCACCCCTTCCGCTATGACAGCGTTATCATGGACGACAGGCTGCTGGACGGCGTGGAGGTTTATAACGCTAATAAGAACCATGATTCGCACGATTATCTGGCCGAGCTGTGGGCTGAAAAAAAGCATCTGATCCGCACTACAGGCTCTGATTTTCATGATCCGCATGATCACACGGCGGCGGGCATCATGACGGAGGAGCCCATCGAGGATAACGAAACGCTGCTGCGCGTGCTGCGCAGCGGGGCGTATGAGCTGATTCGCTCGGATATGGATTAACAAAAAACACAGATTGTGGGGGACGGTGCAAGCTATGCGCTGTCCCTGCTTTTTGATTGTAATTGCGGGGCGAATGTGCTATGATATGCCTACCAAGCAGAACAAAGGACGGTGCGGCAATGAAACTGATCAGCTGGAATGTAAACGGCCTGCGCGCGGCAATAGGCAAGGGCTTTATGGACACCTTCGCACAGCTGGACGCGGATGCTTTCTGCCTGAACGAGACCAAGCTGCAGCCGGGGCAGATTGAGCTGGACTTGCCGGGCTATCATCAGTATTGGAACAGCGCGGAGAAAAAGGGCTATTCCGGTGTGGCCGTCTTTACCCGGCAGGAGCCGCTGAGCGTGCGCTATGGCATTGGCGTGGATGAGTTTGATCACGAGGGCCGTGTGCTGACGCTGGAAATGCCGCAGTTCTATTTGGTATCCTGCTATACGCCCAATTCCCAGGATGGGCTCAAGCGGCTGGAATACCGCATGCGCTGGGAGGATGCATTCCTTTCCTATCTCAAATCGCTGGAAAGAGAAAAGCCGGTCGTGCTCTGCGGTGATTTGAACGTGGCGCATCAGGAGATTGATATCAAAAACCCCAAGTCCAACCGCATGAACGCGGGCTTTACTGATCAGGAGCGCGAAAAGATGACGCGCCTGCTAAACGCGGGCTTTGTAGATACCTTCCGTGCGCTGCATCCAGATGAAACGGGGGCGTACAGCTGGTGGTCCTATCGCTTCCATGCGCGCGAAAACAACGCAGGGTGGCGCATCGATTACTTTATTGTGTCCGAGTCGCTGAGCGAGCATGTGCGCGAGGCGGCCATCCATCCGGAGATTTTCGGCTCCGATCATTGCCCGGTGGAGCTGGTGCTGGATATCTGAGCAATGTGCTTTCCGGGCTCGGGTGGAAAATAAAATGTAAATTATCCGCCAGTTTTGCCGTTTTGTGGGGGATAGCTACACAAAACTGTTGACAATTCGTAATAAATTTGATATAAAAAAGATGGATTCATTTATATGAACGGTTTGCCCGCGCCTGCGCGGACAGAAAGGTGTTTTTCATGGCTGCTACAAAAAAACGCAATGCCTATCGCGGACTGATTGCCTGGATGCTGGTCTTGCTGGCGCTGTGCGCGCTGTGCTTTGCAGGCTACCTATATACCCGCAATTATCTTTCGGCCCGTGCCAAGCAGAATGAGGAGGATGTGCTCAAGATCAACGCCGAGCGCACCCAGGAATATAACGCCGCCATGGCCGAGCATCAGCAGCAGAGCGCCGCGGATAAGGATATGCAGTGGCCAGCGGCTGCTGCGAGCGGCTGGGATGTGGTGGATTTGACCGCCTATCCTGTCAGCGAGGGCTCCCTGACCACCGTGACCCGCAAGGAAATGCTGGAGGGTGGATTGCTGCTGATCAACCGCTGGCACATGATGCCTGCCGATCTGACCGACGATATGATGATCAGCATCAGCCGCACCAGCCGCGCGGATGAAGACAAGAACAATAACATCCCCACCACCAATTCCTCCCTGATGCTGCAGCCTGTGGCCGTCAACGCGCTGATGAAGCTGTATGGCGATGCGCGCGCGGCGGGCCTGGATATGGACGGCATCATCGTCAGCGAGGGCTATCGCACCATGGAGCAGCAGACCAGCCTGTGGAATAAAAAGGTGGAGAGCCTGAGCGGCTCCTACAGCGGTGAGCGGCTGAACGAAATGGCCATGCGTTCCACGGCCTATCCCGGCACCAGCGATTATCAGACCGGCTTGTCCGTGTTTGTGTATAACTACAAGAAGGGCGACAACGAGTTCACCAGTACCCTGCTGCACGAAACTGAACAGGGCAAGTGGCTGTACCAGAATTGCTGGAAATACGGCTATATCTTCCGCTATCCCATCCAGGGCTTCCCGTATGCCGATACCGTGGATAAGAGCTTCAAGACCGGCTATACCGACCAGATGAAGGTGTACCGCTATGTGGGCGTTGCCAACGCTGCGGCCATGAACACCCTGGGCATGTGCCTGGAAGAGTACATTGAGTATTTGATGGCACATCCGCACATCGCCGTGTACAGCGATGGTACGCTCAAGTATGAGATCTACCGCATGGAGGGCGGCTATTCCGATACGGCTGTAACCGTGCCCTACGGCGCCGCTTCCTACAGCGCCTCCACTGATAATATGGACGGCTTGATTGTGGCGATTACCTATTAAGACTGTATGCAGCCAAAACCAAAGCCCCTGATGGCGAAAACCCGCCATCAGGGCTTTTTTCATCGGTAAGTGTATTTGAATGTATTTTTAGGCGAAAATTTTACCAAATGTATTGACACGCCCTGCGGACTATGCTAAAATGAAGATGCCAGAGCGGGAAGGCTTATCGGGAAGGGTTATTCAGAAGGATTATTCAAAAGAGCTTCCCAAGTATAACCGGCAGCAAAAAGCCCAATGCGCATTGAATCCTCCCTCAGAAGGCTGCCGGCCGAGATACAAGCGAACGAAACGCTTTGGCAAGGTAAAGATGTGCATCCCCTGCGACCGACCTGCCGTAGTAAACGGCCGTGAAAGGAGCTGATGTACAGACGGTGAAGGAGCTTCTTGAAACGGGTTTTCAGCTGCCCGGCCGGCATGTATGCGCTGTGCGTCGGCCGGGGCAAGGACGGGTGTCTCACACCATCGCAACGCGACAATCTCCTGTCATCACGCAGAGGGCTGAGCGCATCTGATAGTACGCACGATTCGTAATGCCGCCCGCTTCCGGGCAATAACGCCTCCCTCTGATACGTACACCGCGCAGCATCTGTCCCGTGAAAACCAAGCATTCGCGGCGGGTATGCCGCACGACCGGATCGCAATTCATTTCCTGGATCGCATTCATTTTCCAAGCCTCCTGCATGCCTGAAACAAGCGCCCCCAGCTGCCCATCAGCAGAAATTGATCGCGCGGATCAGACAAAAGCTTGCGTATTCGTTCGATTCCCCAATCCAGATCAAGGATAAAGCTCTGCGGGAGCCTGCCCCATCCGGATTTCGCACCAAACGCTTCACGGCAGGTTTAATTGGCGGCAATTGCGCAGACTCCGCTCCGCTGCAATTCCACCGGGGTTCAGGCACGGGCAGGAAGGCTCAGAAGCACACGCAAGGATCATCCTCCAATATCGGTTTTCGCATCAAAAAGGGCTGCCCTCCATGTGAGGGCAGCCTGCTTTTGCGGCTGCGGCGGGGCTTTTGCCCAAAGGCTCATGCCAGACCGTAGATTTCGCTGTACTTGTTTTTCAGATAGTTTACATAATACATCGGGTCGAAAGGCTCGCCCAGCGCCCTGCTTAGCAGGGTCTCAGGCTCGTACAGCCCGCCGTACTGCCAAATGTGCTCGCACAGCCAGCCGTTGATGGGCGACAGATCGCCGCTGGCCAGCGCAGCGTCCACATCCACGGTCTGCCGCATCACATGCAGCATGTGCGCGCCATAGGCGGAGCCCAGCGCGTAGGAGGGGAAATAGCCAAATAGCGCGTCCGCCCAGTGCGTATCCTGCAATACGCCCTCACGATCGCTGGGCACATCCACGTCCAGGTATTCCTTGTACAGCCGGTTCCAGGCGGCGGGCAGCTCCTGCACGGTCAGCTTGCCGTCAAAGAGCTGCTGCTCCAGCTCATAGCGGATCAGGATGTGCAGGCAGTAGGTTAGTTCGTCCGCCTCGGTGCGGATCAGCGACGGCTCGGCACGGTTGAACGCGTGGTAGAGCGCCTCGTCGTCGTAGGCGGCCGTCTCCGGGAAGAGCTCGTGCAGCTTGGGCGCGATCAGGCGGATAAAGCTGCGGCTGCGGCCAATGATGTTTTCAAAGAAGCGGGACTGGCTTTCGTGAATGCCCATGGATACGCCGCCGCCCAGCACGGTGTAGGCCAGCTTGTCCATCGGGTGGGTATCATAGAGCGCGTGGCCGCCCTCGTGAATGACGCTGTACATGGAGGAAGCGAAGTTATCCTCCAGATAATGGGTGGTGATGCGCACATCGTACTTGGTAAAGCCGGTGGTGAAGGGATGCTCGGTTTCGGCGATGGTGCAGTGCGCGCGGTCCAGGCCGATTACCTGCATCAGATAATCGCTGAGCTGGCGCTGCTTATCCAGCGGAAAATGGCCGTGCAGCGGGCTGTCATCCACCTGCTTGGCGGCGGTGACGCGATGGATGAAGGGCACCAGTTCCCGGCGCACAACATCGAAGAAAGCATCGCATTTGGCGCGGGTCAGCCCCGTTTCAAAACGATCCAGCAGCGTATCGTATACGGGCTGATCGGGCTTGATATAGCGCATAATGCGCTGCGTCTGGGCAATCAGGCGTTCCAGATAGGGCATGAACAGCGCATAATCGTTGTTTTCCTTGGCGGTATGCCAGATCGCGTCCGATTCGGTGGTCAGCTTTTGATAGGCCACATATTCTTCCATGGGGATGCGGCGTGTTTCGTCGATGTTCTTGTACATCACCTTGACGATGCGCTGATGCACTTCGTCCAGCTCGTCCATCCGCGCATGAAGCTCGTCCAGCAGCGCCACGGTTTCATCGCCTGTGGACAGCTTGTATACCTCCTCAGCCAGGATGCCCAGCGTTTCGGCGCGGTTGGCGGCCGTGCCCGAGGGCGCGGCGGTCATGCCGTCGTAGTCAATCAGCCCCATCGCGTGGGAATAAGCCAGCTGCTTGCGCTGCAGCTGATCCAGCTTTTGCAGGGCGGCGGTCAGTTCCATGGGATGATTTCCTCCTTAGTCAACATAAATCAAATCGTAAATGGCCAAAAGCGTCTTTTGGCCGATGCCGCGAACATGCAGCAGTTCCTCGATGTATCGGAAGGATCCCAGCTGCGCGCGCATATCCAATATAGCCTGCGCGGTTTTGGGGCCAATGCCGGGCAGCGTCGTCAGGTCTTCCAGCGTGGCGGCGTTCAGGTTGATGCGCTGCGCCTTTTCCGCATCGGTCAGGGGAGCTGTGGTGGCATAGGCTCCGCGCAGGGGATAAGCATCCGGCTCGGTGCGGCGGAAGGTGCATGCATAGCAAATCAGCACGCACAAAACAGCGCCCGCCAGCACGGCGCACACGGCGTATGGCAACGCTGCGCGGGCGCGGAGGGACAAGCGGCGAGGCGTTACACAGCCTTTCGTACCTTCTGCCCCTCCTTCGTATCCTCTACAATATAGCCCAGGGCCTTGAGCTGATCGCGCAGCTCGTCGCTCTTTTTCCAGTCGCGATCCTTGCGGGCCTGCACGCGCGCGTCGGCCAGCGCCTGGATATCGGCGGGCAGTTCGCCCGCCTTTTTTATCATCAGGCCCAGCACGTCGCACAGGGATACCAGCGCGTTCAGCGCCGTTTCGATGGCGGCCTTACTGCTTTCAGCGGTCAGGGTGACGTTGGCGTCGCGAACGATTTCAAACAGCGCGCCGATCGCGTCGGCGGTGTTCAGATCGTCATCCATCGCGCTGTCAAAGCGCTCGCCGTAGGTCTTGATGCGCGCGGCGAAGGCCTGCTCGTCCTCGTTCATGGGGCGATCCTGAGCATGCTCCAGCAGGAAGACCATCTGATCGCGCGCGCTATACAGGCGGGACAGGGAGGCGTGCGCCTGGGCGATCATCTCGCGGCTGAAGTTGATGGGGCTGCGGTACTGAGCGGAGAGCATGAACATGCGCACGTCCTCAGCGTCAAACTCCTTGAGGATATCGCGCACGGTGAAGAAATTGCCCAGGGACTTGGACATTTTTTCGTTGTTTACATTGATGAAGCCGTTGTGCATCCAGTAATGCACATAGGGCTTGCCGGTTGCGCCCTCGCTCTGCGCCACCTCGTTTTCGTGGTGGGGGAAGAGCAGATCCTTGCCGCCGCAGTGGATATCAAAGGTTTCGCCCAGATATTCCATGCTCATGGCGCTGCACTCAATGTGCCAGCCGGGACGGCCCATGCCCCAGGGGCTGGGCCAGGCAGGCTCGCCGGGCTTCTGCGCCTTCCATACGGCAAAATCGGCGGGGTTCTTCTTGGCGCTGTCCACTTCGATGCGTGCGCCGGCTTCCAGATCTTCCAGGTTCTGGCCCGACAGGCTGCCGTAGCCGGGGAAGGCGGCGGTATCAAAGTACACGTCGCCGTTTACCTCATAGGCCAGCCCCTTGTCCACCAGCCTTTGCACCAGCGCGATGATCTGGGGAATATGCTCGGTGGCGCGGGGATGCACGGTGGCGGGACGGATGCCCAGCGCCTGCGCGTCCTTATAATACTCGGCGATAAAGCGATCGCCCAGCTCCTTGACGGTGATGCCTTCTTCATTGGCGCGGCGGATCATCTTATCGTCGATATCGGTGAAATTCTGCACAAACGTAACCTTGTAGCCGCGATGCTCCAGATACCGGCGCAGCACGTCGAACACGATAAAGGGACGGGCGTTGCCGACATGAAAATAATTGTATACCGTCGGGCCGCAGGCATAGATGCGCGCTTCGCCCGGATGAATGGGCACAAACTCTTCCTTGCGGCGGGTTTTGCTGTTGTAAATCTGCATAAAATAGGTTCCTCCTTTAAGTTAAGATGCGGGATTTTCGTTCGAATGGTCTTGCTTCTTGAGTGGACAGTGCGCGCTGTCCTCGGCGCACTGATCGCAGCCCAGGCGGCAGGCGCAGTCGCGCAGCACCTTTTCAAGGTCTGTCAGCCGGTGATACAGCGCCTGCATGCGCTCCAGCATGGGATCGGGCAGGTTGGCGTGATCCAGCGTCGGGCGCGAGCCGTCCTTTCTGCGCACGATGCGGCCGGGGTTGCCCACCACCGTGCAGCCCTCGGGCACGGATTTGAGCACGATGGCTCCCGCGCCCACCTTGACGTTGCGGCCCAGGGTGATGGGCCCCAGCACCTTTGCGCCCGCGCCGATGATCACGCCGCTTTCCACCGTGGGGTGGCGCTTGCCGTGATCCTTGCCCGTGCCGCCCAGGGTGACGCCCTGATAGAGCGTTACGTCGTCGCCCACCTCGGCGGTTTCGCCAATGACCACGCCCGCGCCGTGGTCGATGAACACACGGCGGCCAATCTGTGCGCCGGGGTGAATTTCAATGCCCGTCTTGCGGCGGGTGCGCGCCGATATCCAGCGCGCCAGCAGCGTGTGCCTGTGCAGGTATAGCCTGTGGGCGATGCGGTGCCAATACAGCGCCTTCACCCCAGGATAGCACAGCAGCACTTCCGCCCGGCTGCGCGCCGCCGGATCGCGCGCGAATACGGTAGCGATGTCCTCCGACAGATGCGTCGGCATAGCCAGCCTCCTTTATCATAAATAAACGCCGCCTCCCCTGCGGGAGACGGCGATAAGCCGCGGTTCCACTCCGCTTGGGGCATACGCCCCCTCTTGGATTGCCTTAACGCGGCGTACGGCGCAGCCTACTTGCCCTTCGGTGCGCGGCTCCCAGGGGCACTGTCCGCATCCGCCAAGCGCGCTTTCAGCCGCGGCGCGCTCTCTCTTGGACGGAAAACCCCGGACGATTTCCCTGTTCACTGCCATTGCTACTATTATATGTAGTGCGGCGCTTTTTGTCAAGCAAGGAAAGGCTTGCGGCGGCTCCTTTGCCGGTTTTTAACGCCCTGCGCTGCCCCTGCGCGCCGCCGCTTCAATACCAGTTGCCAAATCGCGTGTTTTCTGCTATAATTATCTGTACATCGTAAAGGAGGTGCATTCCATGTCCGCAAAGAAGGACAATCTGCCCACGAATGTGGACGTCGATCTGGAAAACGGCGGCACCATCAAATATGCCAACGAAGTTATCGCCATCATCGCCGGCGTGGCCGCCAGCGAAATTGACGGCATTGCCGGTATGTGCACCAGCGGCGGCATTTCCGATATCATCGGCCGCAACCGCAACATCACCCGCGGGGTCAAGGTAGAGGTAGGCGGCGAGGAAGCCAGTGTAGAGCTGTACATCATCGTCGAATACGGCTCGCCCATCCAAAAGGTTGCCTCCGACGTGCAGGAAAACGTGCGCAAGGCCATCGAAACCATGACCGGCCTGCACGTGGTCAATGTGGATGTGCATGTACAGGGCGTCAGCTTTGAGCGCGAAAAAAAGGCCGTGCAGAGCGGCCTGGAATCCGCGCATCTGTCCAGCGAGGAAACGCGCCGCATTGAGGAAGAAACCCGCCAGACCCTCAAGGGCGAAATGACCCGCGAGGATGAAATTCAGCCTGAAACGGACGACCAGCCCGCCGCGGATGAAACCGAAGACGCGCTGGACGAAACCGAAGCCGAGGATGTAAAGGCTGTGGAGCAGGACGAGGAGAAGCAGACCGAAGCGGCCGCTGCGGAGTCCGAAGAAAACTGATCCTCTCCGCGCGTTCTGAAAGGAGCGTAAAAAATGAAAATGAAATTCTGGGATCGTATCATCCTGCGCATTGGCGCGGTGCTCACATTCCTGGGCGGTGTGCTTACCGCCGTGTGCGGTGCGATGATCTATGGCATGAACCTGGGCGAAGGCATTGTGATGCAGTCCATCCCGCTGACGCTGATCTGCGCGGGCGTGGTGATCGCCCTCATCAGTCTGTATAACCTGCTGATGCCGCGCCGCTATCACAACGGCTGCCATGCCTTTGTGGTGCAGCCTACCGAAATGGGCGAGCTGCGTATCGCCGTATCCGCCATCGAAAACCTGATTCTCAAGTGCGTGGAAACGCATAAAGAGGTCAAGGTGCAGGATATCGCCATCACCAACCGCCGTGGCGCGGTCAGCGTGCAGCTGCGCGTGACGATGGACAGTAATGTATCCATCCCGCATGCGGTGGAGCAGATTCAGACCCAGGTAAAGCGTTACCTGGCCGCCTCCTCGGGCATCGAGGTGCGCGATATCAGCGTTTCCGTGGATCGCACCGAGGGCGAAGCCCGTCCCGTTCCCATGGAAAGCCTGGTGCTCAACAATGAAGAGCCTGCCGCCGAGCAGGAGACCAAGAAGGAAAAGGTGCCCATGCACCAGCGCATCTTTGGCCGCGATACCACCAAGACCGAGGCTGAGCAGGTGATGGAGGCGGAGGAGATTACCCCGCCCGAAGAGCCTGAAAAGCCCGCCGAGGAGGTAGCCGAGCCTGCCCAGGAGCCTGCCGGACAGGAGGCCGAAAAGGAGGCGGAGGAGCATGAATAAGCTGTCTTCCGCCATTAAGGAAATCTTTACGCCCGGTACGCCGCTGTGCGCGCTGGCGTATGCGGCGCTGGGCGTCATCCTGGCGACGCTGCTGCTGACCATCGGCTTCTGGCGCACGCTGTTTATCGCAGTGTTCGCCGCCCTTGGCGCGCTGGCCGGCGGCATTGGCAACAAGCGCGACGCGGTGCGCGTTGCCATCAACCGTTCCTTCCCGCCCAAGGATAAGCCCTTGGATATCGAGCAGGATACGCAGGACAAAACGAATAAGCCCGAATAATCGGGCGTAAATACGGGGGATACCAGCTATGGCGCGTTCAGCAGCCCGCGCGGCGGCAATGCAGCTTGTGTACGAAAACCTGATGGGTGGCAGCGGCGAGGATACGCTGGGCGCGCTCATTGCCTTTACGCCCGAGGGCGACGATCAGGCGTATATTGACGCTACGGTCGCGGGCATTGAAAGCCATGCGGAAGAGCTGGACGCGCTGATTGCGCGCTACAGCACCTCTCGCGAGCTGGCACGTATCGCGCGCGTGGATTTGTGCATCCTGCGCGTGGCGCTGTATGAGATGAAGTACAGCCACGAAGTGGCTGAGTCCATCGCAATTAACGAAGCGGTGGAGCTTGCCAAACGTTTTAGCGAGCCCGCCAGCGCCCGCTTTGTCAACGGCATGCTGGGCGCGATTTCGCGCGGCGAGCAGCCCGAAGGCAAAAAAGATCAGCCCGCCTCCAAGCCCGAGCAAAAGGCGGATGAGGACGGAGAAAAGCAGGATTCATGATTGTCCTGGGCATCGATACCAGTTGCTATACCACCTCGGTGGCGGCAGCGGATGAAAACGGCGTGCTTGCATCTAATCGGCAGCTTCTGCCCGTGCAAGCAGGCGCGCGCGGCCTTCGCCAAAGCGAGGCCGTTTTTGCGCATATAAGGCAGCTTCCAGCGCTGTATGAAAAGACGCTGACGGATCTTTGCGGCCGCCGTCCGGACGCGGTCTGCGTGTCCGCTCATCCCAGGGACGACGAGACCTCCTACATGCCGGTGTTCCTGTCCGGCCTGTCCTTTGCGCGCGTGGCGGCAGCCTCCTTTCAGGTGCCGCTGCTTACGACCACGCATCAGCGCGGTCATGTGCGCGCGGCGCTGGAAGACAGCGGCCTGACGGCCAGCCCGTACCTGGCGCTGCACCTTTCAGGCGGCACAACGGAAGTACTGTTGATGGACAGGGAGGAGCGGCTGACGCTGCTGGCCGGTACGCGCGATCTGCACGCCGGGCAGCTGATTGACCGCGTGGGCGTGGCGCTGGGCCTGCCCTTCCCTGCCGGGCCAAGCCTTGAAAAGCTGGCTATGACGGGCGCGGCGCAGTCCTTGCTGCCCGTCAGCATGGAGGATGGAGACTGCCATTTTTCGGGCGTGGAGGCGCGCGCCATGCAGTGGATTCAGGCGGGAGATATGCCTGCGCCACAAATCGCGGCCGAGGTGTTCAGCCTGGTGGAGCGCACGGTGCTTCGCCTGCTGACCGCCGCGGCGGATAAAACCGGCGTTCGCGACGCGCTGCTGACGGGCGGCGTGGCCTCCTCGCAGCTGCTGCGCGATCAGATCTGCGCGATCAACCAAAAGCGCAGGCTGGGGCTGCGCCTGTACTTTGGGCAGCGCCAGTACGCGGGCGATAACGCGGCGGGCGTAGCGCTGATTGGCCGCGACCGGATTATGAAGGAGAAGCTATGAGCGCAATCATTTTGAATGGCAAGGAGTTGGCCGCGCAGATGGAAACAGCGCAGGCGCAGCGCGTGCGCGATCTGCAGGCGCGCGGCGTTTCGCCAAAGCTCGTCGTGGTGATGGCGGGGGATAACCCGGCCAGCGCCATTTATGTGCGCAATAAAGCCCGCGCATGCGAACGACTGGGCATTTTGTCCGATACCATCCATCTGCCGCAGACGGTTTCGCAGCAGGAGCTGCTGCGCGTGATCGACGGCCTGAACGCCGATCCAACAGTGCACGGCATCCTGATTCAGCTGCCGCTGCCGGAGCACCTGGACGAGGACGCGGCACTGCTGCGCGTAAATCCAGCCAAGGATGTGGACGGCTTTCATCTGTATAACGCCGGGAGCTTGCTGCGCGGCGAGGATGGTATTCGTCCCTGCACGCCGCAGGGCATTGTGCGCCTGCTTAAAAGCGCTGGTATTGCGCTGGACGGCGCGCGTGCGGTTGTCATTGGCCGCTCCAATATTGTGGGCAAGCCTGCCGCGCTGATGCTGACGCAGGAAAACTGCACCGTTACCCTGTGCCACTCGCATACGCGCGATTTGACACAGATCACCCGTCAGGCTGATATTCTGGTGGCTGCGGTGGGCAAGCCGCGCTTTGTGACGGCGGATATGGTCAAGCCCGGCGCGGCGGTGATCGATGTGGGCATCAACCGCGTGGATGGCAAAGTAGTGGGCGATGTGGACTTTGACGCGGTATCCGCCGTGGCGGGATTCATTACGCCTGTGCCTGGCGGCGTTGGCCCCATGACGGTCAGCATGCTGATGGAAAACACCCTGGAGGCCGCATGGAAGGCATCACGCTGACGGTATCGCAGCTCAACGACTATGTGCGCAGGCTGTTGGCTAGCGATCCCATCGTGCAGCATATCACCCTGCGCGGGGAGATCAGCAATTTCAAGCCTTACGCCTCGGGTCATTGGTACTTTACGCTCAAGGACGATACGGGCCGCATTGATTGCGCGCTGTTTCGCCAGTACACCTACGGCGTGCCCTTCATGCCGCAGGATGGCATGCGCGTGCTGGTAAAGGGCTCCGCCGGCCTGTATGTGCAGGGCGGCAAGTTTCAGTTTTACGCCGACGGCATGACGCAGGACGGCGTGGGCGATCTGTATCGTCGCTATCTGGAACTAAAGGAACGCTTAACGGCGGAGGGATTGTTTGACGCCTCCCGCAAGCGTCTGCTGCCGCTGCTGCCGCGCGCGGTGGGCATCGTTACCTCCGAGTCCGGCGCGGTGCAGCATGATATCCGCACGGTAGCCGGGCGGCGTTTTCCGGGCCTTCCGCTGGTGCTGCGCCCGGCGCAGGTGCAGGGGGATGGCGCGGCGCAGGATATCGTGCGCGGCATCGAGCAGCTTTCCCGTCGCAGGGATATTGATGTCATCATCGTGGGGCGCGGCGGCGGTTCGCTGGAGGATCTTTGGGCCTTCAACGAAGAAATCGTCGTGCGCGCGGTGGCTGCCTGCCCGGTGCCTGTGATATCGGCTGTCGGCCATGAAACGGACACCACGCTGTGCGATTTTGCTGCCGATATGCGTGCGCCTACGCCCTCCGCCGCGGCCGAGCTGGCTGTGCCGGAGCTGGCGGCGCTGCGGGATACCGTGGGTGATTTGCTGCACGCCGTGGATCAGGCCGCCGCGCATACGCTGCTGGAAAAGGATCGCGCGTTGGCGCGCCTGGAACAGCGGCTGTCGGCGCGGGAGCCCTTATCCTATGTGCGGGAAATGACGCTTCGCACCCAGCATTTGAAGGAACGGCTTGCCGCTGCGCTGGATAAGCGGCTGACGCTGCTGTCGGGCAGGCTCAGTCAGGCGCAGGAGCATCTGCGCGCCGTTGGGCCGCAGGCCGTACTGGGCCGCGGCTATACCATCGCCCTGCGCAAGGGGCAGGCTGTCGCTTCGGCCAGTCAGGCGGGCGGCGATATGACGCTGATATTCAGGGATGGCCGTGCCAATGTGCGCGTGCAGTCCGTTTGGGAGGGGGATCCTTTTGCCAACGAAGAAGGAAAAGCAAACCTTTGAGGAGCGCCTGGGCGCGCTGGAGGAGATGGTAAACCGCATGGAAGCGGGCGGCATGACGCTGGCCGATACCCTCAAAGCCTATGAATCGGGCGTAAAGCTGTCCGAAAGCCTGAAAAAGGATTTGACGGCGGCGCAGGAACGCTTGACCATCCTGCGCGGCGGCGAGCCTGAGGAAGGCCCGGAGGAAGCATGAACTATAACGATCAATATGCCTATTATCGCCGCGCAGTAGAGGAAACGCTGCGCTGCGCTGTGCCTGCCGACGTGCCAAATCCCCTGGGCGATGCCATGCGCTACAGCTTGCTGGCGGGCGGCAAACGTCTGCGCCCCGTGCTGCTGCTGGCGGCTTATGCCATTCTGCAGCGCGATCTCACCCCGGCGCTGCCCTTTGCCGCGGCAGTGGAGATGGTGCATACCTATTCGCTGATTCACGATGATCTGCCCGCGATGGACAACGACGATCTGCGGCGCGGCCGCCCCACCTGCCATAAGGCATATGGCGAGGGTATGGCGGTGCTGGCGGGGGACGGGCTGTTGTCCCTGGCCTTTGAAACCATGGCGCAAAGCAGGCATCCCCGCGCGTTTGCGGCGCTGGGCGAGCTGGCGGCGCGCTGCGGCACGCGCGGCATGGTGGCCGGGCAGTGTGTCGATCTGACGGCTGAGGAAACGGGCGGAAACGCGGAGCTGCTGCGCTATATCCATCTGCATAAGACGGCCGATCTGCTGACCGCGCCGCTGGCGATGGGCTTAACGCTGGCCGGGGCGGGAGAAGATCTGCTTGCGCAGGCGCGCGAATACGGCAAAAACCTGGGCATTGCGTTTCAGATTATCGACGATATTCTGGACGTTACGGGTGATGAAGCGACGCTGGGCAAGCATACCGGCAAGGATGCGCAGGAGCATAAATGCACCTGGGTATCCCTCTACGGCCTGGACCAGGCGCGAAAAGACGCGAAAACATATACCGAGCGGGCTGCTGACAGCATAAAAAACGATGAAAATGCAGCGATTTTCCTGAAAACCCTTGCGCAGCGCGCGCTTGTTCGCGTACAATAAAGAAGAATCGACAAGGAGGCTCGTTTTTATGGCGATGGACAACTTTCTGGAAGAAGTGGCAACCAAGCGCAATCGCGGCGCTGAAACGGTGATGTATGTGCTGGCGAACATCATGATGGTGGTGTTCGGTCTGTGGGCGTTTTTGATGCTGCAGGGCATTATGATGCTCATCAACGCCGGCGAGGGCGCAGGCCCCATCATCTATTATGTGGTTATGACGCTGCTGACGGGCGGCATTGCGGTGCTGCTGTTCCTGCGCCGCGACCGCATCCGCACTGAGTATGAATATACCTTCACCAACGGCCAGATGGACTTTGCACAGGTGTTTAACAACAAAAAGCGCAAGAACCTGGGCACCATGAACCTGAAAAACGTGGAAGCCCTGGGCCTGGTCAATTCCGGCTCCTTCAACCGCTATATCAATATGAAGGGCATCAAGCGCGACAACTGGTTTGTCAACCGCGACGCGCAGCTGTTCTACTTCTATTTCTCCAAGGATTCGGTCAAGCGCATTATCATCATCGAGGTCAGCGATGAAATGCTGGCCCTGATCAAGCGCTACGCCGCGCCGGGAGCTTATCAGGTGAACTAAAGCTATGATCTGCTATCTGGATAACAGCGCCACCACGCGCCCAACCGAGGCCGTGGCGGACGCGATGCGCCAATGCATGCTGGAGGGGTTTTATAATCCCTCCGCGCTTTATGCTCCGGCGGTAGACTCTGAAAAGCGGTTAACCGCTTGCCGCGAGGCCATTGCGCGCGAGCTGCACGCCGATCCCGCCCGGGTGGTGTTTACCTCCGGCGGCACCGAGGCCGACAACCTGGCCATCTTTGGCAGCATGTCCATGCAGCGCGGCGGGCGCGTGCTTTATACCGCTGGCGAGCACCCTGCCGTGGCCGCGCCCTGCGAAAGCCTGAAGGGCACCTTTGATGTGCAGCAGATTCCCTATGACGCGGCGGGCGTGGTGCGCCTGGACGCGCTGGAAGAATTGCTGACCCCCGATACGCGGCTTATCTGCGTAATGCAGGTAAACAATGAATCGGGCGCGGTGATGCCCCTGTGCGAGATTGCGCAGCTGCGCGACCGGCTGTGCCCGCAGGCCATGCTGCATGTGGACGGCGTGCAGGGCTTTATGCGTCTGCCGGTTGATATGCGCGCGCTGGGCATTGACAGCTACGCCCTGTCCGGGCATAAGATTCACGGCCCCAAGGGCATTGGCGCGCTGGTGATGGGCCCGCGCATGCGCGTAGCCGCGCGGATGCTGGGCGGCGGGCAGGAAAAGGCGCTGCGCTCGGGCACGGAAAACACGCCCGGCATCGCGGGCCTGCTGGCGGCGATTGAAGCCTATCCGCGCGATAACAACATGCGTGCTGTCAAGCTGCACCTGTATGAGCGGCTGCGCGAGATTGCGGGCGAAAATTTCCGCGTGAACGGGCCCGATCCCGCATCGGAGATCGCGGCCCCGCACATTCTCAATTGCTCGCTGGTGCCCGTGCGTTCCGAAACCATGCTTTACGCCCTGGAAGGCGATCGGGTATACGTGGCTAACGGCTCGGCCTGCTCCTCCCGCAAGCAAAAGCTGTCGCCTGTGCTGAGCGCCATGAACGTGCCGCGCAGGCAGGCGGAATCGGCCATCCGCTTTTCCATCTGCCCCTATACCACCATGGAGCAGGTTGATTTTGCGGCAGACTGCATTGCCCGCCATTATGAAAAGCTTAAACGCTACGAAAGAAGGTAAGCCCTCCCATGCGTCAGCTGATTCTGGTTCGCTACGGCGAAATATATTTGAAGGGTCTCAATCGCCCTTATTTTATGCGCGCGCTGGTGTCGCGCGTCAAGCAGGCGGTGCGCCCCTTCGGCGGCCGCGTATGGCTGCATGACGCCCGTATTTTTATCAGCGATATGAACGATATGGACGGCTGCATGCAGGCCGTCAGCAAGGTGTTCGGCGTGCATTCGCTGTGTCCGGCGGTCGAAATGGAAAAGGGCGATTTTAATGCGATCTGCGATCAGGCGGTGCGGATGATGCAGGGCCTGCGCGGCTCCTTCAAGGTGGAGGCGCGCCGCGCGGATAAGCGCTATCCCATGACCTCGCCTGAAATCAATATGCAAATGGGCGGCTATATCCTGGAGCGCTGCCCCGATCTGCATGTGGATATCCATACGCCCGAGCATGTGATGAACGTGGAAATCCGCGATATGGCGTATCTGTATGTGCGCGTGCTGGAGGCCGTGGGCGGCATGCCCGTGGGCACGGGCGGCAAGGCGACGCTGCTGCTTTCGGGCGGCATTGACAGCCCGGTGGCCGGCTACTGCATTGCCAAGCGCGGCGTGGAAATCAGCGCGGTGCATTTCCATTCCTATCCCTATACCAGCGAGCGCGCCAAGGAAAAGGTGATTTCGCTGGCCAGGCAGCTATCCGCCTATTGCTGCGGGGTGAAGCTCTATATTGTGCCCTTTACCGAGCCGCAGCTGCAAATCCATGAAAAATGCCCCGAAGAATATGGCACGCTGGTGATGCGCCGGTTTATGATGCGCATTGCGGCCAAGATCGCCCAGCAGGAGGGCGCCAAGGCGCTGATTACCGGCGAAAGCCTGGGCCAGGTGGCCAGCCAAACGCTGGACGCGCTGTGCTGTACGGACGCGGTGGCCGGTATGCCGGTGTTCCGTCCGCTGATTGGCAATGATAAGATAGAGATCATTCACATTGCCGAAAAGATCGGCACTTATGAAACCAGCTGCCTGCCCTACGAGGACTGCTGCACCGTGTTTACGCCGCGCCATCCCTGCACCAGGCCCAAGCTGGAGCATGTGGAGCGTGCCGAGGGGGCGCTGGATATCGACGCGCTGGTGGACGCCGCCGTGGCGGGTACCGAGATGATTCAACTTTAAGGAAGGGTTTGTTTTTTTATGATTCTGCGTTCCAACCGGATGGAAAAGGTGCACTCCGATATTCGCGGCCCGCTTTATGAGGAAGCGCTGCGCATGCAGGCGGCGGGCGAAAAAGTACTAAAGCTCAATACCGGCAACCCTGCCTCCTTTGGCTTTACCCTGCCCGACAGCGTGCGCCGCGCGCTGGCCGAACATGTGGACGAGGCCGTTCCCTACTGCGATATGCGCGGCATGCCCGAGGCGCGCCGCGTAATCTGCGAGTATCACAAGCGCCGGGGCCTGAAGAACATTACCGTGGATGATATTTTTATCGGCAACGGCGTCAGCGAGGTTGCCTCCATGGCCATGACGGCGCTGGTGAGCACGGGGGACGAAATCCTGATGCCCTCGCCCTGCTACTCCCTGTGGAGCAACAATGCTTATATTTGCAGCGGCGTGCCGGTGTTTTATCACTGCGACCCCAGGAATAACTGGAATCCTGACCCCGACGATATCGCCCGCAAGGTAACGAGCCGTACCAAGGCTATCGTGCTGATCAACCCCAATAACCCCACCGGCGCGGTATACAGCCGTGAAACACTGCTGGCTATCGCCGATATTGCCCGCAAGCATCATCTGGTGCTGCTGTCGGATGAGATTTACGACCGCCTGGTGATGGACGATCTGCCGTACTATTCCATGGCCGCGCTTGCGCCCGATGTGCCCTGCATCACCTTTAACGGCCTGTCCAAATCGCATATTATCTGCGGCTTCCGCTGCGGCTGGATGGTGTTCAACAGCCCGGACGACGTGCTGGAGGATATCAAGCAGGCCGTGACGCAGCTGGCCTCCATGCGCCTGTGCGGCAACGCGCTGACGCAGTTGGTTATTCCTGCGGCCATGGCCGATCCCGAGAGCACACGCGCTATGCTGGTGCCCGGCGGCCGCCTGTATGAGCAGCGCAAGGCCACCACCGAAACGCTGGCTCAGATCGAAGGCGTATCCTTTATCCCCAATCGCGCGGCCTTCTACCTGTTCCCGGCCATCGACGGCAGCGTATATAACTTCAAAAACGATCACGATTTCGCCATGCAGTTCCTGCATGAAAAGCATGTGCTGGTTATTCCCGGCGCGGGCTTTGACTGGACGGACGATATCCGCGTGCGCATCGTGATGCTGCCTGAGGCGGCGGAGCTGAAGTTCGCCATGGAGGAAATGGGCGACTTCCTGAAGAAACATAAACGATAAAAGAACCAGATAGCCGGCAATTAGCCGGCTTTTCTGACGTAAAGAGAGAAAAACCATAAGGAGATAAACAATGTACATCGATATGGACGGCGTAAAGCGGCTGAAAATCAATCTGCATGCGCACACCACCGATTCGGATGGGCGCGTGTCGCCTGAGGAGGCTGCGCGCATTTACCGAGAGGCGGGCTATGACGTGCTGGCGATTACCGATCACTGGCGCTGGCACAAAAGCGGAGAGTTAAGCGGTCTGCGCATCCTGGCTGGCGCGGAATATAACGTGGGTGGCTCGGACGGCGCGGCGGGCGTATATCATATTCTGGGTCTGGGTTGCGCGCATGAGCCTGAAATTGACCGGGAAGAGCAGGATCCCCAGCGGATACTGGATGCAATTCACGCTGCAAACGGCCTGGCCGTGCTGGCTCATCCTGCCTGGTCGCTCAATTCCGTATCGCAGGCCGCTGCGCTGCATGGGGTGGAGGCCACCGAAATCTACAATACCGTGTCGGACGCGCATGAATCCTGCCGTCCCTATTCGGGCAATTTTGTGGATATTGCCGCCGGGCAGGGGCTGACCTATCCGCTGCTTGCTACGGACGATGTGCACTATTATGACGGCACGGATACAACTTGTTCTTATATCATGCTGGCGTGCGCGCCCGACGCGACAGATACGGAGCTGCTGCAGGCCATCCGCGAAAAGCGCTTTTATGCCACCCAGGGCCCTGAGGTGCATCTGGATATCGTAGGGGACGAGGCGGTGGTGCGCTGCTCGCCCGCCGCGCGCATCACGCTGTTCACCAACAGGGTATGGGGGCGCGGCCACAGCGTGCGCGGCGAAAATCTGACGGAGCACCGCGCAAAGCTCGATCCCACGGAAACCTTCATCCGCGCCGAAGTGACGGACGCAAATGGCAAAATGGCCTGGAGCAACACGATCCGGCTGAAATAAAAAGCGATACAAAGGGCAAACAATCGGAAAATGCCTTTCACGCCGAAAGCAAGCGTGAAAGGCGTTTTTTGACTGATAAAAATACAAAACAAGCGCAGAAAGCTGCAGAGATGTCTGATTGGGTAAATAAAAATAAAATATAAAAAGCATATTGCACATTTCTGCCAAAGATGATATAGTATAAGCACGTTATGGAAAAATGGACACATGCAAAGGCGATCCTTTTCGCGCAGGCAAACGCGCGAAGAAAATAGAAGGATAAATAAGAAAGGAAGGACACCCTCATGAAGAAAACGTTGGCCCTTTTGCTGGCAGCGCTGCTGCTGATCGGCATTGCTCCCGCTTTCGCCGAGACTGCGGACCCCTATGCCATTACCGAGCCCATCACCATCGAATGGTGGCACAGCCATGAAGAGCAGTATTCCGGTCTGTTGGACGGCATGCTGGAGCAGTTCGCCAAGGAAAATCCCCTGATCACCGTTACGCCCATCTATCAAGGCTCCTATTCCGATATCCATACCAAGCTGATGAGCGCGGTCACGGCCGAAAACGTGCCGGCGCTGTGCGTTGCCAACACCTCCTATCCCGCCATGTACGGCGCGCAGGGCATCTGCACCGATCTGACCCCCTATATGCAGGCCAGCGGCTACGATGTGATGGACTTCGGCGAGGGCCTGGTTGCTTCCACCAGCTATCAGGGCCAGCAGATCTGCCTGCCCTACCTGATCTCCACCCAGGTAATGTACTACAATAAGACTGCCGCCGACGCCGAAGGTATTGAAATGCCAAAGACCTTTGACGACATGGAAGAGTTCCTGAAGAAGGCCACCATCTTCAACGAGGACGGCACCACCAAGCGTTACGGCACCGTCTTCGGCGGCTGGGATTACTGGTACTATGAGATGCTGTACAAGAACAACGGCGTCCAGGTAATCAATGAAGAAGAAAACAAGAGCGACCTGAACAGCGAGCTGGCTGCGCAGATCACCGCCAAGATTGCCGAGTGGTGCGATAAGGGCTATGCCTACTACGCCTACGGCACCGGCGCTTCCTCCAACATGCGCCAGCTGTTCGCGGACGAGGGCACCTTCTCCGTGTTCCACACCTCCTCCCTGTATGACACCTACGTAAACACCCTGGTAAAGGGCAAGTTCGAAGTGGGTATGGCCTGGTGCCCCGGCGGCAACGACGGCGAGACCTTCAAGAGCGAAGTGGGCGGCTGCGTGCTGCTGATCCCCGAAAAGGCCTCTCAGGCGCAGAAGAACGCTGCGTGGAAGCTGCTGCAGTTCATGACCAGCCCCGAAATCAACCTGTACTGGGCCGACCAGACCGGTTACTTCCCCACCCGTCAGAGCGTGCAGGGCACCGAAGACTATCAGGAATATCTGACCCGCAAGCCCGCGATGGAATCCGTCGTGTCCATGGCTTCCTGGATCAACCCCCGCAACCAGCACCCCGCCTATGACCAGATTGCCAACCTGTGGCGTCATGCTCTGGCCAAGGTGTTCAACGAAAAGGCTCCCGTTCAGGATACCCTGGATGAGCTGGTAACCGAAGTGAACGAAATCCTTGAAGATCAGTAAGCGCTACTGAAGAAACATTTATGCGGGAGGAGGAGGCAGCTCCTCCTCCCATGTTTGATATGAGGTGAATGTATGCAGGCGGCAAAAAGCATCGGCGTAAACAAACGCCCTCTGGGGCACTCCCCGCTGCGCAGGGCGGCTGCGATTGCAATGATCGTATTCGGGGTTATATTCTTTGTGGCCGGGGTCTATGGATACCTTGTCAACGACCTGCGGTGCGTAAATCAGGAGCTGTTTACGCGCGTTGCCGCCGCCCGTAAGGCAGCGCTTTCAGCCGGCACCAGCGTATCGGGCGGCATGGGCCTGCTGAGCGAATATCTGAAAACGGCCTGCATTATCATGATTCTTGGCATCGCGCTGACGCTGCTGGGCGTGATGATGCTGGCGCTGCGCAGGGAGCGCTATATTGATTTTCTGTGCATTGTGCCGGCGATGATCTTCTTTATGATGTTCGTATACTATCCGATCATTGATCTGGTGCGTATCAGCTTTACGGATATGAAGCTGGGCAACGATAACTTCAAGCAGGTCGGCTTCAAAAACTACAAGTGGCTGTTCCAGGGCTCGGGCTGGAAGTACTTCTTCCAGTCGCTCAAAATTACCATCACCTACACCTTCTGGGAGCTGGTGTTTACGCTGGTGATCGGCATGCTGCTGGCGCTTCTGTTCAATCATATGACGCGCTATTTCAACGTGCTGCGCGCCGCGGTGTTTATGCCAAAGTATATCGCCGTCTCCACCAGCGCCATCGTATTCTTATGGATCCTCCACGGCAATCACGGCATCCTGAACCATCTGCTCAATATGCTTGGCTTTGAGGGCGTGGATTGGCTGAACAAGGAAGATACGGCCCTTGCGGGCATTCTGTTTTTAACCTTCTGGCGCGTGACGGGCTATGGCATGATGATTTATCTGTCCGCCATGAAGGGCATTCCCCAGGATTATTACGAGGCTGCGGCCATAGACGGCGCGGACGGCGTGCAGCGCTTCCGCCATATCACGGTGCCGCTGCTGACGCCCACCACCGTCTTCCTGCTGGTAACCACGTTTATCGCCAGCATGAAGGTGTTCCAGTCCGTGGACGTTATGACGGGCGGCGGCCCCGGCAAGGCGACCAACGTGATGGTGCAGTGGATTTACAACACGGCGTTCCATGACTTCCGCATGGAACGCTCGGCCACGGTATCGGTTGTGTTCTTTATTATCCTGCTGGTTTGCACAGCGCTGACGATGAAATGGTCCAACCGTAAAACCAACTACGACCAGTAAAGCGGAAGGAGAACGTTTATATGCAAAAAGAAAATCATCTGCTGCGGATGCGCCGCTCCGGCTGGTTTGATATTATGATGCTGTTTCTGGCCTTTGCGCTTGTGCTGGGCGTCCTGGGGCTGGTTGGCGTAATCAGCTATCACAACGCCATGGGCCGCGTTACGGCGGACATGACGGAATACGAAATCACGCACTCGCTTTCCGCCCTGGCGCGCGCCAGAAGCACGTATCTTACGGCGGCGGCCGTCTGCCTGGGCGTTGCGGCTGTGGGGCTTTTGTGTCTGCGCTTTATTTCGCCCCTGGTCCAGGCCGATCCGCGCCGCCAGATGGCCATGCGCCGCACCATGCGGGCGCTGCAGTATATCGCGGCGACACTCTTTACGCTGGTGATGCTCTTTCCGATTTACTGGATGATTATTTCCTCCTTCAAAACCAGCGAGGAGCTGCTCAATCCCGTGCCTACCCTGTGGCCGCTGAAATTCAATTTTCAGAATTATCCAAACGTTCTGCGCCGCGCGCCGTTCCTGAAGTACTTTTACAACACCATGATTATGACCGCCTTCATCATGCTGGGCGAATTGACGCTGGGCGTGTTGGCGGCGTATGGCTTCTCCAAGGGAAATTTCCCGGGCAAAAACGTGTTCTTCCTGATCGTTCTGGGCGCGCTGATGGTGCCCTTCCAGGTCACGTTTATTCCCATCTATGTGATGGTATCGCGCCTGAACTGGCTTAACTCCTTCCCCGGCCTGGTGGTGCCGAACCTTGTATCGGCGTATTTCATCTTTATGCTTCGGCAGGCGTTCATGTCGGTGGACGACAGCTATATCGAGGCAGGCCGCATCGACGGCATGGGGCGCATCGGCACCATCGTGCATGTGCTGTGCCCGATGTGCGCGCCTACGCTGATTACGCTGAGCATCCTCTCCTTCATCGGCGGCTGGAACAGCTATTTCTGGCCCAAGATGATCACCACCACCGACGTGCGCCGTACCATCGCTGTGGGCGTCACCTACCTTCGCCAAACCTTCTCCGGCTTGGAGACCTCCAACTATAATGAAATCATGGCCGGCGCGGTGATGGGCATTGTGCCGATCATCCTGCTCTTCCTGATCCTGCAGAAGTACATCATGACGGGCATGAGCAAGGCCGCGATGAAATAACGCCTGCGCGGCCGCCGCATTGCCATTGAAAACTACAATAAGTCTTTTCCATATGGGAGGAACCAACGATGAAAAAACGCCTGATTGCGCTGGCGCTGCTGCTGTGTATGCTGTTTTCCTGCGCCCTTGCCGAGGATGCGCGCTACGGCCAGGTTTACGATACCGCCCAGGATGCAGACAGGCTGACCGTGCGCTATCTGTGGCTTGGGCCGCAGGTGGCGGATGATAAGCCAGGCGACTGCATGATTCTGACCTCGCCCGACGGCAAGATCATGGTGCTGGATGCGGGTCATCCGCAGGCGACGCAGTATATCATCGCCGCGCTGGACGCGATGGGCGTAAAGAAGATTGATTATCTGGTAGCGTCGCATCCGCATATCGATCATATCGGCGGCATGGCTGCGCTGATGGATCGCTATGAGGTGGGCATTCATTATTCAACTGAGCTTTGGCATACCACCAATACCTATAAGGGCTACGTCGCGGCGATTGAGCGTAATCACATCGAGCAGGTTTATCTGCACGAGGGCGATAGCTTCATGTTTGGCGATCAGGTGACGGTATACGTGTATAACCCGGAGGCCGAGATATCCTATTATGCCGATTACCCCAAGAGCGGCACGCAGTTTATGAACAACCATTCGCTGGTGCTCAAGTTTGTGTACGGCGATTCCTCCTTCCTGATGGCGGGCGATCTATACAGCACGGGTGAAACGGATGTGGTCAAGCGCTGGGGCGATGCGCTGCATGCCGACGTGATCAAAGCCAATCATCATGGCCTGGATACCTCCAATTCGCCCAAGTGGCGCAAAACGGTCAACCCGGACATCACCGTGATTACAAACGATCTGCTGGGCAGCGTATTTGTCGCGCAGAAATATGCCCGCAACGGCAAGCAGATGTACCATATCTTCCTGGATGGCGACGTGCGCGTCAGCACGGCCGGCGACGGCGAATATGAGGTGCTGACCGGCAAGGACAGACAAACGGATTTCTTTGATTGACGATATCCAGCGCCCTTCGGGGCGCTTCTTTGCGTGTGCCGGGATATGCCAAAATAATGAACAATATAATTATTGTTTAGCGATACGCCGAAATTGCACGGCATATATCGAATTATATACTGGACAAAATAAAATTTGTTCAGTATAATGATATAGTATCGATATGTGCAAATCGATTTTCCTGAAATTGGAGGCGTAAAATGTCGCACACTGGCATGCAGCCCGGCGCCGCGCTTTTGCCGCGCATTCCGGATGAGTCCGTCTGCAGTACGCTGCTGGCGCAGATTCCGCCGCAGGTGGCGGCGCATAGCCGCGCTGTTCAGCGTCTGGCGCTGGAAATGTGCGATGCGCTGGCGGCGCATGGCGTGCGGCTGAACCGCTCGCTCCTGTCTGCCGCCGCGCTGCTGCACGATATCTGCCGTACCGAGCCCAATCACGCTTTCGCCGGGGCGCAGAAGCTGCGTGACCTGGGCTATCCCGAGATTGCGGACATTGTGGCCGTGCATCACGATTGGAGCGGCGAGCCGTTTGATGAAAGCGCGCTGCTGTATCTTGCGGATAAGTACATGCAGGGCGATCAGCGCGTAACGCTGGAAGAACGCTTTGAACGCAGCCGCGCAAAGTGCCATACCGAGCAGGCGCTATGTGCCCATGATCGCCGTTATCGCCTGGCGCTGGAAGCGCAGCAACAGTATGATTTATTGATTGGAGAGAAACAGCCATGAAGCTGATGAAAACCACTGAGGCCGTCGGCCAGATGCTTTGCCATGATATCACCCAGATTATTCCGGGCATAACCAAGGACGCTGTGTTCCGCAAGGGACACATCATCCGCGAGGAAGATATCCCGGTGCTGCTCAGCGTAGGCAAGGAGCATGTATACATTTGGGAGCAAAACGAAAACATGCTGCACGAAAACGACGCGGCGGCCATTTTGCGCGATCTGTGCATGGGGGAGCACATGAAAGCCTCTCAGCCCAAGGAAGGCAAGATTGAATTGACCGCGGCGTGCGACGGCCTTTTCCTGGCCGACCTGCCTCGCCTGCGCGCCATCAACGGCATGGGCCGCATGATGATTGCCACGCGCCCCTCCGGCTTTATGGTCAAGGCGGGGGATAAGCTGTGCGGCACGCGCATCATCCCTTTGACCATTGAAAAAGAAGCCATGGAGCAGGCCAGGGCTCTGGCGGGCGATACGTCTATTCTGCGCCTGCTGCCCATTCCCGCGCGCCGCGTAGGTATTGTCACTACGGGCAGCGAGGTGTTTAAGGGCCGCATTCAGGATCAGTTTACGCCGGTGCTGGTGCAAAAGCTGGCCGAGTACGGCAGCACGATGGCGGCGCATGTGACGCTGGACGACAACGCCCAGGAGATTACGGCGGCCATTCAAAAGATGCTTTCCGAAGGGCTGGATATGGTGCTGTGCACGGGCGGCATGAGCGTGGATCCTGACGACCGCACGCCGCTGGCTATCCGCAATACGGGTGCGCGCGTGGTCAGCTACGGCGCGCCGGTGCTGCCTGGCGCGATGTTCCTGCTTTCCTATATGCAGGACGGCCGCCCGGTGTGCGGCCTGCCTGGGTGCGTGATGTATGCCAAGCGCACGGTATTTGACCTGGTGCTGCCTTATCTGCTGGCGGGCGAGCCGGTGGCGGCCGGGCAGCTGGCAGGCCTGGGCAACGGCGGCCTGTGCCTGAATTGCCCTGAGTGCCATTTCCCAAACTGCGGCTTCGGCAAGGGCGTGTAATCGAACAGACAGCGAGCTTCAGACAAACCAATGCGTTTCCCAATAGACGAACAAAGCGCGTAAATCCGCGTTTTGAATACACTTGCGAAAAGCAAAGGAAAAAGAACCATGAAGAAGATCGTAGCCCTGCTGGTAGCGCTGATGCTGCTGTGCGGCTGCACCGCCGCCCTGGCCGATGAAAAGGTAGAGCTGGTTGTGCTCGCTGCCGCCTCGATGACCGAAACCCTGACCAAGATTGCCGATCTGTACGCGCAGGTTGCGCCCAACGTAACCCTGACGTTTAACTTTGATTCCTCGGGTACCCTCAAGACCCAGATCCAGGAAGGAGCCGAGTGCGACCTGTTTATCTCCGCCGGTCAGAAGCAGATGAACCAGCTGGATATTACCGCTGATCCAGCCGTCAACACTGCCGGTCTGGATTTCGTCAATGAAGAAACCCGCGTAAACCTGCTGGAGAACCGCGTGACCCTGTGCGTGCCTGAGGGGAACCCCAAGAACGTGGAGAGCTTCGATGCGCTGGCCGAGCGTCTCAAGGCGGGCGACGTGCTGCTGGCGATGGGCAACAGCGATGTGCCTGTGGGTCAGTACACCCAGAAGATCCTGGCCTATTATCAGCTGGACGAGGCTGAATTGGCCAAGAAGGGCGTGCTCACCTACGGCACCAACGTGAAGGAAGTTACCACTCAGGTTTCCGAGAGCAGCGTGGACTGCGGCATCGTGTATTGCACCGACGCCTTCAGCGCGGGTCTGACCCCCGTTGACTACGCCACCAAGGAAATGTGCGGCCAGGTCATCTATCCTGCCGCCGTGCTGAAGATCTCCAAGCACGCTGAAGAAGCCAAGGCCTTCCTGAACTACCTGATGGGCGAGAAAGCGATGGCTGTGTTTGAAAGCGTTGGCTTTGCGCCGGTAAACTAATATAAACTGCCCGGGAAGGCTCGATTGCCTTTCCGGGCTTCCCTGCTGGAGGGGCGTGTATGGATTGGTATCCGCTTTATAACTCGCTGCGTATTGCGGCCATCAGCTGCTTTCTTGTGTTCTTCACGGGCATCTTCGCCGCCTACTATGTGGCGCGGCTGCCGCGGTGGATCAAGGGCGTGCTGGACGTGGTGCTGACGCTGCCTATGGTGCTGCCGCCGACGGTGGTGGGCTATTTTATCCTGCTGCTCTTTGGTGTAAAGCGCCCGCTGGGTATGTTTCTAAGCCAATTCGGCATCAAGTTTGTGATGACCTGGTACGGCGGTATCCTGGCGGCGTCCGTGGTGGCGTTTCCGCTGATGTACCGCACGGCGCGCGGCGCGTTTGAAAACTTTGACGATACCCTGGCCTATGCCGGGCAAACGCTTGGATTGTCCAATACCTACATCTTCTGGCGCATCCGCATGCCCTATTGCCGGCAGGGTATCCTGGCCGGTGCGGTGCTGGCCTTTGCCAGAGCCTTGGGTGAATACGGTGCTACCAGCATGCTCATTGGCTATACGCCCGGCCGTACGGCCACCATCTCCACAACTGTTTATCAGCTGTGGCGCACCAATGATGAGGGCGGCGCTTTCTTCTGGGTGATGGTCAACCTGGCCATCTCCGCTGTGGTGCTGCTGACGGTCAATATGCTGGAACGCCGGCAGAAGGGAGGGCGCGCGCATGCGTCTCGCGGTTGATATTACAAAGCGCCTGGGGAGCTTCTGCCTGCACGTTGCCTTTGCCTGCGAGGACGGGGTGCTGGGCATCCTGGGCGCTTCGGGCTGCGGCAAAAGCATGACGCTCAAGTGCATCGCAGGCATTGAGCGGCCCGATAGCGGTCATATCGAGCTGGACGGCGTAACGCTGTTTGACAGCGAAAAAAGGATCAACCTCCCCCCGCAGAAGCGGCATGTGGGCTATCTTTTCCAAAATTATGCGCTCTTTCCCAATATGACGGTGCGGCAGAACATCCTCTGCGGCCTGCGCGCTGAAAAGCGCAGCCGCGCGCAGAGTGAGCAGGCGCTGCACGAGGTGATGGAGCTGCTGGGCCTGACAGGGCTGGAGCGTCGGCTGCCCAGCCAGCTTTCGGGCGGGCAGCAGCAGCGCGCAGCGCTGGCGCGCATCCTGATCAGCCAGCCAAAGCTGCTGATGCTGGACGAGCCCTTCTCCGCGCTGGACACTCATTTGCGTGAAAAGCTGCAAATCGAAATGAAGCATCTGCTGCGATCCTATCAGGGCGCGACGCTGATGGTAACGCATAGCCGGGACGAGGCGTATCGCCTGTGCGACCGCATCGCGCTGATGAAAACGGGCCGCATCCTGACGCTGCAGCCCACTAAGCGGCTGTTTGCCAATCCGGGCACCATTGCCGCTGCGGCGGTGACGGGCTGCAAGAACATTGCAAAGGCCGTCAAGGCAGGGGAATACGAGGTGGATGTGCCCGAGTGGGGCGTTCGCCTGCGCACTGCGGCTCCTGTGCTGGACGGTTTGTGCGCGGTGGGCATCCGCGCGCATTATTTCAATCTGCGCTGTATGCAGAACCGCTGCCAGGTGGAGCTGGGGGAAATCATGGAAGAGCCGTTCGAGCTGACCGTGCCCTTCCGCTATGAGAACCAAAAAAGCGACAGCTCTGAGCTGTGGTGGCGGCTCTCTAAGGATTGCAAGCCTGCTGCGGCGAAGCTGGAATTAGGCGTAGCGCCGGAAAACGTGCTGCTGCTGTATGACGAGGCGGAGGACAGGCAATGAAAAATAGCCTGCTTACAAAGAGCGCACGGCGCGCCAGGATGCAGATTGCCTTGCTGCTGGCGGCGCTGGTTCTTGTGTTTCTGCTTTCCTTCTCGCTGGGGCGTTACGACGTGCCGGTGGGGCAGGTGGTCAAAATCCTGATCTCCCGCGTATTTCCCATAGAAGCCAGCTGGACGAAAAACATGGAAATCGCTGTGCTCAACGTGCGTCTGCCGCGTATCCTGCTGGTGTGCATGGTGGGCTGCTGCCTGGCAATGGCCGGGGCAAGCTACCAAAGCGTGTTCCAGAATCCCATGGCTGCCCCGGATATCCTGGGCGCGTCCTCGGGTGCGTGCTTCGGCGCGGCGCTGGCCATCCTGCTGGATGGCAGCCGGGCGATGATTATGGTCTCGGCCTTTTCCTTCAGCCTGATGACGGTGGTGCTGGTCTATCTGATTGGCAGCCGCACGCGCGGCAGCCGGACGGTCAATATCCTGCTGGCGGGCGTGATGATCTCCTCTCTGTTTTCAGCGGGGACTTCCTATATCAAATTGGTGGCCGATCCCAGCAACCAGCTGCCCGCTATCACCTATTGGCTGATGGGCAGCTTCTCTGGCGCGCGCATGCGCGATGTGCGCTTTGCTTTTATTCCCATGGCGCTGGGCTGCGCGCCGCTGCTGATAGTGCGCTGGCGGCTCAATATCCTATCCGCAGGTGAGGACGAAGCGCGCGCGATGGGGGTGAACACCCCCAGGCTGCGTTTGCTGACGGTGATCTGCGCTACGCTGATGACTGCCGCCAGCGTGGCGGTTTCCGGCATGATCGGCTGGGTGGGGCTGGTAATCCCTCATCTGTGCCGCAAGACCATCGGCAACGACTGCCGCCATCTGCTGCCAGCTTCAATGGTGTTTGGCGCGCTGTTTTTGCTGCTGGTGGACAATGTATCCCGCAATCTGCTGGCCACGGAGATACCTATCGGCATCCTGACGGCCTTTGTGGGCGCGCCCTTCTTTATCTACCTGATGACCAGAAAGGATACGGCGCTGTGAAGCTGGAAATAAAGAACCTGAGCTTTGCCTATCGTGATCATCCAGTGCTGCAGGATATTAACTTTGATACGCGGCCGGGCGAGCTTCTATCCGTCCTTGGCCCCAACGGTGTGGGCAAGAGCACGCTGTTCCGCTGCATTTTAGGTATTCTGCGCGATTATCAGGGCGAGATTCTGCTGGATGGCCGCGAGGCGCGCGGCATTGCGCAGCGCGAAATGGCAAGCATGATTGCCTATATTCCCCAGTCGCACCGCCCAACCTTTGGCTATACGGTGCAGGATACAGTGCTGATGGGCGTGACGCATCGGCTGTCACCCTTTGCTGCGCCGCGCGCCGAGCATGTGCGGCAGGCGCGGGAGGCCATGGCGCGCGTCGGCGTGCAGGATATGGCGGATCGCAGCTTTGCGCATCTCAGCGGCGGCGAGCAGCAGCTGGTGCTGGTGGCGCGCGCGCTGTGCCAGCAATCGCGGATACTGGTGATGGACGAGCCCACCAGCAGCCTGGACTTTGGCAATCAGCTGCGCGTGCTTGCCTGCGTGCGCGGCCTGACGCAGGAGGGCTATACCGTGCTTTTGTCCACGCATAACCCGCAGCACGCGCTGACGTTTTCACATCGTATCCTGGCGCTGCATGACGGCGGCGTCGCGGCGCTGGGCGACGCGGGGGATACGCTGACGCCTGAATTGATCTGGCAGCTTTACCAAGTGGAGGTAGATTTTGTGGATACCCAGCAGGGGCGCGTGATTGTGCCGCATAGGGGAGGCAGCCTATGACGACCATGTCGATGTGGCGTCCGGATATGGTGCGCTTCATGCGCGATGCAGCCACGCACAGCGATTATAATGCGCGCCTGCGCGACATGATGCTGCCCTACCTGCACCCGCAGGATAGCATATGTGACGCAGGCTGCGGCCTGGGTTATCTTTCGCTGGCGCTGGCCCCGTATGTGCGGCAAATCACGGCGATTGATCAAAGTGAAAGCGCCATTGCCGTGCTGCGCGAAAACTGCACGGCGCAGCGCATTGGCAACATCTGCGCGCAATGTGAGCGGATTGAAAATGTAACCGTCCACGCGCCCTTTGACGCGATGATCTTTTGCCTGTACGGCCAATTGGGTGAGATATTGGATATTTCCAGACGCATGTGCCGCGGCAATATCCTGATCGTCAAGCGCAACGAGCCATATCACCGCTTTTCCGCCGGCATGGTCAGAAAAAAGGCCGACGGCTATGCGGGCGCTGCCGAGCGTCTGCGCGCCATGGGCGTGCCCTTTGAGGAAAAGGAGATGACGCTCAGCCTGAACCAGCCCTTCCGCAATATGGAGGATGCGCGGCGGTTCTTCCGCCTGTACAGCCAGGATAAAAACAAGCGCGCCGCGGCGGAGGATTATCTGAGGAACCGCCTGCGCGAAACGGACGACCCTGCGTTCCCATTGGAGCTGCCGATGCAGCGGAATCTCGCGCTGATTACGCTGAACGTAAACAGTCTGTAACGGTGAAAAACCGACAGAAATATGAAGGGCTGAACAAGCCCGTCAAGGAGGAAACCTTCATGATGAAAAAGTTCCTGTCCCTGCTGCTTGCGCTGTGCCTGGCGTGCGGCCTGTGCTCCTTCGCCTCGGCGGAGGGAATGCGCACGTTCGTGGATTCCACGGGACGCGAGGTAACGCTGCCCGCCAACATCACCAGGATCGCCATTTCCGGCCCGCTGGCGCAGATATTCGTCTTTGCCCTTGCGCCAGAAATGCTGGTGGGCGTTGCCAACGCCTGGGATAAGAGCGCCGAGGGCATCCTGCCCACCGCGTATTACAACCTGCCCCTGCTGGGTCAGCTGTACGGCGGCAAGGGCGAAATGAACCTGGAAACGCTGCTGGCCGCCGCGCCCGATGTGGTCATCGACGTGGGCGAACCCAAGAAGACCGTGAAGGAAGATCTGGATGCGCTGACTGAGCAGACCGGCATCCCCTTTGTGCATATCACCACCCATACTGGCACGGCTGGCGACGCCTACCGCAAGCTGGGCGAGCTGCTGGGCAAGCAGGAGGAAGCCGAAGCGTTGGCGGCCTACTGTGAAAATGTCATGGCGCGCGCCAAGAAGATCGCCGATAGCGTTGAAAAGGCCAATATCCTGTACGTATCCGGTGCTGAAGGTCTGAATGTGATTGCCAAGGGTTCCTATCATGCCGAGCTGATCGACATGGTGGCCAGCAACCTGGCGGTTGTGGACAATCCCTCCTCCAAGGGCACGGGCAACGAGGTGGATATGGAGCAGATCCTGTCCTGGAACCCGGACTTCGTCATCTTTGCCCCCGACAGCATCTACAGCACCGTTGCGGACATGGATACCTGGCAGACCATCACCGCCATCCGGAACGGCAACTATGTGGAAGTTCCCATGGGCCCCTACAACTGGATGGGCTTCCCGCCCTCTGTGCAGCGCCTGCTGGGCGTGATGTGGATGGAGAAGGTGCTCTATCCTGAAGCGGCTGATTACGACCTGTATGAGGAAGTAAAGACCTACTTCGATCTGTTCTATCACTGCGAGCTGACCCAGGAGCTGTATCACCAGCTGACGGCCAACGCCTTCGTAAAAGAATAATCGTTTCATGGCGCGGGAGGGGGAAAGCCTCTCCCTCCCGCCGGAAAGGACTGCGATATGCGTTCGATCTTTGCAAAGCTGCTTTATGAAATGGAAAAGGGCCACGATACCATGCTGGCCACCATCGTGGCGGATGACGGATCCGCCCCGCGCGGCAAGGGCAGCCAGATGCTTGTGGGCGCGCAGGGCCGCTTGGTTGGCACCATCGGCGGCGGCGCCGTTGAGCTGCGCAGCGAGCAGATGGCCATAGAGCTGCTTGGAAAAAAGCAGAGTGGGCTGCATGAATTCCATCTGCAAAAGAACAAAATTGAGGATATCGGCATGGTGTGCGGCGGCGACGTGACGGTGCTGTTTACCCGCATTCCGGGCACGGATGCGCGCTGGAACAGCCTGGCGCAAAAGGCCATGCAGTGCTTTGCCGAGATGACTCCGGCTGATCTGAGCCTGGGGCTGAACGGCGGCCTGGCCGCGCTGATTGGCGCGGATGGGCAGCTGTTGGCGGGCGCAGCGCCTGCGCCGGAGGAAAAGCATGTGCTGCTGCCTCTGCCGCTGGGAGAGCGCGCGCTGATTTTTGGCGCGGGGCACATTGCCCGGTCGCTGGTGCCGCTGCTGAAAACCATCAATTTTCGCCCTGTCGTGTATGATTGCCGGCCGGAGTGCGTCAATCAGGTCAACTTCCCGGATGCAGATCAGGTGATCGTGGGCGATTTTGACCATATCGCCGATTCGCTGGCGCTTCTGCCCGATGATTATATCGTCATCATGACCAACGCCCACAGCCATGATTTCGAGGTGGAGCTGCAGGCCTTGCAGGCCGATCATGCCTATGTGGGCGTGATTGGATCGGCCAAGAAAACTGCCTCAGTCAATGCGCGCCTGCGTGAGCGGGGCGTGACGGATGATCGCCTGGCCGTTGTGCATACGCCCATCGGCACGGCCATCAAAGCTGTTACCCCGGCGGAAATCGCCGTAAGCATCGCGGGGGAAATGATCTATGTGCGCGCGCTGCGCCGCGAGGGCGGGCAGGAAGCGCATCATGGCTGCCCCATGCATTAATACGGATTCTCTGATCAAAAAAACAGATCGCAGGCAAATTGCTTGCGGTCTGTTTTTTGATTTGCGTTTTATTGCAGCAGGAAGGGTACCTCGGGCGTGTATTTGTTGGCAAAGTCAAAGGCCAGTCGCAGGTTTTCCTGAATCGTAGGCAGATCAAGCCTGCACAGTATGCCGATCAGATATACGTGGTAATAGCAGAAGGTATCAATGTTCTGCAGGTCAGAATTGCCGCTGAGAAACTCATGATACAGCCTGCGGCGCGCGCCCAAATCCATGCAGACCGACATGCGCAGATCCAGTTCGTCAAAGGGCTTGTGAAAATCGCGGATGATGGCGCGATAGTGATTGCTGACGATGCCGACCTTGCTGGTTTCCCAGACGTCCATAGCGTCCTTGCGATAGAATAGATCAAGGTTCTTTTCGCTGCTGGTGATCACGCGGTAAAAATAAATGTACATCACGCAGATGCGCCAGTAGGCGTTTTGATATTCGTCGGGATACTGATCGATGAAATCGCGCAGGTACTGAAAGTACTCGTCGATCATGTACAGCAGGAGCAGATATTTGTTTTTGAAATGATAGGAGATCGTGCTCTTGGTTATGCCGATTTCATCTGCGATTTGCTGGAAGGTTGTATTGTTGTAGCCATAATCGTGGAACATTTTTTCGGCCGTGGTGAGAATCTGCGTTTTGACAAGAGGCGCTTTATCTTTCATGGGCAGGCTCGCTTTCTGATATCTACACTCGAATTATAGCACAGGAAAAGATAAAAAAGCAAATGACAAAGCAAAAAAACAAAATATAATTTGTTCAGTAAACGCGCGTAAATGAAAAAACCGCAAAAATAGGGGAATTTGCTCCGCAAAAGCGGATCGAAGACTGAAAATGTGTTGAAAATCGCGCGATTTTCGCTTGCTATCCAGACCGTTATGTTTTTAATTGCATATTGACGAATATCGATAAAGGAATTATAATTAGAACAAATGACGATTTGTTCAGAAAACTGTCGATTCTGAGCCGAGCGTCAATTTGGCAAGGAGGGATTTTTCCAAATGAGCACTGCGAACAAAAGCAGCAATCGCTGGCTGGCGCTGATGTCGGCCACACTCGCCTTCACCTTTACGTTCCTCAGCCGCTTTACCTGGGCGCCGCTGATGAGCACCGTAATGGAGGAGTTTTCCATCAACGCCACCCAGGCCGGCCTGTACATGTCCGCGATCTTTGCGGGCTATTGCATCACGCAGATTCCCGGCGGCATCATGGCCGATAAGCTGCAGCCCAAGTACATTCTGATTATCGCCACCCTGCTGGGCGGCATCTGCACGGCGCTGATGGCCCTTATCGGCGGCTACACCATGGGCCTGGTTGTGCGCATTGTCAACGGTCTGTGCTCGGGCGTGATCATGTCCAGCTGCTCTAAGATCGTTACCGCCAACTTTGCTCCCAAGGAGCGCGCCACCGGCATGGGTATCCTGCTGGCCTCCCCGCCCATCGGCATTCTGCTGGCCAATCAGATTGCGCCCCGCCTGATGCATGCGGTTGGCTGGCGCGGCACCTTTGCCTATGTAAGCCTGTTCGCGGTGCTGGTAATTGTTTGCCTGTTCCTGTTTGTAAAGCCCATTCCCAAGGCGCCCGCTCCCGCCGGCAAGGCCGGACTGCTGGAAGGCCTGGCGGTTTATTTCAAGGATCCCCAGCAGATCATCCTGGCGCTGTCGGGCTTCATGTTCATGTTTGTCAACAACGGCTTCTCCACCTGGGGCAATAAGTTTGCCCAGTCCTTCGGCCTGACCGCCACCCAGGGCGGCATGATCGTATCCGCCTTCTCCATCGCGGGCATCATCGCCTCCTGCTTCTCCGGCAAGCTGGCCAGCGCTCTGGGCATGAGCCACAAAAAGTTCATGCTGATTGCCCTGGCGCTGATGGGCGCGTCCTGCGCGGTGTTTGGCCTGATGAACAGCTATGTCACCCTGATCCTCATCGGCATCATCTTCGGCGCGTTCTCCTACCTGCCCTCCACGCACTATACTACCCTGGCTGCCATCCGCGCGGGCGATCAGTACAGCGCCACCGCGATTTCCATTGAAAACCTGATCTTCCAGTCCGCAAGCCTTGTGCAGCCTATTATCGTTGGCCGAATCATCGACAGCACCGGCAATTACAATGTTGTGTGGTTCTTCTTCGCGGGCATCTGTCTGTGCGGCGTAGCCATCGGCCTGGCCTTCCGCGCATCCAAGAAGAACGCCAAATAAGGCGTCTTGAATTTTAAAGGAGAAAATACATGAAAGTTAGATCCGTAAAGGTCATTACCCTCAAGGTAAACGGCCGTTCCTACGAATTTGACGTGGGCGAGGGCCGCGGCGAAATGCCTGAGAGCGAAACGCTGGTGCATACCCTGCGCGACCGCCTGGGTCTGACGGGCGTAAAGCTCGGCTGCGATCAGGGCGCTTGCGGCGCCTGCACGGTGATTATGAACGGTAAGCCTGTTACTTCCTGCATGATGCTGACCATGGACTGCGACGGTGCGGAGATCACCACCATCGAAGGTCTGGCCGATGCGGCTACGGGCAAGCTGAACGGTCTTCAGCAGGCTTTCCTGGATCACTGCGGCTATCAGTGCGGCTTCTGCACGCCCGGCATCATCATGACGGCGCAGGCGCTGCTGGATAAAAATCCCTGCCCCACCGAGACGGAGGTGCGCGAGGCGCTGTCGGGCAATTATTGCCGCTGCGGCACCCATTACACCGCTGTGGAATCCATTATGGCCTATATTGAGCAGATGAAGGAGGAACGCAAGCAATGAAAGAGCAGTTCCGCCATATCGGCCGCGAGACCCATCGTATTCTGGGCAGCGACATTGTAACGGGCAAGGCCATGTATGTGGCCGACAACAAGGTGCCCGGCATGAAATACGGCAAAATCCTGCGCTCGCCTTATCCCTTTGCCCGCATCGTCAGCGTGGATAAAAGCGAAGCACTGGCCATGGACGGCGTTGCCTGCGTGGTGACCTGGCAGGATATCGCAGGCGAGGGCATCAGCGTCAACAATGGATTCACACCGCCCCGCCATCCCAACATCCTGGATGAGTATGTGCGCTATGTGGGTGACGCTGTGGCCCTGGTTGTTGCCGATACCGAAGATCTGGCCATGGAGGCCATGGATAAGATCAAGGTGGAATATGAGCAGCTGGAGCCCGTTTATACCATCGACGAGGCCATGAAGCCCGGCGCGCCGCAGCTGTACAAGGAATTCCCCGGCAACATCGCCCCCTACAAGCAGAACCTGCATTTTGAGGCGGGGGACAGCGGCAAGGGCTTTGAGGAAGCCGATGTGATCGTGGAGATGGACAGCGAGCTGACCAGCGGCCAGAATCCGCTGCCGCTGGAGCCGCCTACCACCATTGCCTGGTGGGATAAGGGCGTCGTTACCTTTATTGCCTCCGCCGCGGCTCCTGCCTACTGCCACCAGAACGTCGCGTCTTCTTTGAATCGGCCCTATGAAAACGTTCGCCTGATCGTGGGCGCGGTGGGCGGCTCCTTTGGCTCCAAGCTGTACAGCGGCAACGTGCATTGCCTGGTGTTTACCGCCCTGATGGCGCGCTTTGCAAACTGCCCGGTGCTGTACGCTTACAGCAAGGAGGAGCACTTTACCGCCCATCAGACCCGCATGGTCACCAAGGGCCATGTCAAGTTTGGCATGAAGAAGGACGGCCTGGCGACCGCCGTTGAAATGACGCAGATTGCCGACGCCGGCGCTACAGCCTCCACGCAGGAATTCATGCTGGCTGTGGGTACCAACTCGCTGCCCATCCTGTGCAAAACCAACAACAAAAAGTTTGACGCCAAGGTGGTCGTGACCAACCATGTGCCCTCCGGATCCTTCCGCGGCTATGGCTATCTGGAATCGAGCAACCTGCTGACCGCCGCCATCTTCGAGGCCTGCCGCCGGGTGGATGTAGACCCCATGGTCTATCTGGAAAAGAACGCGCTGGCGCTGGGCGAGGAGTTCCACAACGCCTGCTCGCCCATGCATCCCTGGCAGCACAATAACTCCTCCGACTGGCAGAACCTGGTGCGCGAGACCGCGAAGGCCTGTCATTGGTCTGAGCGCTGGAAGGGCTGGGGCGTGCCCACCTGGGTGTCTCCCGATGGCAAAAAGCGCCGTGGCATCGGCGTAAGCGCCGCCGGTCACGCCGATACGGGCGGCAAAACCTCCAACGCCACCGTGACCATCACGGGTCTGGGCGCTGTGTATATCTCCACCTGCATGGCGGAGTTTGGCTCGGGTATCCGCGATATCATGCAGAAGATCGTGGCTGAGGAGCTGGATATGCCCATCGAGTCCGTCAAGATGGCGCCCGCCGATACCGGCGCGACTCCCGCGGACTTTGGCTCCACCGGCTCCCGCTCCACCTACTGTGGCGGCATCTGCGCGCTGAAGGCGGCGCAGGATGTGAAGCGCCAGCTGTTTGAAATCGTTGAGCAGCGCCATGGAATCCCCAAGGATGACCTGGCTCTTAAAAACGGCAAGATCTATCAGATTTCCAACCCCGAAAAGGTGCTGCCGCTGTTCCCGATGGTCATCGGCAAGGTAGATTCCATCACGGGCGTGGGTCATCACAACGGCGTGGAGGATAGCACCATCATGCATTTGCAGGTGATCGAGGTCGAGGTCGATACCGAGCTAGGCACGATCAAGCTGATTAACCACTTCGGCGGCTCCGATGCGGGCGTGATCGTCAATCCCCTGCCGCTGCGCAATCAGGTGCAGTCCTTCTATGCCGGCACCGACCTGGCGCTGATGGAGGAGACGGTGTGGGATCAGAACGATTACCGCGTGCTCAACCCCTCCAATCTGGATTATAAGACCCGTACCTTCAATGAAGTGACGCAGCACGATCACATTGTGCTGGAAACCAACAAGGGCAAGGATACCCGTTATCCCTTCGGCGCGAACGGCGTGGGCGAGCCGCTGCTGGCTCCCGGCGGCCCGGCGATCCGCATGGCCGTGTACAATGCCTGCGGCGTATGGATCAACGAGTTCCCCTTCACGCCCGCCCGCGTGCTGGCTGCGCTCAAAGCGAAGGAGGAGAAATAAGCTATGAAGCATTTTGCTTACGAATCGGCACAAAGCGTGGAGCAGGCCTCCGAGCTTCTGCGAAAGGGCGACGCCGTTCTCAGCGCCGGCGGCACCGATCTGACCGGCGTGCTCAAGGAAAAGCTGCTGCCGAATTATCCCAGGACGGTTGTAAGTCTGAAGGAAATCCCCGGCATGAACCGCATCGCCGAGGAAGCCGATGGTCTGCATCTGGGTGCGATGGCCACCCTGGCCGATATCGCATCCAGCAGCGTGGTGCGCAGCAAGTGGCCCGCGCTTGCGGACGCGGCGTATTCCGTGGCTACCCCCAACCTGCGCAACACCGCCACCGTGGGCGGAAACATCTGCCAGGATGTGCGCTGTTGGTATTACCGCTATCCAGATTCCATCGGCGGCCGCGTCAACTGCGCCCGCAAGGACGGCCATCTGTGCTATGCCATGATGGGCGAAAACCGGTATCATTCCATCTTCGGCGCGATGAAGGTGTGCCAGACACCGTGCTCTCACGGCTGTCCGGCCAATACCGACATCCCCGCCTATATGGAAAAAATCCGCGAGGGGGATATGCACGCTGCGGCTGAAATCCTCATGCGCGCCAACCCGTTGCCGATGCTGACCTCCCGCGTGTGCCCGCATCCCTGCCAGAAGGAATGCAACCAGAACGTGTACGGCGACAGTGTAGGCATCCACTGCGTGGAGCGCACGGTGGGCGATTACATTCTGGAGCACATGGATGAATTCTACCGCGCGCCCGAAAAGGAAACCGGCAAGTCCGCCGCCGTGATCGGCGCTGGCCCCTCCGGCCTGGCTGCTGCTTATAATTTGCGCAGGGCTGGTCATCAGGTAACGGTTTATGATAAAATGGAGAAGGCCGGCGGCGTGCTGATGTACGGCATCCCCGCTTACCGCCTGCCCAAGAAGTACATCGAAACCGTGCAGCAGGCGCTGGAAAAGATGGGCGTCGTCTTCAAGCTGGGCGTGGATGTGGGCAAGGATATCACCGTGGCCGAGATCGAAAAGGCCAGCGATTCCGTCTACATTGCCACCGGCGCGTGGAAGCAGCCCGTGCTGGGTCTCAGCGGCGAGGATATGACGCAGTTCGGTCTGAACTTCCTGGTAGAGGTCAACAAGTACCTCAAGGGGCGCGTGGGCAAGGAGGTGCTGGTCTGCGGCGGCGGCAACGTCGCCATGGACGTAGCGCTGGTCTCCAAGCGTCTGGGCGTTGAAAAGGTTCGCCTGGTGTGCCTGGAAAAGCGCGAGGAAATGCCCGCCAGCCCCGAGGAAATCGCTCGTGTACTCGAGGAGGGCGTTGAGTTTATCAACGGCCGCGGCCTGCTTGAGGTGATCCGCGATGAAAACGGCAATGTGCACGGCATGAAAACCAACAGGTGCCTGTCCGTGCGCGACGCCGAGGGGCGCTTCAACCCGCAGTATGATAACGACGATGTGCAGGTTATCGAATCTGACTGCATCATCCTGGCCACCGGCCAGCGCGTGGATATCGACTTCCTGGGCGAGGAACTCAAGGCGCAGATCAAGAGCCCGCGCGGCCTGCTGGATGTAAACGAGGATAACGCTACCCGCCGTCTCGGCGTATTCGCTGGCGGCGACGCGGCTACCGGCCCTGATATCGCCATCCGCGCGATCAGCTCCGGTATGCATGCTGCCCGCGCCATGAGCGCCTATATGGGCTTCCCCATGCCTGCCGTGCCCGCTGAAAAGGGCTTCCTGCGCAGCGAGAGCGAGGAAGTGCATAACCGCGTGGGCAACAAGCTGGAGGAGCTGCCCATTCCTGAGCGCAGCCTGACCAATGAGGATGAAAAGAGTTACGCGCCTGGCCTTGCCCGCTGCGAAGCCGGCCGCTGCATGAACTGCGGCTGCCTGGCGGTCAATCCCAGTGACATGGCCAACATGCTCTACGCCTATAATGCCAAGGTGGTTACCAATCTGCGCACCGCCACGGCTAAGGAGTTTTTCGGCACGCATGCCAAGATCCAGACCGTGCTGCGCCCCGGCGAGGTGGTTCAGGAGATCGTGGTGCCCGCTCCCAAGACTGGCGCAAAGGCCGTGTACAGCAAATTCCGCGTGCGCGACGCCATCGACTTTGCCGTTGTGGCTGTCGCCAGCGTGGTGAACACGGATGAAAACAACATCGTCACCGACGCCAGCCTGGTGCTGGGCGCGGTGGCTCCCGTCGCGCTCAAGCGCGAGAAGGCCGAGCGGTATCTGATCGGCAAGCCGCTGAATGCGGAAACCGCTGCTGCGGCTGCGGAAATCTGCCTGGAGGACGCGCTGCCCCTGTCCTGCAACGCCTATAAGATCGACGTGACCCGCACGCTGATCCGCAGAACGCTGCTGGGCGAATAATCACACATGAAAATGAACGGACGCATTCCCGCGCGGGAGTGCGTCCGCTCTTGAGGATTGGCGATATGACAAATCAACAGCTCACCCTGTCCTGGGCGGCGAAGTTCGGGGAATATCCGCTGCCCGAGGCGTATAATGGCGCGGGCGTTGCCAATGAGCCGAACTGCGAGGACCGGCTGGAAATCCGTCTGCGCGTGAATGCATTCGGCGTTATCGAGTCCGCTGGCTTTTCGCTGACCGAATCCGCCTGCCCGCCGATGTGGGCATGCGCGGTCTATGCCTGCGCCCAGTGCCAGGGCAAGCCCGCGCTTGCTGCGCTGACGATGGATCACAAAAAAATCGGCTATGCCTTAACGGAAGACGGCGAGCCAGACGTCGGCCATATTCACTGCGCCATGATGGCGGAAATCGCCCTCAAGCGCGCGCTGGCCGATTACGGCGAGCGCTTCCGCCGCTGACGCAGCCGTACAATCAGCAGCCCTGCGCCCCAAAGCGCAAAGAACGCCGCTATGATGATACAGATCACCATTCCGCAGAGTGGCGACAGCTCAATGCCCATATCCATTGAAAATCCCCCCTTATGGCTTATAGTATGTGAAAACGCGCGCGGCGTTATGCCTGCGCGCGCAAGGAGAGAATCAGCCATGGAAGCAACTGTCCGCCGTCCGCTTGCCGCCCTGATCCTGGCTGCCGGCGTATCCTCCCGTATGGAGCGCTTCAAGCCCATGCTGCCCGTGGGCGAGGATACCATGATCCGCCGCACGGTGCGCATGATGCAGCAGGCCGGAGCCGACCCTATCGTGGTGGTGACGGGCTATAAGAGCGATGTGCTGCGCCAGCATCTGGACGGGATGGGCCTGGTGTTCCTCAATAACGAGCATTATGCCTCCACCCAGATGTTCGATTCGTTTAAGATCGGTCTGGAATACCTGCTGCCGCGCTGTGAGCGGCTGCTGTTTTCACCGGGCGATGTGCCCACGGTGCAGATTGACACCGTGCGCCGTCTGCTGGAATACGACTCGCAGGTCGTGCGGCCGGTATATGGCAAAAAATCAGGGCATCCCATTGTGCTGCGACATGACGCGCTGGAGAAAATCAGCGATTATCGTGGTGAGGATGGCCTGCGCGGCGCAATGCGTGAACTGGGTCTGTCGCGGCAGGATGTGCCGGTTAACGATGAAGGCGTGGTGTTGGACGCTGATACGCCCGAGGAATATAACCGGCTGCTGCTGCACAATCTGCGCATAGGCGGCGGGCAGGAATCGCTGCGGCTGGATCTGCAATTGCATCTGTGCGCGCTGGATTCGGTGTTTGATCCTTTCTTTGCCCAGCTGCTTGAAATGGTGCGCATGACCGGCTCACTGCAAATGGCCTGCCATGCCGTGCATATTTCCTATTCAAAGGGGTGGAAGCTGCTGCGCCGCATGGAGGCTGCTCTGGGTTTTCCGCTGCTTGCCCGCGTGGTGGGCGGTTCCGCTGGCGGCGGTTCACAGCTGACAGCTGAGGGAGCGGATCTGCTGCACTGCTATCAGCAGATGGAGAAAGAGGTGCTGGCCACTGCCAAGGAGAGCTTTGAACGCTGCATGGCGCGGTATCTGCAATTGCAACCCGCCGAGCCGGAAGAAAAGTAAAAGCATATATCCGAACAAAAGCCTCCGACCATGTCGCTGTGACAAGGCCGGAGGCTTTTGATGTTTTAACGCTGCGTCAGCTTGGGAAACGCGCGCTCAATGGCCATTACCAGCAGCGGGATCAGCACAATCTGCACGATGATGCCCGGCACTGCCTTGAGCAGCGCGCCGCTGAGGAACATGGCGAAGGTGAAGCTGCTGCCAGCCAGCCCGGCGATCAGCCAGCGCACCAGTCCCCATACGATGCGCCCGCCCACCATAGCGATGAGCAGCGCGGCATAGATGGACAGCTTTTTGCGCGGCAGGCGGCGGTACATCAGGCTGCTGATAACCCCGTAGGCGGCCAGCTCAAAGCACATGGCCACGCCAGTGGGAAAAATGGGCGGCATGCCGAACAGCGCAAAGCGCAGCGGCGGCGCGACCGCGCCCACAGCCAGGGCGTATACCGGCCCGCACAGAAAGCCGCACAGCAGCACCGGCAGGTGCATGGGGGACAGGGCGCTGCCGATCTGCGGAATCTGCCCTGTCAGAAAGGGCAGCACCATGCACAGAGCCAGGCAGACGGCGCTGATAATCAGCTGCATCAGAGAATTGCGTTTGAGCGACATAGAATTTTCTCCCTTTCAAAATTGGATTCCGTCTTGAACGGGAGACGCGCCGTCGCGGCGCATTGATGCTTGGTACGAGAAGCGTTTAGGGCGTTTCGCCTCGGCAGAGCGATTCGATCTTGTCCACGGCGGCCTCAATCAACTGCACCCGGGTTAGCACAGGCACGCCCGCTACCTGGGTGGCACAGCGGTTTACAGGCAGCAGCACGCGGATTGCCGCGCTTTGCCCGACGGCCGCCGCCATGCTGGGGGTGATCTCTCCCAGCAGCGCGTCGGCTATGACAATGCCGATGGGGCCGGCGATAATATCCGCATCGCGGCAGGCAACCAGCACGGGGTTTTCGCCCGTCGCTCCCTGCTGCGCGCCTGCCTTGAGCATGGCGCTGGTGGCCAGGGAGTTGGCGCCGATGGCGATCAGCTGATGCTGATCCATGGGCAGCCGGGCAGCGAGAGCTTCGATCAACTGCGCGCCAAGACGGCCGCTCTGGCCGTCGATTATCAGAATTTTCATCCGAAATTCCTTTCAGCCGCTGGGCGGCGAAGCAGTAGCACATCTTTAATAATACGCAATGGGGCGGGATGCTGTCAAGCTGCTTAGATGAAACTGTATTACTATTTTAACAATATGTATTATAATTGAAATATATATAGAAAAATATATGCATCCATGCC
>ENA-UOIY01000533-UOIY01000533.1-human-gut-metagenome-genome-assembly--contig:-P114-NODE-533-length-61329-cov-12.999168_pt1 | contig 61329 bp, 55 predicted proteins | sample MGYA00242335_ERZ723882 | MGnify/ENA metagenome assembly ERZ723882 | reverse complement strand
GTTCTCTTGGGGGTGTAAGGGGGCCATTCTCTCACGTGAGAGAATGGCCCCCTTTCCCGCGTCCCCACACGGTGTGGGGACCTTATCTTCTTCCCTGCGCCTTGGCGCGCAAATACAGCACCGCTTCGACCACTCCCCCGCCGACGGCGAGGGCCTTGTCCGAGATCGTCGTGCAGTATTCCGGCTTGCAGCGCGGGTCGACATCACCGGACTTCATCCCCCTCTTAACGGGCACGCCATCGTCCAGCACGCCGCGCAGCACACCGCTGATGGTGCACTTCATCGGCTGACCCTCGACAAAGCCGATGGTCTCGCCCTCCTCGACCGTGTCGCCGATGCGGTGGACGGCAGTAAAAATGCCGTCGCACGGCGCGCGCAGCACGCGCTCGCCCGCAAAGCCGCCGATGAGGCCGGGAATGTTCGTGTTCGGCAGCGCGCTGCCGGAGTAGATGACGCGCCCGAGCGTGTGGCCGCGCATCGTCTCGACGACCGCGTGGCAGTCCTCCCCCGCCGTGAAGCCGGGGCCGACGCCCACGACGATCGGCGCGTCGTCGATCTTCGTGCCGAGATTGCGCTTGGCAAGAATCGCGTCCACGAGCGCGTCCGGCGCGAGCTCCTCGCGGCAGGCGCACTCAGGGTCAGCTAAAACAGGCAGCACACCCTCGCGCAGCAGCTTCTTCGCCTCCGCGGCATTCTCCGCGCGCACGGCGCGCAGGCCCTCGACCGTCGTTTCCCCGTGGACGATGGCATCGGAAAACGCCACCGTGCGGCGGATGGCCGTCGGGCGGGCGAGGTCGGTCATCACCACGTCGATCCCGCAGCGCCAAAGGCGCATGGCCGCGCCGCTCGCGATGTCTCCCGCGCCGCGAATCAATGCAAGCATACATATACCCCCTGATGCAGACTGCCCGCGATGACCGGGCAGGAAAATTCATTTGCCATGGCCTGCGCCGCTTCATAATCGGCGGCAGACTCCACCTTGTTGATATAAACGCGGTCGCCGTAACCCTCGGCGTTGACAACGCGCGCGGCGAGCTGCGGCGTGACGACCGTCTCCTCATCCACGCCCGCGAACTGCGCGTAGAGCGCGCTGCGGTGGCAGGTCTCGCGGATGGTTTTGCCGACGCCGTCGATGCCGATGACCATGATGACACGCTGCGCCTCCTCCGGGATCACCGGCTCATGGGAAGCGTGCGCCTTGAGCGGCAGGCGCTTGGCACCGTCCGCCTCGACAAGTACAAAATCCGCAAGCTGCGCCAGCGTGCCCATTGAGAGCCACGGCGCGCAGAGCTTGCCGCTCTCCGCCTGCGAGGCAACACAGACGATGCCCGACCGCTCCAATGCCGCCGAAACGGCGGCCTCGGTAGCGTCCAGCAGCGTTTCATACTGCTCCGGGCGGCGGATGTGCGTCGTGGTCGTGATAATGACCTTTCCCTTTTTCGAAAGCTCCCCGGCGAGCGTTTCCATCAGCGTCGTCTTTCCTCCGCCGCCGATGATAGCCGTCACGCCGCGGCCGACGTGCAAAAGCGGTGCGATCTGCATGTGAGCGCCCTCAGTGCCGCTGTCCGGCGAGGTGCGCGCGGTGCTCGATCATCTCCGCCGCGATGCTGATGGCGATCTCCTCCGGCGTCTCGGCCAGGATTGGAAGGCCGATGGGCGCGTGGACGCGCGCGATGTCTTCTTCGGTATAGCCGTCGCCCTTGAGGCGCTCGCGCGTCTTGGCGACCTTCGTGCGGCTGCCGATGCAGCCGATATAGGTCGCGCTGCTCTTAAGCACCTGGGAGAGGATCTCATAGTCTGCCTGATGGCCCGGCGTCATCACGACGGCATAGTCGTTCGCCGTGAGCGCCACCTTGCCGGAAATGTCGGAAAAGCTGCCGAAGATGACCTCGCTCGCCATGGGATAGTGCTCTTTCTTCGCAAGCTCCTCGCGGTTGTCGTACATCACCACGCGGAAGCCCACCGTCGCCAGCACCGGCACGAGCGCGCGGCCCACATGGCCGCCGCCGAAGATATACACGCTGCCCGCGTGACACAGCGGCTCGACATAAATGCCGTCTTTCCACACGGCCTTGGCAGAAAAATAGTCCGCCTTGTCCTGCGGGATCTCCTCGCGCGTGACAACATGGAACTCGTTCACGCCGTCGCCGTCGAGAGACAGCAGCAGCCAGAGGTCGACGTCCCTGTCGAGCATTTTGCGCCAGAGCTTGAGCACCGCGACGTCCGCAGTCTGCTCGGGCGCGAAGAACTGGAAGTAGACCGTGACCGCGCCGCCGCAGATCATGCCCGTGCTGGCCACCTCACTCGGGTGCAGGTTGTAGGACTTGAGCTCGTTGCTGCCGCCGTTTTTGAGCGCGTCCTGCGCGCGCTGGATGCTCAGCCGCTCCACCGCGCCTCCGCCGATCGTGCCGAGCACGCGGCCATCTTCAAAGACGGCCATCTTCGCGCCCGCGCCGCGCGGCACAGAGCCCGAGGATGCCAGAATGCTGCTCAGCACCACACGCTCGCCGCGCGAAAGGGCCGCGAGCATTTCATCAAGAATCGCTTTCATATTTTCATGCTCCTTTGCAGAGAATCACGCTGCTATTATGCACTGCATTATAGCAAAGCGCCGCGGCAAACGCAAGCCGCGGCGCACAAAAGTCGCATTGATCGTTATTTTCCATTAAATCAGGGGCGCGCATATCTGGCGCGGTTCACTTACTGCGCTCGATGCGTTTGAGCTCGCCGAAATACTTGTCGTGCGCCTCCTGATAGGCGCGGTTGAAGACCGGGTCTTTGCCCTGGTGCAGCGCCTGAATATAGTCGTGGTGGTTGTTCATGATGTGCTCGTCGAACATCGAGAGCGTGAAAACGCCGACATTCGAGCACTGGTCGGCGATGCGCTCCACATTGACGAGGATATCGAGAAACGTGAGGCCCGCGTACACCGTGCACTGCCCGTCGCGCACGCGGCGGATGTGATTGGCGCGCAGCGTGGCGACGAGGTCGTCCACGACCTCCTCGACCGGCTCGATGTGGCGCGCGGCCTCGTAGTCCGTGGCGGCAAAGGCCTTGTAGGTGTAATCTAAAATCTCGCCGAGTACCTCGCGCAGCACCATGAGCTCCTGATGTGCCGTGGGCGACAGGCTCGCGCTGCGGTCAAGGAACTCCTGCGCATTTTCCGTCAGGTTCACGGCGTGGTCGCCGATACGCTCAAACTCGCCGAAGCACTGGATATAGTAGTTGAGCATGTCGCTTCCGTGTCCGCTCGGCATGTGCGGCGACAGGCGGATGAGGTAGTTGTCCACATGGTCGGCGAGCTTGTCGATGTGCTCCTCGTTCTCGTTGATGACCTTGATCGTGTGGGCATCGTATTGCTCGAGCACGCCCATCGCGCCCATCACGCCTGTGCGCGCAAGGCGCGCCATGGTGGTGATGGCCTCACCCGCGCCCGAGAGCGCGATGGCGGGAGAGGTGAAGAACTTTTCATCGAGCAGCGAAAGCTCGTGGTCGACATTTTCACCAAGGCGCACATCGTCCTTGACGAGCTTGCGCGAGAGCTTTTCAAACTGGCCGCACACCGGCAGCAGCACGATGGCCGAAACAAGACGGAACACCGTGTGCACATTCGCGATGCCGCCGGAGGAAAGCGCCTCGTCCCACAGGGCATCGAGGACACCGAACGAGTGCAGCAGCATCAGCCCCACGATCACGAGGATCGAACCGGCGATGTTGAAGAGGATATGGATCACGCCCGTGCGCTTGGCATCGGCTTTCGAGCCGATGGAGCAGACGATGGCCGTCGTCACACAGTCGCCGATGTTGACGCCGATGATGATGGCGTAAACCGACGAGAACGTCAGCGCGCCGGTCGTAGCAATGGCCTGTAATATACCGATGGTCGCCGACGAACTCTGCAGCAGGAACGCAACGCCCGCGCCGAGCAGGAATCCGAGCACCGGCTTACCGGAGAGCTGGTAGAACATGTTGGCAAACGTCTCGGATTCCGACAGCGGGCTCACCGCCGCGGTCATGCTGAGAAGGCCGGTGAAGAGGATGCCGAAGCCCATCGCGATCGAGCCGATGGTATCGGACTGGCGGGTCTTGACCGCCATTAGAAACAGAATGCCGATAATCGCCGCAAGGGGCGCGAGCGTCGAGGGCTTGAAGAAATTGAGCAGCGATGTCTCCGATGCGTTCACGTCGAGAAGGCGAATGATCTGGCCCGTGATCGTCGTACCGACATTCGCGCCCAGAATAACGCCGATCGACTGGTGCAGCGACATCACGCCTGCGCCGACAAGGCCCGACGTCAGCACGATCGTCGCCGTAGAGCTCTGGATGACCGCCGTGACCACAAGGCCCAGCAGAAAGCCGACGAGCGGATTGTTCGTCACCTTTTCCATCGCGCGCTTGAAGGCATCGGACGAACCTTTTTTCAGTCCGTCGCCCATCAGGCGCATACCGTACAGGAACAGCGCGAGGCCGCCGAAGAGGGTAATGATGTTAAAGATCGTCATATCGTTTCGAATCCTCTCTCATCCTTCGTTCACGACGCATTTCCATGCGTCAGGGCAGAAATGCCCAACTCTCACCAATTAGTATTTTAATCAGCTGCATGAGAAATTGCAATGCTTTTCCTCTTTTTTCGCAAAAAAAACGTCCTTTTGAGATTTTGCTTGCATTTCTTTGTTCCTGTGTTACAATATTCGCAGAAAAAAAAGGAGGCTTTCAACCATGTTGAACGCAGGCAATCCCATCGGCGTGATGGACAGCGGCATCGGCGGACTGACCGTCGTGCGTGAATTACAGCGCATTCTCCCCGGCGAAGATATCATCTATTTTGGCGACAGTGCCAACTGCCCCTACGGCAACAAGACCTCTGACCAGATCTTCGAGTTGAGCAGCCACATGCTCCAGTTCCTCGGCGACAACGGTGTCAAGTGCACCGCCATCGCCTGCAACACCATCTCCACCATGGCCGACCGCCTGCGCCCCTGCTTCGACTACAAGATCGTCAGCATCGTGGAAGAAGCTGCCAAATACGTCCTGCGCGAGCATCTCAAGAGCGTCGGCCTCATCGCGACGGAGTTCACTGTTGCCTCCGGCAAGTACGCCGAGCTCATCCATGAGGGTGATCCCGAGTGCAAGGTCGTCGGCAAGGGCTCTCCCCTGCTCGCGGCACTCGTTGACCGCGGCGACTTCAACCAGCACGACATTAACACCGAGATCCGTACGCAGGTCGACAACATTCTCGCGCGCGAAAAGGTCGAAAACCTGATCCTCGGCTGCACGCACTATCCCATCGTGGAAGAGAACTTCCACGAGTGCTATCCCGAAATGCACCTCATCAACCCCGCGCTCGAGCAGGCAAACGCCGTCAAGGCATACCTCACCGAGCAGAACGCGCTCAACCCGCAGAAAAAGGGCAAATTCGTCATCTGCACGAGCGGCGACCCGCAGGTATATGTCAACGTCGGCAAGCGCCTCGGTCTCTTCGAGGCGAGCGAGCTGAAGGTCGTCCACATCTAAGTTAGTCCAAATTGAAATGAAAAGCGGAAAGTCACAGGACTTTCCGCTTTTTTGTGCTGTCTGATGGACTTTCTGCATACCATATGGCGAGGTGGTCTGTTTTGAATACATTTGAGGCCGCGATTTTGCGCGATTTCGGCGAGCGGGAGGACTTTGAGCGCGTGCTCACACATGCGCTGCGCCGCGGCTGCGGCGGTCGCGTCCTGCTCTCGCTGATGGCGGACGGCTCACTCCGGCTCACCGGCACGAAGGACCCCGACATCGCGTTCGGCGCGGTGCTGCTCGACCTGACCGCGCCGGTGGTGCCGTGCAGCGAGGAGTCCCTCGCCCTGCGTGTGCAGGTGATCGACTGGCGGCGCTGCGCGAGATGCTATGACGAAGCGCTCGCGCAGCGATCTCGCCATCCCCTACCGTAGCTGCCGCCATCGCGCAAAAACTGCCCGCCGCAAAATTGCGGCGGGCAGTTTTGTCCTTTATTTCAGGCAATCCAAAATTGCCTGCACAGTCTCATCGACCGTGCCGTTGTTGTCAACAATGTGGTCGGCAAATCTTTCATAGCAGGCCTTGCGCCTGTCGTACATCGCCGCAAGGTCGCCCGCCGAAAGAGGCCTCCCCTCGCGCGGCAGCTGGTCGATATCACGCTTCAACCAGAAAATGATGCCGTTCTGGTGCAGAAGATCGTAGTTTTCCTCTCTCGTCACGCAGCCGCCGCCCGTGGCGATGACCGCGCCGGAGCGCTTGCCGAGCTCCGCGATGGCCCCGCTCTCGAGCTTTCGGAATTCCGCCTCGCCGTGCTTTTCGATGAGCTGGGCGCAGGTCGCGCCGTTTTTCTCTTCGATCTCGGCGTCGCTGTCAAGCGCGATGCGGTCGAGCGCCTCGGCAAGGCGCGCGGCCACGGTGCTCTTGCCGCTGCCGGGCATACCGATCAGCACGATGTTCTGCATCTCAAGGCTCAGCTTTTTCCAGATGCGCTCGGTCTCGCTGTCGGGGATGTCGCGGTTTTCAAAGACCTCCGCCGTGCGCTTAGCCTGCGCGACGAGCATGTAGAGTCCGCTCATATACGGAATGCCGAGCTTTTCCGCTTGCAAGACAAACGCTGTACGCGCGGGGTTGTAGACGATATCGAGCACACCCTCGAGCTTCGGGAAGAGCGACAGGTCGACGGGCGACACGCCGCAGTTCGGGTACATGCCGACGGGCGTGGTGTTCACGATGACCTCCGCGTCCGCGTGACGATCCAGATTGTTGTAATTGTCCTCGCCCTTGCGGGAGATGATGGTCACGCTGCGCGCGCCCATCTCCTCAAGCACGGCGTGGACCGTTGAGGACGCGCCGCCGGAGCCGAGTACGAGTGTCTTTTTGCCCTCAATGGCAATGCCGCTCGCCCTGACCATACCGGCAAAACCGTAGGCGTCGGCGTTGTCGCCGTACAGCGTGCCGTCCTCGCGGCGCACGAGCACATTCACACTCTGGAGTTTTTGCGCAATGGGTGAAAGCTCTGCGCAGTACGGGATGACGGCCTTTTTATAGGGAATGGTGACGTTCATGCCGTCAAAGCCGCCGCCCGTCAGAAATTCGCCGAGCTTTTCGGGCGCGACCTCGTAAAGCCTGTATTCATAGTCCGCCAGCTCCGCGTGGATAGCGGGCGAATAGCTGTGGCCGAGCTTTTCACCGAGTAATCCGCAGCGCTTCATTCAAACCACCTCACTGTAAGAGCCAAGATACGTGAACTCCTCGCACAGCTCCGGCAGCTCGCCCATGAGCTGGGTAAACTGCGGGGCGTAGACCGAGGTCTCAAGGTCGAAATAGAACATGAACTCGAAGTTGCGATCCGGCATCGGGCGGCTCTCGAGCTTGTTCATGTTCACGCCGAGCGCGTTGAAGCGTGAGAGCACCTTGTAGAGCGAGCCGGGGTGGTGCGGCAGCACCATCATCAGGCTCGTGCGGTCTGCACCGGGGTAAATTTCGAGGTTTTTCGCAATGCAGATGAAGCGCGTGAAGTTATTGCCCTGATCCTGCACAGAGGCGGCGAGGCAGTCAAGGCCGTAGAGCTCTCTGCATGCGCGGGACGACAGCGCCGCCACATCGTCGCGGCCGGACTCGGCCACCATGCGCGCCGCCACCGCGGTATTTTCGCAGCGGATGACCTTCACATTGGGAAGCCCCTGTAAAAAGTGTGCGCACTGGCTGATGGCCTGCTCGTGGGAGTAAATTTCGCGGATGTTTTCGAGCTTCGCACCGGGATTGGCGAGAAGATTATGGTCAACCTTGATGCGCACGGAGCGCACGATGCGGAAGTTGTGTTGCGTCATCAAGTCGTAGACCGCGTTCACGCTGCCCGCCGTGCTGTTTTCCAGCGGCAGCACGCCGTAGCGGCAGAGGCCCTTTTCAATGGCGGAGAACACCGCCTCAAAGGAACTGAAAAAGAACGTGCTCGGGCGCTTGAAGAGCCTTTCGCATGCCTGCTCGGAGTATGCGCCCTCCACGCCCTGACAGGCGACGGCGGCGTCCTCGGGAAAGAGCTGCGGCGTCTTTTCGATGGCCTCGGCAATCTTCGCGGGCAGATCGCCCTTCGTGCCGAGAAGACAGCTCTGGCGGCTGCGGCTCAGCTCGAAAATGAGGGAGTAGAGCGAGGAGACGTATTCGCGCAGGTCGTCCGGCGTTTTGTCCAGAATCTCGCGCATTTTCTCCTTCTCGCGGCGCGCATCGAGCACGCGCAGGCCGTTGGCCTTCTTATACTCCGCGATCTTTTCAGCGGTCTCCATGCGCCGGGCAAAGAGCGCGATAAGCTGATCGTCGATGCTGTCGATCTCTTTTCGATAGTCGTTTAAGTCCATGTTCCCTTACCTCATTTCCTTTTTGCGCGATAGATACGCATCATAGACCGCGATGGCGGCCGCCGCCTCCACACAGGGCACGGCGCGCGGCACGATGCACGGGTCGTGGCGGCCCGTGATGGCCATCTTCTTCGGCGTCATCGTCTGCAAATTGACGCTCTGCTGCTCGCGCGCGATGGACGGCGTCGGCTTGAACGCCGCGCGGAACACGATGGGCATACCGTTCGTGATGCCGCCAAGAATGCCGCCGCAATGGTTCGTCTCAGTGATGATCTTGCCGTTTTCGACCGTAAAGGTGTCGTTATCCTCGCTGCCGCGCAGTCCCGCCACGCCAAAGCCCGCGCCGAACTCAACGCCCTTGACCGCCGGAATGCCGAAAACCGCCGAGGCAATGCGATTTTCCATGCCGTCGAACATCGGGTCGCCAAGGCCCGCGGGCGCGCCGAAAACCGCGCATTCGATGACGCCGCCGACGCTGTCACCAGCCTCGCGCGCCGCCGCGATGGCTTCGCGCATCTCCTCGCCGCGCGCATCGCTGACGACGGGGAACTCCTTGCCTGCAAGCGAGCCTGTCAGCTCTCCTTCGTCAGAAATGCCCGCAATGGAGGCGATGCGGCTCACAAGCGTGATGCCCTCGCGCGCGAGAATTTGCAGGCAGATGCCGCCCGCGATGCACAGCGGCGCGGTCAAGCGGCCTGAAAAGTGTCCGCCGCCCGCGCGGTCCTGATAGCCGCCGTATTTGACCTCGGCGGTGTAGTCCGCGTGACCGGGGCGCGGCGTGACGGCAAGATTCGCGTAATCCTGCGAGCGGGTGTTCGTATTGCGGATGATGGCCGTGAGCGGCGCACCGCAGGTATAGCCGTTCACAAGGCCGGAGAGGATCTCCGGCGCGTCAGCCTCTTTGCGCGGCGTCGACCATGCATTTTTGCCCGGCGCGCGGCGGCTTAAAAAGCGCTGGAGCTCGTCCAGATCAACTTTCTCGCCCGCGGGGATGCCCTCGACCGTCACGCCGATGGCAGGGGAATGCGACTGGCCAAAGATGGTCAGATGCAGATTTTCGCCGTAGGTGCTGCTCATAAGCCCTCTCCTTTCAAGCTGCTAAAATCCTCCCAGAAGCGGGGATAGGACTTTGCCACGCAGCCGTCGTTGTCGACTGTGATCTCGCCCGTCGCGGCGCAGGCCGCCGTGGCGGCGGACATCGCAAGGCGATGGTCGTTCTGCGTTTCGACCGCTCCGCCGTGCAGCGCGGGCACGCCCGTGATGACAAGGCCGTCTCCTTTTTCCTCGACACGCCCGCCGAGCGCGCGCAGCAAGTTCGCTGTGCTCTGCAATCGATCGGATTCCTTGAGCCGCAGGCGGTAGGCATTTTCGACTCTCGTCTCCCCCGCCGCGACCGATGCAACCACGCTCAGCACAGGAATAAGATCCGGAATGGGCGATGCGTCGATTGTCACGCCGCGCAGCGTGCCGCGCCGGACCGTCACGGCGTCGCCGTGCTCCGTGACTTCCGCGCCGAACCGGCGCAAAACGTCCAGCACGCCGCGGTCGCCCTGCGAGGACTGCAAATTCAGCCCCTCGACGGTCACGCCCTCTTTCGACAGCGCACCCATGCAGAGGAAGAACGCCGTGTTCGACCAGTCGCCCTCGACGACCGTGCGCTTCGGCAGATGACATCTCTGCTGACCGGGAATCGCCCACATCGCTTCCATTTTGGGGATGGTCAACTTGGAAAACTGAAGTGCATCCTCCGTCATGGCGACGTAAGCCGCGGATTCCAGCGGGCCGGACACCATAAGAAGGCTGTCTCTGATCAGCAGCGGCAGCGCCATGAGAAGGCCCGAAATATATTGAGAGGACACATTGCCTGCGATCGTATAGTTTCCCCCAATCAGCTGTCCACTGCAATACAGCAGGTCGCCGTCCTCGCGGAGCGTCATGCCATGCTCTTTTAAAACGCTATCCAGCGGGGCGAGCGGGCGCTGGGGCAGCCGCCCCTCGCGGTGGAATACCGCCTGCGCGCCGAGCGCGCCGACGATGGGCAGCAGGAAGCGCAGCGTCGACCCGCTCTCGCCGCAGTAGAGGTCGCAGCGCCCCTCGGGCACTTTTTTGATAGGAGAGACGAGAAAGCCCGTCTCCATTTCTTCAATTTTCGCGCCGAGCGCGCTCAGGCACTTCGCCGTGGCCGCGATATCGGCGGAAATGCCGTCGCAGACGACCTCGGTCTTCTCCTCGCCGAGCGCCGCGCAGATCAGCAGCCGGTGCGCCTGCGATTTCGACGCTGGAATGCGCACGCGGCCCGTGCGCGCGCCGGGCGTGATAGTTCTCTTCATCGGATGCCACCGTCCTGCATCCAGTCGCGCAGGGCTTCGACGGGGATCGTCTCCATGCGCACCTGACCAATCTTTTCCGGCACGATGAGGTGCATCTTGCCGCCGGAAATCTTCTTGTCGACGAGCTCGGCCTCATAGAGCTTGTCGAGTTCATAGCCCGTCTCGGTCGGCAGACCATAGCGGTGCAGAATGTCGAGCAGGCGCGCCAGCGTCTCTTCGCCGCAGATGCCGCGCTTGACTGCCGCGCGCGTGACCGTCGCCATGCCGATGGCGACCGCCTCGCCGTGCAGAAGAGAAAAATCGCTGCACTGCTCCACCGCGTGACCAAACGTGTGGCCCAAGTTCAGCGTGCGGCGGCGGCCGAGGTCGTACTCGTCCGCGCCGACGATGTCGCGCTTCATCTGCACGCAGACCTCGATGACGTGCTCGTACTGCTCACGCACGGGCGTTTTGTAGAGTTCTTCAAAGAACGCCGCATTGCCGAGCATCGAATACTTGATGATCTCGGCGCAGCCGCAGCGGTACTGCTCCTCGTGCAGCGTTTCGAGCGTGTTGGGATCGCAGATCACGATGCAGGGCTGATAGAAGCTGCCCGCCTGATTCTTGCCCGTGGGCAGGTCGACGGCGGTCTTGCCGCCGACGGACGAATCGACCGCGGCCAGCAGCGTCGTCGGGATCTGGGCAAAGCCCATGCCGCGCTGATACGTCGCCGCGGCAAAGCCCGCGAGGTCGCCCACCACGCCGCCGCCGAGCGCAACGACCACGTCGCTGCGGCTGAAGCGGTGCTCGCCGAGGAAGTGTAAAACATCCGCGTAGGTCGAGAGGTTCTTGCTCCCCTCGCCCGCGGGGAATGTGAAAGAGTGCACACGGTAGCCCGCCTTTTCAAGGGCCTTGACCGTGCGCTCGCCGTAGAGCGCGTAGACCGTGTTGTCCGACACGATGGCGGCCATGCCGGGGGCGCTGACCTCCCTGAGAAGCTCGCCCGCGCGGTCCAAAAGTCCGCGCTCGACCAGCACGTCGTATTCGCGCGAGGCCTTGATATGGATGCTTCGCATCAGCCGTCCACCTCTTCCTTTCTCTTCTTGCCCTCGTCCAGAAGTCGGATAAGGGTCTCTTCGTCGTCATGTTCCATGGCGGTCTTGTATTCGCTCAGGTGCTCGATGTAGCAGTCGATCTCCTTGAGCAGGAATTCCTTGTTTTCCATGAAGAGCTCCGCCCACATGTGCGGCGCGAGCCAGGCAACGCGCGTCATATCCTTGTAGCTGCCGGCGGAAAAGCCCTTGTGCTTTTTCGCCGTGGGGCTCTTGATGTAGGCGTTGGACGCCACATGCGCCAGCTGCGAGGTGAAGGCGATCATCTCGTCGTGCTGCTCGGCGGTTGTGACGGAGTAGCTCCCAAAGCCCGCGGGCGAGAGCAGGTCTTTCACATGGCTGAGTAATTCAATGTCGTCAAAGCGCGGCGGCACGAGCACCATCGGCGCGCCCACGAAGAGGTTCGCCTTGGCGTACTTGAAGCCCGAGAACTGCGTGCCCGCCATCGGGTGACCGCCAAGGTACGTAATGCCGTACTGCTCGGCGATTGGGAAGCACGCCGCGCATACCTTGCGCTTGGTGCCGCAGCAGTCGATGACGACCGTGTGCTTGTCGATCTTTGCCGCGTGATTTTTGAGCCATTCGACCGCCGCCGCGGGTCGGACGGCCAGCAGGATGACGTCGCACTCCGCCATCGTCTCGTCCGTCAGCGCCTCGTCCACCGCACCGCTGATGACGGCGAACGACAAGACGTCGCGGTCGATGTCGTGGGCGAGCACGCGCTCGCCCGCCTCGTGGTATGCCTTGGCGAGCGAGCCGCCGATCAGGCCGAGGCCGACGATGCCGGCGGTCATTCTGCCACCGCCTCTCTCACGCGGCGCACAGCCTTGGCGAGGTCATCGTACTGCTCGGGGCGCAGGGATTGCGCGCCGTCGCACAGCGCATGAATGGGGTCGTTGTGCACCTCGATGATGAGGCCGTCGCTGCCGCAGGCGGCAGCAGCCAGTGCCATCGGGCGCACGAGGCGCGCAATGCCGGTCGCGTGGCTGGGGTCGACGATGACCGGCAGGTGCGTGAGCTCCTTGAGCATCGGCACAGCCGCAAGGTCGAGTGTGTTTCTCATGTAGTCGTCGTAGGTGCGAATGCCGCGCTCGCAGAGGATGACCTGCTCGTTGCCGCCGGCCATGATGTACTCCGCGCTCATTAAAAGCTCCTTGAGCGTGCTGGCGAGGCCGCGCTTTAAGAGGATGGGCTTTCTCAGCTTGCCGAGCTCGCGCAGCAGGTCGAAGTTCTGCATATTGCGCGCGCCGACCTGAATGACGTCCACATCCTCAAAGAGCGGCAGGTAATTCGTGCCCATGATCTCGGTGACGATGGGAAGGCCGGTCTCCTGACGGGCGATCTTCAGCAGCTCGATGCCCTCGGCCTTGAGGCCCTGGAAATCATAAGGAGAAGTGCGGGGCTTGAATGCGCCGCCGCGCAGCATGTTCGCGCCCGAGGCCTTCACGGCCTTGGCAACCGCGACGATCTGCTCTTCGGATTCGACCGAGCACGGGCCCGCGATCATGCAGAAGTTTCCGCCGCCGACCTTGACGTCGCCCACCTGCACGATCATGTCGTCTGGATGGAACTTGCGGTTGCAGCACTTGAAGGGCTCTGTCACGCGCTTGACGGAGTCGACGATGCTCAAACTCTCGATCAGGTCCATGTCGACGCGCGCCGTGTCGCCGATCAGGCCCAGCACGGTCTGATACTCGCCCTCGGAGATGTGCACGCCAAGGCCCTGATTTTTGAGCCAGTTGATAAGCTGCTCGCGCTTGTCCTGTTCTGCGCCACGCTTGAGTACGACGATCATAATAATTTCCTCCTTATTGACCGTGAAATATCGCCACAACGAAAAAATGCGGCACAGGTCTAACCTGTGCCGCATCAAGCAATCTCTTTTCAGAGCCTTTTTGCATCTTTGCATCACAAATTAGCCTTACTACGAATCCATAGTAAAGTAATAATAGTATGCAAAAACGAAAATGCTCTTCATCTTGTGTTGTTTCTCCGTTCGTGGAACTTCATTGCCATCAGTATAAGAGCCTCTGCACCGATTGTCAACCGCATAATTTTACATTTCCGCGCGCCGCCCGGAATTTCGTCGAAAAGCACGGTCTTTTTTCTCGATCAGTTTGCCGGAATAGAGCATTTTACACCAAGGAAGGCTCCCCTTTCTGTCCTTTTCCCGCTGCGAAACGCCGCGTCCTGCAAGGTGTCATGCCAAACGTGCATACTTTCTCATCTTTTTCCCGTTCCCGCCTTTTTTCGAAATTTTGACTCTTGACATTCGCCTGACTATCCCGTATAATGCACCGAAAACATGACAAGGAGGAAGGAGCATGCGCTGTATTTTGAAGAACGCAAAGGTTTTCTCTCAGGGCGTATTTCATTTGGCGGATGTGTTTCTTTCGGACGGGAAAATTGTTTCTATTGGCAATGGTGTTTCCCGTTCCGATGATACTATTACTATTGATATTTCAAATATGGTTTTATTTCCCGGTTTCGTTGATGTTCATGTTCATCTTCGTGAGCCGGGATTTTCTTATAAGGAGACCATCCGCACCGGCACGCTGGCTGCTGCGCACGGCGGCTTCGCCCATGTTGCCGCCATGCCGAACCTGAACCCCGTCCCCGACTGTGTCGACGCGCTGAATCTCCAGCGCGCGCTCATCGAGAAGGACGCCCTCGTCCATGTGCATCCCTACGGGGCGATCACGGTCGGCGAAAAGGGCGAGCAGCTCGCAGACCTTGCAGGCATGGCGCAAAACGTCATCGCCTTTTCCGACGACGGACACGGCGTGCAGTCCGAGAGCATAATGCGCCAGGCGATGGCCGAGTGCCGCCGCCTCGGCAAGATCCTTGCCGCGCACTGCGAGGACAATGCTCTTCTCCGCAGCGGCTACATCCACGATGGCGCGTACGCCCGCGCCCACGGGCACCGCGGCATCTGCTCCGAGAGCGAATGGGGGCAGATCGCGCGCGACGTGAAGCTTGCCGAGAAAACGGGCTGCGCCTACCACGTCTGCCACGTTTCGACCAAGGAAAGCGTCGAGGTCATCCGCGCGGCCAAGCGCCGCGGCGTGAACGTGACGTGCGAAACAGCGCCGCACTACCTCGCCTTCACGCAGGACGATCTACAGGAGGACGGACGCTTCAAGATGAATCCCCCTCTACGCGATCAGGCCGATCAGGATGCGCTCATCGAGGGGCTTCTGGACGGCACGATCGACATGCTCGTCACTGACCACGCGCCCCACAGTCATGAGGAAAAGGCCAAGGGTCTTGAAAAGAGCGCCATGGGCGTTGTCGGTCTGGAAACGTCCTTTGCCGCAAGCTACACCCATCTTGTAAAAAAGGGCATTCTGCCGCTGGAAAAGCTCGTCGAGCTGATGCACACCTCTCCGATGCGCCGCTTTGGCTGCGGCACGGAGATCGCCGTCGGTCAGCCCGCCGACCTGACCGTATTTGACCTCAACGAAACCTACACCGTCGATCCCGAAAAGTTTCTGACCATGGGGCGCGCAACGCCCTTTACCGGCACACAGCTCACAGGCGCGTGCAAGCTGACGATGATTGGCGGCGAGATCGTCTGGAAGGAGGACACGCTTTGATCGAAGTAAAATATACCATCGCGGAAAACGCCCCCATTGCTTCGGACGTCTACCGCTTGAAGCTCGAGGGCGACACCTCGGCCATCACCGCGCCGGGTCAATTCCTCGACCTTCGCCTGCCCGGTTTCTTCCTGCGCAGACCCATTTCCATCTGCGACTGGGACGAGCGCAGCGTGACCCTCTTATATAAAGTAGTCGGCGGCGGAACGGACTGGCTCTCTCGCTGCACGCCAGGGCAGATGCTGGATGCGCTCTCCGGTCTCGGCAACGGCTTTGATGTTGCCGCCTGCGGCGAAACGACGCTCCTTTCAGGCGGCGGTATCGGCACCGCCCCGCTCTTCGGCCTTGCCAAACGTCTTCTTGCCGCGGGTAAAACGTCCGTCGCCGTTCTGGGCTTCAACACGGCGGAGGATGTCTTCTACGAAAATGAATTCAAGGCGCTCGGCGTGCAGACCGTCATCGCAACAGCGGACGGCAGCTGCGGCACGCGCGGCTTTGTGACCGACGCGCTGCCCGAACAGTTCGACACCGTCTGCGCCTGCGGGCCGATGCCGATGCTCAAGGCGCTTTGTGCAAAAACGGACAAGTCCGGCCAGATCAGTCTGGAAGCGCGCATGGGCTGCGGCTTCGGCGCGTGCATGGGCTGCACGATCGACACGGTAAACGGCCCCAAGCGCGTCTGCCGTGAAGGCCCCGTATTCGGAAGGGAGGAGATCAAATGGTAAAAACGAACGTCACACTCTGTTCTCTTCCGCTCGACAACCCCATCATTCCCGCAAGCGGCACATTTGGCTACGGGTACGAGTTCGCGGAACTGTACGACATCAACTGCCTCGGTACGTTCTCGTTCAAGGGCACGACGCGCGAGCCGCGTCTCGGCAATCCCCAGCCGCGCATCGCTGAAATGCAGAGTGGCATGCTCAACGCCGTGGGACTTCAGAATCCCGGCGTAGACGCGGTCATCGCCGAGGAGCTTCCCAAGCTCGCGCGTGTTTTCCACAAGCCCGTCATGGCGAATGTCAGCGGCTTTTCGCTCGATGAATACGTCGAGGTCTGCCAGAAACTCGACGCCTGCCCGCAGGTCGGCTGGCTCGAGGTGAACATTTCGTGCCCCAATGTCCACGGCGGCGGCATGAGCTTCGGCACTGACCCGAAGGCTGCCGCAGCGGTCACGCGTGCGGTGAAGGACGCCGTCAAAAAGCCCGTCATCGTCAAGCTCTCGCCCAACGTCACGAGCATTGCAAACATTGCCAAGGCCTGCGAGGACGCAGGCGCGGACGGCATCAGCCTTATCAACACCGTGATGGGCATGCGCCTTGATCTCAAGGCGAGAAAGCCGCTTCTTGCCAACAGCACGGGCGGCATGTCCGGCCCCGCACTCTTCCCGCTTGCGGTGCGCATGGTCTGGCAGGTGTACGAAGCGGTGCGCATTCCCATCGTCGGTCTCGGCGGCGTGATGAGCGCCGAGGACGTCATCGAACTGATGCTCGCCGGCGCAACGGCGGTCGAGGTCGGCGCTGCCAACCTTGTCGACCCCTTCGCCTGCCGCCGCATCGTCGAGGATCTGCCCCGTGTCATGCAGAAATACAACATCAATGATTTGAACGACATCATAGGAGGTGCCCACCATGGGTAAGGACGTTATCATCGCGCTGGATTTTGACAGCAAGGAAAAAACCCTCGCATTTCTCGACCGCTTCACCGGCAAAAAGCCCTTTGTGAAGATCGGCATGGAGCTCTTCTACGCCGAAGGCCCGTCCATCGTGCGCGAGATCAAGGCGCGCGGCCACAAGATCTTCCTCGATCTCAAGCTGCACGACATCCCCAACACCGTGAAAAAAGCGATGGCCGTGCTCTCCTCCCTCGATGTGGATATGGTCAACCTCCATGCCGCAGGTACGCGCGCCATGATGAGCGCCGCGCTTGAGGGTCTCACCCGCGCGGACGGCACGCGTCCGATGCTCATCGCCGTCACGCAGCTCACCTCCACCAGCCAGCAGAGCATGGAGGAAGAGATCGGCATCCACCGCCCCCTTGAGGAAGTGGTCATCGACTACGCCCAAAATGCAAGACTCGCCGGGCTCGACGGCGTGGTCTGCTCCCCGCTCGAAGCCGGCCGCATCCATGAAGCCTGCGCGAAGGAATTTGTCACCGTCACCCCCGGCATCCGCTTTGCCGACGCGAAGGCGGACGACCAGGTGCGCATCACTACGCCCGCAAAGGCACGCGAGATCGGCTCGGACTACATCGTCGTTGGCCGCCCCATCACGCAGGCGGAGGATCCCGTCGCCGCCTATCGCCGCTGCGTCAGCGAGTTTGTGGGCTAAGCAATGCGCCGCAACATCATCTTATTTGATTTGGACGGCACGCTGACCGACTCCGGCCCCGGCATCATGAAGGCCGGACAGTATGCCCTGCGCGCGTTCGGCATCGAGCGCGACTGGCGCGAGCTGTCGTTCTTCGTCGGCCCGCCGCTCAGCGAGACCTTCGCGCACTTCGTGAGCGCAGAGAATGTCGACGCCGCGGTCGCGAAATTCCGCGAATACTATCAGCAGGACGGCTGGCTCGACAACGCCCCCTACCCCGGCATCCCCGCGCTGCTTGCGCATCTCAAGAGCGAGGGCAAGCGTCTTTTCGTCGCCACGTCGAAGCTCGACACCATGGCCGAGCGCATTCTGGAGCATTTCGGCCTCGCGCCCTACTTCGACGCCATCTGCGGCGCGCCCGAGGGCGACAAGGAAGCGGGCAAAAAGGTAAATGTCGTCAAAGCCGCGCTTAAAGCGGCTGGCTGCGACGATCTTTCCCGTGCTGTGATGGTCGGCGACCGCGAGCATGACGTCATCGGCGCGCATCTTGCGGGACTCGACGTGATTGGCGTGCTCTACGGCTACGGCAGCCGCGAAGAGCTCACCGCCGCCGGCGCCGACCAGATCGCCGAAACCCCGGAGGCATTGGAAACGCTAATTTTGTCAACAGACTGACATTTTGAAAGGAGAAGAGATAGAAATGGAGCATTTGGAACGCAGCATTGCGGAGGGATTGCTCTCCATCCGTGCGGTATTCTTCCGTCCGAACGAGCCCTTCACCTGGGCCAGCGGCATCAAGAGTCCCGTCTACTGCGACAACCGCCTGATCCTGACCGCACCTGAGGTGCGCACGCAGGTGGAAAGTGCGCTGTGCAAGATCATTCGCGCCGACTATCCCGATGTGGAGGTACTGATGGGCACGAGCACGGCGGGCATCGCCCACGCTGCCATCGTCGGCCACATGATGGGGCTGCCCATGGGCTATGTGCGCTCGTCCGGCAAGGATCACGGCCGCCAGAATCAGATCGAGGGTCGCCTCGAGCCGGGTCAGAAGGTCGTCGTCATTGAGGATCTGATCTCTACCGGCGGCAGCGTCCTGGACGTTGTGAGCGTCCTGCGCGAAGCGGGCGCGGAGGTGCTCGGCGTTGCGAGCATCTTCACCTACGGCATGCAGAAGGGGCTTGACCGCCTTGCCGCCGCCAACGTGAAGAACCACAGCCTGACCAACTTTGACGTCATCGCCGACGTAGCGGCGAAACAAAATTATATCCACCCCAACGATGTTGCGCGTCTCATTCAGTTCCGCAACAACCCATCGGACGAATCTTGGATCGGAGGAAAGAACTAACATGGAGCATTTGATCGACATTTTACAGCTGAGCACCCAGGAAATCGACGAAATGGTCGCCACGGCCAATGACATCATCGACCACCCAGAGGCCTACGCACACAAGTGCGACGGCAAGATCCTCGCAACGCTCTTCTTTGAGCCCTCTACCCGCACGCGCCTGAGCTTTGAGTCCGCGATGCTCGGTCTCGGCGGCAAGGTGCTGGGCTTCTCGTCCGCAAGCAGCTCTTCCGCCGCCAAGGGCGAGAGCGTTTCCGACACGGTGCGCACCGTGAGCTGCTATTCCGACATCATTGCCATGCGCCACCCGAAGGAAGGCGCGCCTCTGGTCGCTTCCATGCACTCTGAGGTTCCCGTCATCAACGCGGGCGACGGCGGCCACAACCACCCCACGCAGACGCTGACCGACCTGCTCACCATCAACCGTGAAAAGGGCCGCTTCAACGACCTGACCGTCGGCTTCTGCGGCGACCTCAAGTTCGGCCGTACAGTTCACTCCCTCATCAGCGCCCTGAGCCGCTACACCGGCATCAAGATCGTGCTCATCTCCCCCGAAGAGCTCAAGCTCCCCAGCTACGTGAAGGCCGAGGCGCTCAAGAAGAACAACATCCCCTACGAGCAGACGACCGATCTCGAGTCCGTCATGCCCCAGCTTGACATTCTCTACATGACCCGCGTGCAGCGCGAGCGCTTCTTCAACGAAGAGGATTACCTGCGCCTGAAGGACAGCTACATCCTCACGCCCGAAAAGCTCGTGAATGCAAAGAAGGATCTCTGCATCCTGCACCCGCTGCCGCGCGTAAACGAAATTTCCGTTGCCGTGGACGATGACCCGCGCGCCTGCTACTTCAAGCAGGTCAGAAACGGCCGCTTCATCCGCATGGCACTGATCCTCAAGCTGCTTGGTATCGAATAAGGGAGGGACTTATAAATGATCATCGACGCTATTTCCAACGGTATCGTTATCGACCACATCTCCGCCGGCAAGGCGATGGAGCTCTACAACATCCTCGGTCTTGACAAGCTTGACTGCTCGGTCGCGCTGCTCAAGAACGTTTCGAGCGGCAAGCTCGGCCGCAAGGACATCATCAAGATCGACCGGGTGCTCGACCTTGACTGGGACGTCATCGGCTATGTCGACCCCGGCATCACCGTCAACATCATTAAGGACGGCAAACTCGCCGAAAAGCGCCAGCTCAAGCTGCCCGAGCGCATCACGAACGTCATCCGCTGCAAGAACCCGCGCTGCATCACCTCCGTTGAGCAGGAGCTGCCGCAGATCTTCACGCTGACCGACGAGGAAACGCGCACCTACCGCTGCCTGTACTGCGAGACCAAGGCCGAAAAGTAAAAAGCCAAAAAAGAGGGAACCTTAAAGGTTCCCTCTTTTTTATCCTTGTCACATCAGGCCTGCGCCCTCGGCCTTGTCGGTCTCGCGGCGCTCTTCGATGGCCTCTTTCAGGATGATGTCCTTGACCTTCATCAGCCGGATCGTGTTGGCACGCTCGTTTTCATCGAGCTTCATCGTGATATACTTGATGCTTTGCTGCATCTGCGGAATTTTGACGTATTCGAGCGCGTTGACGCGCCGTCTCGTGCGCTCGATCTCGGCAGCTAAAAGCTGCGTGGCCTTCTCGACCTCGGCAAGGCGGAGCAGGTCGGGTAAAATGTCGCCGAGCTCGCGCACGGCGTCGTCGAGCTCGCCGCTCGTCTGGGCGAAGCCGTACGGATAAATATTCCCGCCGTCCTCGCTCGCGAGCTTGAACTCATAGCGCGGCACCTCGACGCTCATCACGTTCTCCGTGCCCGTTTCGAGCGAAACGCTCTGCTTGGGGCACAATAGCGCCTGCTCAAGCATTTCCGGCGACATCAGCGCGCTCGCCACGGTGAACGAGCCGTAGGCGCGCGCAAGCGACTGCTCCACCTTCTGCCGAAGCGCTAAGTCCTCGCGCACGACCTCCATGAACTGCTTCATCAGCTCGTCGCGCTTGTCCTTGAGAAGTTTGTGCCCACGCTGGGCGGTGCGCAGCCGCCCCTTGAGGCGCGTGAGCTCCATGCGGGTGGGATTAACAGTGGTCGTAGGCACTTTTCTCCCCCCTTACTCTTCCTTTTTGAGATACTTGTCGATATACTCCGGTTTGATGCGCTTGAGCTCGCTGCGCGGCAGAAGGGATAAAAGCTCCCAGCCGAGGTCGAGCGTCTGCTCAATGGAGCGGTTCTCGTCCGTGCCCTGCGCGACGTAGCGCTTTTCAAACTCGTCGGCAAACTTGGCGTAGAGTAAATCAGTCGGGCTCAGCGCCGCCTCGCCGAGGATCGACATGAGCTCCTTGTTCTCTTTACCGGTGGCATAGGCCGCGAAGAGCTGGTTCATCGTGCCGGAATGGTCCTCGCGCGTCTTGCCCGCGCCGATGCCCTTGTCCTTGAGTCGGGAAAGGCTCGGCAGTACGTCGACCGGCGGGTTGATGCCGCGGCGGTACAGCTCGCGCGAAAGGATGATCTGCCCCTCGGTGATATAGCCTGTCAGATCGGGGATGGGGTGGGTCTTGTCGTCTTCGGGCATCGTCAGGATGGGGATCATCGTGATCGAGCCGTCCTTGCCCACCTGACGGCCCGCGCGCTCGTACATCGTCGCAAGGTCGGTGTAGAGGTAGCCGGGATAGCCGCGGCGGCCGGGGACCTCCTTCTTCGCCGCACTGATCTCACGCAGGGCCTCTGCGTAGTTCGTGATATCCGTCAGGATGACGAGCACGTGCATGCCGCAGTCGAACGCGAGATATTCCGCAGCGGTCAGCGCCATGCGCGGCGTCGCGATACGCTCGACCGCGGGGTCGTTGGCAAGGTTCGTGAACAGCACCGTGCGGTCAATAGCGCCGGTGCGCTTGAATTCGTTGACGAAGAACTCAGATTCTTCAAATGTGATGCCGATGGCGGCAAAGACAACGGCAAAGTTGCTCTCGCCGTCCAGCACCTTCGCCTGTCGCGCGATCTGCGCGGCCAGCTGCGCGTGCGGCAGGCCCGAGCCGGAGAAGATCGGCAGCTTTTGTCCGCGGACAAGGGTATTGAGGCCGTCGATGCTCGAAATGCCGGTCTGGATGAACTCGTTGGGGTAGTTGCGCGCCGCGGGGTTCATCGCAAGGCCGTTGATATCGCGATGCTCGTCGGCGATGATCGCGGGGCCGCCGTCGATGGGCTGACCCATACCGTTAAAGACGCGGCCAAGCATGTCGCGCGACACGGCGAGCTGGAGCGGGTGACCCAAAAAGCGGATGCGCGAATCGGCGAGGTTGATGCCCGCAGACGCTTCAAACAGCTGCACGACCGCGCGGTCGCCGTTGACCTCGAGCACCTTGCAGCGGCGCGTGCTGCCGTCGGAGAGGACGATCTCTGCCAGCTCGTCATACGTGACGCCCTGCACATGGTCCACGACCATCAGAGGGCCGGAAATTTCGCGGATCGTCTTATATTCACGGATCATTCTTCTTTCTCTCCTTTCTCAGCGATCGCGGCGATCTGCTCTTCCATCTCGACGAGCAGGTTCGCATAGGCGTCCTTATACTGGTCGGCGGGCACGCCCTTGGCGCGTCCGATCTTTTCACGCGCGGGGATGGCGAAGAGCTCGCTTAAATTCCCGCCGCGCTCGGCGGCGCTCAGGCATTGCGTGTCATACTGGCGGATCATCGCCAGCATGCGCGCCTGACGGTCGTACTCGGAATAGGCGTCGTTGTCGGCAAACGAGTTCTGCTGCAAAAAGTCCTCGCGGATCATACGCGCGACCTCAAGCGTGATCTGGTCCTTCGCGCTGAGCGAATCCTTGCCGACGAGCTGCACGATCTCGTTGAGGTTCGATTCCTCCTGCAGCATCGCCATGGCCCACTCGCGGTTTTCGAGGAATTCGTGGCCCAGATGCTCGCTGTACCACGGGCGCAGGGAATCGAGATAGAGCGAATAGGAATTCAGCCAGTTGATGGCCGGGAAGTGGCGTCGGTAGGCAAGTGACGAATCCAGTGCCCAGAAGACCTTGACGATGCGCATCGTCGCCTGCGAGACAGGCTCGGAGAGGTCGCCGCCCGGAGGCGAGACCGCGCCGACGGCGGTCAGGCTGCCCTGCCGCTCGTCGCTGCCGAGGCATTCGACCACGCCCGCACGCTCATAGAACTGCGCGAGGCGTGAGGACAGGTACGCAGGATAGCCCTCTTCACCGGGCATCTCCTCGAGACGGCCCGACATTTCGCGCAGGGCCTCCGCCCAGCGGGAGGTCGAGTCCGCGATGACTGCGACGGCATAGCCCATGTCGCGGAAGTATTCGGCGATCGTGATGCCGGTGTAGATGCTCGCTTCGCGCGCCGCGACCGGCATATCCGAGGTGTTGGCGATGAGCACCGTGCGCTTCATCAGACTCTCGCCCGTGCGCGGGTCGATGAGCTCGGGGAATTCGCGCAGAACGTCGGTCATCTCGTTGCCGCGCTCGCCGCAGCCGATGTAAACGACGAGATCCACGTCCGCCCACTTGGCAAGCGCGTGCTGCATGACGGTCTTGCCGCTGCCGAACGGGCCCGGGATCGCCGCCGTGCCGCCCTTGGCCACGGGGAAGAATGTGTCCACGATGCGCTGGCCGGACTGGAGCGGCGTGACGGGTGGGTACTTCTTCGTGTAGGGACGGCCCACACGAACAGGCCATTTCTGGATCATCGTGAGCTCCTTCGTCTCGCCCTTGTCGGTCTCAATAACAGCGACGACGTCCTCCACAGTGAAGCTGCCGGACTTGATCTCCTTCACAGTGCCGCTCATCTTGGGCGGCATCATGATCTTGTGCAGGATCGACGGCGTCTCCTGCACCGTGCCGAGCACGTCGCCGCCGATCAGGTGGTCTCCCACCTTGGCGACAGCGGTGAAGTCCCACTTCTTCTCGCGGTCGAGCGCGGGGACCTCCTCGCCGCGCGGCAGGAAGTTGCCGCCCGTCTTCTGGCGGATGACCTCCAGCGGGCGCTGGATGCCGTCGTAAATATTCTCGATCAAACCGGGGCCGAGCTCGACAGACAGCGGCGCGCCGGTCGTCACGACCTCTGCCCCCGGGCCGAGGCCCGAGGTCTCTTCATACACCTGAATGGCGGCGGAATCGCCGCTCATCGTCAGAATTTCGCCGATGAGGTGCTGCTCGCCCACGCGGACGACATCCGCCATATTCGCTTCCGAAAGTCCCGACGCCACGACCAGCGGGCCGGAGACCTTAACGATCTTTCCCATAAGGCTTTTGCTCCTTTTTTACAAAATGTCCGCGCCGACGGCCTTTTCCGCGGCCGCGTGCACGCCCGCTGTGCCGATGCCGAGGCTTCCCTCCCTGCCCGGGATGAGGATGACGGCGGGCGATACGTCCTCGCGCCGGCGCTCGATCTCCGCAGGGATCTGCGCGGCGAGGTGTTCGGTGATATAGATGATGGCGTAGTTCTCCTTCGCCATGCGGTGGAGGGCGGCTTTCGCCTGCTCGCCGTTTTCCGCGATGCAGGTGTCGAGCCCGAGGGCGCGGAAGCCCAAAACACTGTCGCGCCCGCCGATAACTCCGATCTTATTCATGCTGCTGCCTCCCTTAGAGATAACTCATGCGCAGCCGCGCGCGGATGTCCTCCGCCGCGATGCCCGCGATCTTGCCGGATAAAATGGTGCGCACGGCGGTGAACTCCGCCTCTTTCGCACCAAGATAGCCCGCCACGACCTCTGGGCCGAACGGCGTGCGCCGCGCCCGCTGCAAATAGGACATGAGCGCATCGTCGCACGCGCGCTCAAATTCCGTCAGGCTCCCACCGCCATCCAACAACTTCGCCGCGAGTTCGCCCGCACCGTCAAGCGGCGTGCCGTGTGTGAGCGACGATAAATGATCGCCGCGCGCGCCTTTGAGCTGCCCTGTCGGAATGTGCCCGCCCGGCAGCATCGCCGCAGCAAGCACATCGTCCTCGCAGCCCATGCGCCGTGCGCGCACGAGCGTACGCAGGTTGACCACGTCGATCTGCAAGGCGACATAGTCCTTCAAAAACGTGCTGCCCGTCTCGCTTGCGAGCGCGCTCATCTCCTCGTAGCAGGCGCGATCGAGCAGCAGCTCCGCCATGCGGACATCGCCGCTGTGGCCCACTTCGCTCTCCGCCTGCGCCATCGCGCGGCTCATCGCCGCGGAAACCGCGCTCGTCTCGCCGCGAAGCACCTTCTGCGCGTCGACGCGGCCGCAGTCCATCGCAAGGCGCGAGACGTCCTCGCCGGTGCGCTTGCTCTTGAGTGCGAGCTTTGCGTTGTGATAGTCGTACTTGACCTGAAACAGCTCGACGATGCGCTTGTCCGGCGCCAGCACGCTCACCTCGCGGTAGAGCTCTCTGCGCGCCTGCGAGAGCGCGTGTTCCACATTTTCGAGCGTGCATCGCTCAAGCGGCGCGTAGCCGCATTCCAAAAGCGTCTTGTAGCTCTCTTCCGGCGTGGCGGCGTCGATCATCCGCTCGGCCATCGCCTGCGTCAGGAGCTTCGCCTCGCGCGCATGCAGCGCCGCGGAGACCGCTGCGTAGTTCGTATCCCGATACTGCTGCATCCGATCCCCTCCTTATTCCGCGAAGAGGAGCTTTGCCGCGCCGCGCTCGGTCTTCTCGCGCGAGAGAGCGAGAAGCGTTTCAAACGAGCAGTTCACATCGCAGTCGCGGCTCACGAGCACGAGGCCCGCGCGGATATCTGCCGCTTCGCCCGCAAGCGTATAGTGCGCGTTCAGCTCCTTGTTCGCTCGCTCGACGAGCGTTTCGCCCATCTCATCGCGGTCCTTTGCGCTCAGGGCGATTTTCTCGTCGCCCTTGCCGCCCGCCGCTTTCAGCAGGCGAACCAACAGCGAAAGGTACTCCTCGCGCGGCATGGAGCAGAGGATCTCCAGCGCGCGGTCGTAGGTCTCGGCGAGCACTTTCTGCTTGGCGCTGAGCGTCAGCTTGCGTGTCTCCATCTCCGCCGCGGAGCAGAGGCGCTCGTAGCGCTCCTGCGCGGCGAGATGCGCGCGCCCGCCCGCCGTCTCGCGCTCTTTTTCCGCGCGTGCGGCACTCTCCTCGCGGATGCGCCGGAGCTCCTGCTCGGTCTGCGCATTCAGCTCGCTCAGCGAGCGCGCCGCGTCCTCTTTCATGCGCGCGGTGATCTTTTCCATTCCGTTCATTGCGTTTCCGCCTTTCCGTGAGCGCGTCAGCCGATGTTGAGCAGCATCATGATCGACGCCAGCAGCGAAAGGATCGCGTAGAACTCGACCACGATGCACAGCACCATGCCCTTCGACCAGTGTTCAGGCTGGCGCGCCAAGATGTTGATCGATCCCGCGGCGACGCGGCCCTGCGCAACTGCCGAAATGCCGCCGCCGATGGCGATGGGCATGCAGGCCGCGAAGTAACGAAGGCCCTCCTGAAGCGACATATCGACATACGTGCCGTCCAGGACGCCCATGCGCATCAGGCAGAGGAAGCCGATGACCAGACCGTAAAGGCCCTGCGTGCCGGGGATGACCTGCAGGATCATCACTTTACCGAATTTGCTCGGATCCTCGCAGAGAAGACCCGTGCCGGCCTCGCCGGCAAGACCCGTGCCGCGCGCGCTGCCCGCGCCCGCGAGGCAAACAGCAAGACCCGCGCCCAGCATACCGATGGCGCCGCCCGTCGTCAGTTCAAAGATACCCATTTTTTATCCTCCTTACGGTTTTTCCGTTTTTTCTGCAATTTACTGTAAATCGACATATTCCGTGTCCAGCGTCATGGGGCGGAAGGGCTTTCCGCCGTCGACGTAGAACTTGTTGAAAAATTCCAAGCACTGCAATCTCAGATCGTGCACATAGCAGCCAAGGAGATTGAGCCCGAAGTTCATCGCGTTGCCGAGCATCGAGATGATGATGAACGCGATCACGTTCCCCGGCATCGCCGCGAGCATGTTGAACACCTGCGCGATCACGCTGCCCGCGAGCATCAGCGCCATCAGTCGCGTGTAGGACAAAATGTCGCCGAAGTAGCCTGTCACGTGGTTATAGAGTGAGCCGAACACGCCTGTAAGCTTGCCCCAGCCTTTGCCCTGCACGATGGGGCCGAGCAGCACCAGCGCGCATCCGACATACAGCACCGCCGCACCCTTGCCGAGCGCCAAAAGCGCGATGCCGATAAACACGATCCACCACGTGATCTCCTCGAAAAAGGCGTCGAGGAACTTTTTCCGCTTGCACTTTTCGATCAAACTGATGGCCATGCCGGTGACGATCTGCACCATGCCGAGCGCCATCGAGCCGATCAGGATCATCGTCAGATCGTCGAGCGGGTCGAAGAGCTTCGGCAGCGCGAAGACCGTGCCGGGGCTGACGATGGCAACGAGCTGCGTGAGGAAATCGCCGAAAAATCCGCCTGTCAGCGCGCCCATGATGAACGTGCTGATGCCGCAGAGGCCGAGCAGGCTGAACAGCTCGCCGCTCGTGCCCTTGGGCCGGTATTTTTTGCTGATGATGACCGAGGCGATCATCATGAGTAAGCCGTAGCCCATATCCGCCATCATAATGCCGTAGAACAAAATGAAAAACGGCGCCATCAGCGGGTTCGGGTCAAGCGTGCCGTAGGCCGGGAGCGAATACATCTCCGTGACCATATTGAGCGGCTGCGTCAGCTTGTTGTTTTTGAGCTGCACCGGCACCTGCGGGTACTCGTCCTCTGTCGGCTCGCGCGTTTCGATCGCGCAGGTAAACGGCTTGAGCGTTTTCTCGATCTCCGCGCAGCGGTCGGCGGGCAGCCAGCCCTCCAATAAAAAGACCTTGTCAGTGCCGACAAGTCGGCTCTTCGCCTCCTCGCGCCGCAGCGCGATGGCCGCGCGGTCGCTCGCTTCCAAGAGCGCCTCCCGCTTGCCTCCAAGGCCCGCAATGCGCTGCTCGATCTCCTGCCGCTCTTTTTCGAGCGTAGCGAGATTTTCCGCAAGCGCCTTGTCGTTTTCCTTCGCCGTGCCGGTCATGCCGCGAAAGCTCACGGTCGAAAAGCCGAGGTCGCGCAGCGCGCTCAGCGCCCGCTCCTTCACGCTCCCGTGACACATCACGAGAAGATATCGCAGCGACCTGTCGCTCGAGGCCTGCTGCCAGGTGAGAAGCCCGTCCAGCGAATCGGCCAGCGCTTTGAGCGCATCGTCCGTCACATTCAGGCCCGCCGTGCCAAAGAACACCGCAAGCGCGCCGTCCGCGCCGCCGAGCGGCGCATCGACCGTCAGCCACGGGGCAAGAGTCGCTCGCAGCGCCTCATTTTTCGTGCGCTCGCTCTCGATTTCGCCGAGGCGGCGTGTGTCCTTGTTGATCGTCTCCGCCGCGGTGCGGGCATTTTCCTCGCTCTCGGCGCTGAAAAACGCCGCGCGGGAAACGCCCTGCCGCTTGCGGAACATGCCTTTTTTCTCCGGCGCAAAGCGGTCGAGCGAGGCAAGCGCCGTGCGGTACGCACGCGACGCTTCCTGCGCGCTCATCAGCGCCTTGTCGTCGGGTTTGGCAAAGCCTGATTTCAGTGCCTCTTCACTTCCGTCGATACTTGAGATCTCCACGCACTCCATGTCCTGCATGGCCTTGAGCAGCGCCTCGCGCTCGCTCTCCATGCCGAGGAGGCGGAGATGCTTCATTGCTACGATTGCCATTTGTCGTTCACAACCTCTTCCGCGATCCACTGCGCCGCACGCTCAAGGTTTGCGCGCGCCGCGCTCTGCATCTTTTCGCATTCCGTGCGCGCCTTGGCGAGGATCTTTTCCGTCTCCTCACCGGCGCGCTGCTCGGCCTCCGCCATCAGCTGCCGCGCCTCCACGTCGGCGTTGCGGCGGCTGTCCTCGATCTCTCGGGCAGCGGCGCGCTGCTCAACGGCGATGCGGCGCTTGGCGTCCGCCTGCGCGGCGGCATACTGCGCTGCAAGCTCTTTTTCGAGCTCCTGCACCTGCTGTAATTCTTCCATTGCCATGTTGTCGTTCACCTCTTTTAGCACTGCGGCGGGAAAATCTTTCCCGCTCAGCTTTTCCATATTATAGATTGTTTCAATAAATAAATCAATATTTATTTATCAAATATGTTATGCAATTTAGTGATCGTTCTTGTGCACTTTTCTTTACAGCTTCTTTATAGCACACTTCGATACCCGAATCCATGGACACTCGCTACCTTTTGTATAGGAACGTACACCCTTTACAATTTGTTCACTTACTGGTATTCTGCCCGCTTTTGCCAAGGCAACGCGCGCCGCCGCACATTTTTTCAGGTAAAAAAAGAAGCGAGAGAGATGGCTCGTCCATCCCTCCCGCTCAGGGATCATTCTCAATTTTTGTCCGCTTACAGGTCGATCGCGCCGTCCTCCGCGGCGGCATCGCGCAAAAGCGGCACGCACTCGTCGAGGAAGCGCAGCACTTGCTGCTCGCAGCGGCCGATGTAGAGCTTGGGCTCCATGACCTGATCGAGCTCCTCGCGCGTCATGCCGAACGCGGGGTCGCCCGCGAGGCGGTCTAAGAGGTCGCACGGCTCGCCCTCTTTCATGCGGGCGGTCGCAGCCATGGAGTGCTGGCGGATCTTCTCGTGCAGTTCCTGACGGTTGCCGCCGCGCTTGACGGCCTCCATCATGATGTTCTCGGTCGCAAGGAACGGCAGATACTCGCGCAGCGTGCGCTCGACGATCTTCTCGTTCACGTGCAGGCCGTTCGTCACGCTCTGGCACAGGCGCAGCACCGCGTCGGCGCAGAGGAAGCCCTCCGGCAGCGAGATGCGGCGGTTGGCCGAGTCGTCGAGCGTGCGCTCGAGCCACTGGGTCGAGGCCGTCATCGGCGCGTTGGCCGCATCGGCCATCAGGTAGCGGCTGAGCGAGCAGATGCGCTCGGAGCGCATGGGGTTTCGCTTATAGGGCATCGCGGACGAGCCGATCTGGTTCTTTTCAAACGGCTCTTCGACCTGGCGGTCGTGCTGGAGCAGGCGAATGTCGTTCGCCATGCGGTAGGCGCTCTGCGCGATGGAAGAGAGCACATTCAGAATGCGGCTGTCGGCCTTTCTCGGATAGGTCTGGCCGCTGACAGAGAAGCACTTCTCAAAGCCGAACTCCGCGGCGATGCGGCGGTTCATCTCGTCGACCTTATCGCCGTCGCCCTCGAAGAGGTCGACAAAGCTCGCCTCCGTGCCGGTCGTGCCGCGGCAGCCGAGGAAGCGCATCGAGCCGATGACGAAATCAAGCTCCTCAAGGTCCGAGCGGAAGTCCTGCATCCACAGCGTCGCGCGCTTGCCGATCGTCACGGGCTGTGCGGGCTGATAGTGCGTGTAGCCGAGCGTCGGCGTGGCGGCGTATTCGCGGGCAAAGGCCGCAAGATTCACCATCACGCTGAGAAGCTGCCCTCTCAGGTATTTGAGGCCGTCGCGATAGAGCACCAAATCGGCGTTGTCCGTCACATAGCAGCTCGTCGCGCCGAGGTGGATGATGCCGGCGGCGGAGGGCGCCGCCTTGCCGTAGGCGTACACATGCGCCATCACGTCGTGGCGCACCTCGTGCTCGCGCTTTTCGGCGACCTCGTAGTCGATGTCGGTGATGTGCGCAGCGAGCTCGTCGACCTGCTCCTGCGTGATCGGCAGGCCCAGCTCGTGCTCGGCGCGGGCAAGCGCCACCCACAGTCTGCGCCACGTCTGGAAGCGCATATCGGGGGAAAAGAGGTGCAGCATGTATTCGGACGCATAGCGGGACGAAAGCGGGGACTCGTAAATATCCTTGCGCATAGGATTCTCCTTTTCTTTCTCAGCGGTCGCTGTTCGTATTTTATATAGAATGAGGCAAAGTTGCAATAGAAAAGTAAAGAGGGGGCCTTCGTCCCCTCTTTACTTTAGTTTCTCAGCGGATGATCAGGCTCTCGCGCTCCGCGCCGACGGAGACGAAGCCGATGTGGCAGCCGATGGCCTTTTCAACGTATTCGACGTAGCTGCGGGCGGCTTCGGGAAGGTCCTCCCAATTACGCGCGCCGGAGATGTCGCACTGCCAGCCGGGCAGATACTCGACGACGGGCTTGGCGTCCTGCAGCAGCACGGGGAACGGGAAGTCGTCGGTCTGCTCGCCGTTTAATTCATAGTGTGCGCAGACGGGGATCTTGTCCATGTAGCTCAGGACATCGAGCTTCGTCAGGGCGATGTTCGTCGCGCCCTGCGTCTCCACGCCGTAGCGCGTCGCGACCAGATCGATGGGGCCGACGCGGCGGGGTCTGCCGGTCTTCGCGCCGTACTCCGCGCCCGCGTCGCGCAACTGCTGCGCCCCTTCGCCGAACCACTCGCAGACGAACGGGCCCTCGCCCACGCAGGAAGAGTACGCCTTCACCACGCCCACGACCTCGTCGAGCTTCGCCGTGGGAAGGCCCGAGCCGACGGGCGCATACGCCGCAACGGCGTTCGAAGAGGTGGTGTAGGGATAGATGCCGTAGTCCAGGTCGCGCAGCGCGCCGAGCTGGGCTTCAAAGAGGATGGACTTGCCCTCCTTCTGCGCGTTTCTCAGGAAACGGCCGGTGTCGGTGATGTAGGGCTTGATGGCGCCGCAGTAGGTGTCGACCCACGCCATGAGCTCGTCCATCGTGTAGCCCTTTGCGCCGTAGATCTTCTGGAGCGTCAGGTTCTTCCACTCGAGAAGGTCGGCAAGGTGCTCTTTTAAGTGCTCGGGGTGCAGGAGCTCGCCCGCCTGCACGGTCTTTTTCTGGTACTTGTCGCCATAAAACGGCGCGATGCCCTGCTTGGTCGAGCCGTACTTCTTGTCGGCAAGACGCGCTTCCTCGAGCGCGTCGAGCTCGCGGTGCCAGGGCAGCAGCAGCGACGCGCGGTCGCTGACCTTCAGATTCTCCGGCGTGATGATAACGCCCGCGGCGCGCAGCGCCTCCATCTCCTTGAGCAGGTTTTCGCAGTCCAGCGCCACGCCGTTGCCCAGAATGTTGACAACGCCGTCGCGGAAAATGCCGCTCGGCAGCAGGTGCAGGGCAAACTTGCCCTTTTCATTCACCACAGTGTGGCCCGCGTTGCCGCCGCCCTGATAGCGGACGACCACGTCATAATGGTCCGTGAGGTAGTCGACCATGCGGCCCTTGCCTTCATCGCCCCAGTTGATGCCTACGATCGCGCAATTTGCCATTGTATTGATCCTCCGATCCGGAGCTGGCCCGCTCTGCGAGTCCTGCTCAAATTTTTCAACCGAGTTATTATAGTCACATTTTCCGCCCATGAAAAGAGTTAATTTTGCATAGCTATCATTAGCATTACTTATGTCTTATTGATTTTTGCGTCAAATTGAAATAATGCGCTATTCCGCTTCATTCAAGGTGTTTCGTCAATAGTGTCCAAAGTTGGGGCTCTGATATTGTTTCCTTTTTTCAGCACTTAGGACTTGCAATGCTGAGCCTCATGTGCCATAATTGGTTTACAGTTATGAAGATCACCACAAGATATAGTGTTATTCCCCATAGAGGGACGATCTAAAGAAAAGGAGAGAGGAACCATGAGAGTTATCAAGCGCAACGGCGCAGAAGTAGAATTTGATATCGTCAAGATCATCGCCGCGGTCACAAAGGCCAACGACGTGGTGGATGAAGACGCCCGCATGACGCCCGTCCAGATCCAGCGCATCGCCGAGAGCGTGGAGATTGCCTGCCAGAGCCTTGGCCGAGCGCCCACGGTCGAGGAGATTCAGGATTTTGTCGAGCACCAGATCATGGCGCACGGCGCGTTCGAGGTCGCCAAGCGCTACATCACCTACCGCTATAACCGTTCGCTCGTGCGCAAGAGCAACACGACGGACGACAAGATTCTCTCCCTCATCGAGTGCAACAACGAAGAGGCCAAGCAGGAAAACTCCAATAAAAACCCCGTCGTCAACTCCACCCAGCGCGACTATATGGCCGGCGAGGTGAGCCGCGATCTGACGAACCGTCTGCTCTTGCCCGAGGATATCGTCAAGGCGCATGAAGAGGGCATCATCCACTTCCACGACACGGACTACTATGCCCAGCACATGCACAACTGCGACCTTGTAAATTTAGAGGACATGCTGCAGAACGGCACCGTCATCACGGGAACCCTCATCGAGCGCCCACATTCGTTCGCGACCGCGTGCAACATCGCGACGCAGATCGTCGCGCAGGTCGCCTCGAACCAGTACGGCGGCCAGTCCATCTCGCTGACGCACCTTGCCCCCTTTGTCGACGTATCGCGCCAGAAGATCAGAAAGCAGGTGCTCGCCGAGGTCGAGGCCCTCGGCGTCGGCCCTACGGAGGACAAGATCACCGAGATCGTCGAAAAGCGCCTGCGCGAGGAGATCCGCCGCGGCGTGCAGACCATCCAGTATCAGGTCGTGACGCTTCTGACCACGAACGGTCAGGCACCGTTCATCACCGTTTTCATGTACCTCAACGAGGCGAGAAGCGAGCAGGAAAAGCGCGACCTTGCCGTCATCATCGAGGAAATGCTCGAGCAGCGCTATCAGGGCGTCAAGAACGAGCAGGGCGTGTGGGTCACGCCCGCCTTCCCCAAGCTCATCTACGTGCTCGAAGAGGACAACATTCACGACGACTCGCCGTATTATTACCTCACACAGCTCGCCGCCAAGTGCACGGCGCGCCGCATGGTGCCCGACTACATCAGCGAAAAGAAGATGCTCGAGCTCAAGGGTGATGTGTACCCCTGCATGGGCTGCCGCAGCTTCCTGACGCCTGACCGCTTCACCGACGCGGGCGTCGGCAACATCGCGAATGCCGGCAACTATGTTCCCGGCAAGCACAAGTATTACGGCCGCTTCAATCAGGGCGTCGTCACGATCAACCTGCCCGACGTGGCACTCTCCTCCGGCGGCAACATTGAAAGGTTCTGGACGGTCTTTGAAGAGCGTCTTGAGCTCTGCCACCGTGCGCTGCGCTGCCGTCACGACCGCCTGAAGGGCACGCTCTCCGACGCGGCGCCTATCCTCTGGCAGTACGGCGCGTGCGCAAGACTCAAAAAGGGTGAGCCCATCGACAAGCTCCTCTACGACGGCTATTCCACGATCTCGCTCGGCTACGCGGGACTTTACGAGTGCGTGAAGTACATGACCGGCAAGAGCCACACCGACCCCAGCGCAACGCCGTTCGCCCTGTCGATCATGCAGAAGATGAACGACAAGTGCAAGGAGTGGAAAACCGCCGAAAACATCGACTACTCCCTCTACGGCACGCCGCTCGAGTCCACGACCTACAAGTTCGCCAAGTGCCTGCAAAAGCGCTTCGGCGTGATCGAGGGCGTGACGGACAAGGGCTATATCACGAACTCCTACCACGTCCACGTGACGGAAAAGATCGACGCGTTCACCAAGCTCAAGTTCGAGGCGCAGTTCCAGCACCTCTCCCCCGGCGGCGCGATCAGCTATGTCGAAGTGCCCAACATGCAGCAGAACCTCGAGGCGGTCCTGCAGGTGATGAAGTTCATCTACGACAACATCATCTACGCCGAGCTCAACACGAAGTCCGACTACTGCCAGGTCTGCGGCTGGGACGGTGAGATCGACATCGTCGAGGAGGGCGGCAAGCTCATCTGGCGCTGCCCGAAGTGCGGCAACACCGATCAGGACAAGATGAATGTCGCCCGCCGTACCTGCGGCTACATCGGCACCCAGTTCTGGAATCAGGGCCGCACGCAGGAGATCAAAGAGCGCGTGCTGCATCTGTAAGGCCGTGCCATATAATTGCAGTTTAGGTGGGAGCGCACCGTGCTCCCACCTTTTTCTGATAAGGAGGTCATTTCCCATGCACTATGGCGAGATCAAAAACTGCGACATCGCCAACGGCCTTGGCGTGCGTGTGACGCTGTTTGTCTCCGGCTGTACGAACCACTGCGAAAACTGCTTCCAGCCCCAGACGTGGGACTTCTGCTACGGCAAGCCTTTCACGAGTGAAACGGAGGACGAGCTCATCCGCCTGCTCTCCCCCGACTATATCAACGGTCTCACGCTGCTCGGCGGCGAGCCGTTCGAGCCTAAAAATCAGCGCGCACTGCTGCCGTTTCTCCGCCGCGTGAGGCGTGAGCTGCCGCAAAAGACGATCTGGTCGTTCACGGGCTTTACGTGGGAGGAGCTGCACGATCCCGCCGCGTATCCACGCTGCGAGGTGACGGATGAGCTGCTGTCCCTGCTCGACGTGCTCGTCGACGGACGGTATGTGGACGCGCTGCACGATATCTCGCTGCGCTTTCGTGGCTCGTCGAACCAGCGCATCATCGACGTTCCGAAAACGCTGCAATCTGGCATTCTGACGCTCTGGGACGAGCGCGCGAACATCTGAGGAAAACGCGACAAAACAGCGCTTCCCATTGTTCGTCATTTTTTAACATTTCCCCACTTGCAATTCAAAAAGCACTGTGTTATATTGTGCAGGAAATTGAAAAACATCTCGTTTTTACAAAAATCGACAGGAGGTTTTTACACAATGAAACATCTCGGTTTATTTGCAGCCGGCGTGCTGTTCGGCACCGCCGGCCTCAAGATCCTTTCCAGCAAGGATGCCAAAAAGGTTTACTCTCACACCACCGCCGCGGTGCTGCGTGCCAAGGACTGCGTGATGCAGGCCGTCACGAACGTCCGTGAGGATGCTGAGGACGTCTACGCCGACGCCAAGGACATCAACGAGCGCCGCGCAGCGGAAGAGGACGCCGAAGTCATTGAGGACGCGTCCGAGGAAAAAGCGGACGAGGAATAAATCGCATGAGAGCCGCGACGCGCGGCTCTCTTTCACTTTCGGAGGAATTGATACACTATGAAATGCAAAATTCTGCACGAATCCGCCGGGCGCATACGCGTGCATCTGAATTGCCGCCGCATGACGCTGCATCAGGCGGACGTTCTGGAATATTATCTGCGCAATGTGGACGGCGTGCGAGAGGTCTCGGTCTTTGACCGCACGCAGGACGCCGTGATCGTTTACCGCGCGGACCGCGACGCGCTCGTGCACGCGCTCGCGGCGTTCTCGTTCGACAAGGCCGAAACAATGGACCTTGTCCCCGACCATACGACGCGCAAACTCAACCGTGAATTTGAAGACAAACTCTCGTGGACGGTGATCCGCCGCGTGATCTCGAAGCTCTTCTTCCCGCTCCCCGGCGACTTCCCGACGGCGAGCTCCGTGATGTTCATGCTCCGCCTCGGCGAAATCCTCGAGGACTGGACGCACAAGAAGTCCGTTGCGGACCTCGCGGGCGCCATGTCGCTCAACGTCGACCACGTCTGGCTCAAGACGGGCGAGACGGAAACGCTCGTTCCCATCGGCGATATTCAGGCGGGCGACTGCGTCGTTGTCCGCACCGGCAGCCTCATCCCGCTCGACGGCAAGGTCGTCTCCGGCGAGGCGATGGTCAATCAGGCGTCCATGACGGGCGAGTCTATGCCCGTCCCCAAGCGCGAGGGCAGCTATGTCTACGCAGGCACGGTCGCCGAAGAAGGCGAGTGTGTCGTGTGCGTGGAAAAGGCGCTCGGCGGCGGCCGCTATGACCGCATCGTGCGCATGATCGAAGAGTCGGAAAAGCTCAAATCCACGGCTGAGGACAAGGCCGCGCGCCTTGCCGACAGGCTCGTGCCCTACACGCTCGGCGGCACGATCCTGACCTATCTCATCACGCGCAACGTCACAAAGATGCTGGCCGTGCTGATGGTCGACTTCTCCTGCGCGCTCAAGCTCTCCATGCCTATCGCGGTGCTCTCTGCCATGCGCGAGAGCAGCAGCCATCACATCTCCGTCAAGGGCGGGCGCTTCCTCGAGGCCGTCGCCCAGGCGAACACCATCGTCTTTGACAAGACTGGCACGCTCACCTACGCCACGCCCAAGGTCGCGAGAATCGTCACCTTCGGCGGCAATGAGGAAAGCGAGATGCTCCGTCTCGCCGCGTGCCTGGAAGAGCACTATCCCCATTCCATCGCCAACGCCGTCGTGGCCGAGGCCAGGGACCGCGGATTGACGCACGAGGAGTATCACTCTCAGGTCCAGTACGTCGTGGCGCACGGCATTTCGAGCATGGTGGACGAGAAAACAGTGCTCATCGGCAGCGCACACTTCGTCTTCGAGGACGAGGGCTGCCGCGTGCCGGAGGGCGAAGAGGACAAGTTTGAATCGCTCCCGCCCGAGTATTCGCACCTGTACCTTTGTATCGCGGGCGAGCTCGCCGCGGTCATCTGCATTCATGACCCCCTGCGCAAGGAGGCGAAAGCCGCCGTGCGCGCGCTGCACGAGCTCGGTATCGACAAGGTCGTGATGATGACCGGCGACAGCCGCAAGACTGCCGAAGCCGTCGCCGCTGAGGTCGGCGTCGACGCCGTCTACGCAGAAGTCCTGCCCGAGGACAAGGCCGCGTTCGTCCGCAGCGAAAAGGCTGCGGGCCGCAAGGTCATCATGATCGGTGACGGCGTGAACGACTCCCCCGCCCTGTCCGAAGCCGACGCAGGCATCGCCATTTCGACCGGCGCCGCCATCGCGCGCGAGATCGCGGATATTACCATCTCGTCCGAAGATCTGTTTGCGCTCGTCACACTGCGCTCTCTCAGTCAGGAGCTCATGGCCCGCATCCACCGCAACTACCGCTTCATCGTGAGCTTCAACTTCTCGCTCATCGTGCTTGGCGTGCTTGGCATCCTGCCGCCGACGACCTCGGCGCTGCTGCACAACATGTCCACGCTCGCCATTGGCCTCAAAAGCATGACGAACCTCCTGCCCGAAAGCGAGCAGAGCAGCGCTAACTGACTTTTCCCGATAAAAAAGCTCCGTGCCAAGGCACGGAGCTTTTTTGCTATACAAGTTTGATTTTACGCAGGGCCGCAGGCCCTGATGGCATCGTCGACGATCTTTTCCGCGTCTGCGCCCACGATGTCGAGGTTTTCGGCTTCCAGGAGCTTGACGGTCGGAATGCCGAAGCAGTCCTGCGCGATGGTCTTCCAGTAGTCGTAGCCAAAGCGGCCGTCAAACGGCCCGCCGCTGGTCGTGACATAGTAGAGCTCGCTTGCGCGGCACAGGCCGACGGGCTCGCCCGCCTCGCTGTACTTCGTCACGATGCCCGTGACATAGATATTCTCCAAATACACCTTGAGCTGCGCAGGGAACGACAGGTCCCACAGCGGCGCAGCGATGACAATTCTGTCCGCCGCGGCGAACTGACGGGCGTAACGGAACATTTCATCGTCATACTTCTTTTCCGCGAGCAGCGCGTCGCGCTTTGCGATGTCCGCGCGCCCCAGCGGGTGCAGCGGCTCATCATAAAGGCGCAGCTCCTCGTATTCGCCGAGCGCTTTAGGCAGTGCGCGAGCCAGTCTTTCCGTGCGCGACTCTCCGCGCGGGCAGCAGTTAATAAAAAGCGTCATGTCCTTTCCCTCACAGTACGCAGTAGTACATGATAAATGTGTTCGCCACGCCGAGCAGAATACCGGCGATGACTTGCAGCGGCGTGTGGCCGACGAACTCCTTGAGCTTCGCCTCCGGAAGCTTTTCCGACGCAAGCGAGTTGAAGGCCTCGACGATGTCGTTGATGATAACGGCCTGCCGCCCCGTTTCGAGCCGGACGCCCATCGCGTCCTTGCAGACGACGATGGCGAAGATGAACGCCATCGCGAATTCAAACGAACCGAGCCCGTAGACGAGCGCCGCCGCGGTCGCGAGCGACGAGACCGTGGCCGAATGGCCGCTCGGCATCCCGCCGTCGCCGATGAGGCGCGTAAAGTCGATGCTCTTCGTCACAATGGCATGGATGATCGTCTTGATGAGCTGCGCCCAGAACCACGACGAGAGACCGATGAGCAAAAAGGGATTCGACAGCAATTTCTGAAACCAATTCATATGTTTCCGCTTCCTTTCGCGGTGCGGGCTTTGTCAGCCCTTGAATGTTCCTTATTATACCACCGTTTCCCGGTTCAGCAATAAACTTTCTTTTAACTTCTTCCGCAGAAAATATAAACCAGCGCAGGCTCACCTGCGCTGGTTTTTCTTTACGACGCCTGCGCGAACTGGCTGTTGTAGAGCTCGGCGTAGAAGCCGTTTTGCTCCATCAGCTGCTCGTGCGTGCCGCTCTCGATGACGTCGCCGTCGCGCATCACGAGGATGAGGTCGGCGTTCTTGATGGTCGACAGGCGGTGGGCGATGACAAAGCTCGTCCGCCCCTTTGTCAGCTCGTCCATCGCGCGCTGAATGAGAAGTTCCGTGCGCGTATCGACCGAGGACGTTGCCTCGTCGAGGATCAGCATCGGCGCATTCTGGAGCATCGCGCGGGCGATGGTCAAAAGCTGCTTCTGTCCCGCCGAGATGGTCGTGCTCTCGCTAAGCACGGTGTCAAAGCCCTGTGGCAGCGAGTGGACAAATTTGTCGAGGCCGCAGGCCTTGCAGACCGTTTCGAGCTGCTCGTCCGTGATACCTTCCATGTTGTAGACCAGGTTCTCGCGGATGGTACCTTCAAAGAGCCACGTGTCCTGCAGGACCATGCCGAAGAGCTTGTGGACATCGGGGCGGCGCAGGTCGGTCGTCGCCACGCCGTCGATCGTGATGCGGCCGCTGTTGACCTCGAAAAAGCGCATCAGGAGGTTGACCATCGTGGTCTTGCCCGCACCGGTGGGGCCGACGATGGCGACCTTCTGGCCCGGATGGACCTCAGCGGAGAAATCCTTGATGATGATCTTGTCGGGCGAATCGGGGTAGCTGAAGCGCACATGGTCGAACGTCACCGCGCCGCGCACGGCGTCGAGCTTTTCGGTCTTGCCGCTCTCGTCGCTGAGCTCCTCGTTCTCCAAAAAGTCAAAGATGCGGTGGGCAGAGGCCGAGGCCGTCTGCAAATTCGTCATACCCTGCGCGATCTGCGTCAGAGGCGTGGTGAACAGACGCACATACAGGATAAACGAGACGATGACGCCGAATTCGATCGTGCCATTGATGGCCAGCACCGAGCCGAACACGCACACGGCAACATACGAGAGGTTGCCGATCACGTTCATGAGCGGCTGCATCACACCGGAGAGGAACTGCGAGCGCCAGTTTGCGTCATAGACCGCCGCGTTCAGGCCGTCGAAATGGTCGAGGACCTTATCGACCGCGCGGCTGATGCGCACGACCTCATGGCCGGAATACATCTCCTCGACATAGCCGTTGAGCTCGCCGAGGCTCTTCTGCCGCGCGGTGAAGTAGCGCTGCGACTTCGACATGATGGCGACGATCAGCACCATGCCAAGGAGCGTGATGCACAGTGCGACGAGCGCCATGCGCCATTCGGTCACGAACATCATAATAAGGCAGCCGACAAACTGCGTCGCGGCGCTGATGATGGTCGGAAGACTGTTCGTCAGCCCCTGCTGGAGTGTCGACACATCGTTCGTGATGCGGCTTAAAATATCGCCCTGTGAGGTGGTGTTGAAATACTTCTGCGGCACGCGGTTGATCTTTTCCGAGAGCTCGCCTCTCATGCGGTAGGACATTTTCAGCGTCACGACCGCCATGATATAGTGTTGGATGAAGCCAAACAGCGCACTCAGGCAGTAAATAATGGCAAGGAACACGCCGATCTTCGCAATGGCAGCGAGGTCGATACCGGTGAACAGGCCGTCGGACATGATGGTCGCCATTTTGCCGATCTTGTCGGGGCCGATGATCGTCATCACGGCGCTCAGCGCCGCCAGCACGAGGGCAAAAATGATAATGCCCATGCTCGAGCTCATATACGTGCCCGTGCGCTTGAGCGCGCCGACGGGATTGCTGTTTTTCTTTTTCATCTTCTCTCGCCCCCTTTACGCGAGCTCCGCAGCGCTGAGCTGGGAGGTCGCGATCTCGCGGTAAACGTCACAGTTTTTCATCAGCTCTTCATGCGTGCCGATGCCCACGGCCTCGCCGCGGTCGAGCACGACGATCTTGTCCGCGTGGCGGATGGTGCTGATGCGCTGCGCAACGATGATCTTCGTCGTGTCGTGCAGCTGCTTACTCAGGCCCTCGCGCAGCTTCGCGTCCGTGCGGTAGTCAAGCGCAGAGAACGAATCGTCGAAGACGAGGATCTCCGGTTTTCTCGCCAGCGCGCGGGCGATGGAAAGGCGCTGCTTCTGGCCGCCGGACATGTTGCGGCCCATCTGCGCCACATGGTGCTGCGTGCCGTCGGGGAGCTTGTCGACAAACTCCTTCGCCTGCGAAAGCTCGACGGCCTGCGCAAGGCCCTCATCGTCCGCCGGCGCTTCGCTCTCGCCAAAGTAGACATTGTCGCGGATGCTGCCGGCGAAGAGCACCGCCTTCTGCGTCACGTAGCCGAGCTTGTTGTAGAGTGTGTCGAACGTGTAGTCCCTGACGTTCACGCCGTCGACAAGCACCTCGCCCTCCGTCGCATCGTAAAAGCGCGGGATCAGGCTCACAAGTGTCGTCTTGCCGCTGCCCGTCGCGCCGATGACGGCAAGCGTCTCGCCCTTGTTCACGCGGAAACTGATGTTCGAAAGTTCATCCTCCGAAGCGTGCGGATAGCGGAACGAAACGTTTTTGAACTCCACTGTGCCGTGCTCTTTGCATTCGCTCACGCTGCCCTCGCGGATATTCGCCTTGCGCTCGAGCACCTCATTGATACGCTCGGCCGAGACCTGCGCCTGCGGCAGCAGCATGAAGATCATCACGAGCATCATAAAAGACATCACCACGTAGGTTGCATACGTGCTGAACACCAGCACGTCGCTGAACATCGTGAGGCGCGCTGCGGAATCGGTCAGCGCGATGTTGTTGACGAGCGCCGCACCCAGCCAGTAGATCGTGAGCGCCAGGCCGTTCATACCGAGCGTCATCGTCGGCTGGACGAGGGCGAAGAGCTTCTGGTTCTTTACCTGCACATTCATCATGTCAAGGCTCGGCTTGTTGAACTTGTCGTTCTGGTACTGCTCGGCGTTGAACGCGTGCACCACGTTGATGCCCGTCAGATTTTCGCGCGCCACACAGTTGATCTGGTCGGTCAGCTTCTGCACGATGCGGAAACGCGGGATGCAGATGCTCATTACCGTTATCACCGTCACGCAGATGACCACGACGAATGCCGCTGTCACGGCGGAGAGTTCCCAGCTCTTGCCGAGAATTTTGATGATGGCCCACACGGCCATGATCGGCGATTTGATCATCATCTGCAGGCCCATCGCCACGATCATCTGAATTTGCGTGATGTCGTTCGTCGTTCTCGTGATGAGGCTGGCGACGGAAAAATCCTGCATCTCCTCGCTGCCGATGTCCATCACGTGGCGGAAGAGCTTTTCGCGCACCGTGAAGCTGAAGCCCGACGCCGCCTTAGCCGCAAGATACCCGCAGCCCACGGCCAGCACGGCGCTTGCGAGCGTGCAGCCAAGCATTTTCACGCCGACGGACAGGATATCCGCCGTCGCCCCCGACGTTTTGATGAGCGTCGTCAGATCGGTCATGTAATCCGGCAGCCGCAGGTCAAAGTAGACCTGCACCGCCACAAGCACGGTGCACAGTAGCACCATGAGCACCTCTTTGCGGCGCATGTTTTTGAGTAGTTTGATCATTGTTGTTTCTCCTGATTTCTTCTTTGGGCCCTCAGCGCTTTTCCTTGCAGATGCAGTTCAGATTGCCATCCATTCTTTCAAGGCAGCGGCGCATCGTCGCCAGATCCTCCTCCGGGATGCCCTCGAGCAGACGTCTTCCGAACTGCCACTGCACCTGCCGTCCGCGCTCAATGAGCGCTTGCGCCTGTTCGGTGCAGATAAGCCGCGTCTGCCGCCGGTCGCCCGGCATCTCCTGCCGCTCAAGAAGGCCGTCATTCACCAGTCTTTCCACGTGCACGGAGACAATACCCGATTTGTGCCCGCGCATGCGGCAGATGTCCTTCGCCGTGTTGTGCTCGGGATTGTTGGCGAGAAAGAGCAGAATGTCCAGCGCCAGCGGCGGCAGGCCTGCCTCCTTGCACAGTGGAGTTAACATAACGTGATAAGCCTGTGTCATCTTGTTGGCGTGGCTGAAAAGCGTTGCCCCGCGCATCGGTTCCTTCGGCATCATATCGGTTCCTTTCCGACCTCATTCGGTCACGCGCCGCGCTCGCTCGTCATCGAATGATAATCTTCTAATTTTAGAACGTCATCATTATAGTTGTTTCCTTTGCAAAGTCAATAAACAAATTGTGAACGTTCCGAAAAAAAGGCGCGAAAAAGCGCCGCCTTTCGGCAGCGCTTTTTCGTATTCTGTTACAGAGACAGCTGGACAAGGCCGAGGATGAGCATGTGAACTGGATAAAACGCGTAGCAGGCATACTGAAACGCCTTGCTGTGGTGTCCCTGCCGCCCGCGGTAGAGCCAGATGGGCACGAGCGAGAGCAGTGCAAGCCCCTGCTCGCAGACCTCAAACTCCAGTCCGAAAAGCTCGATCGGGAAAATCTGTCCTCCGATGAGCGACACATTGATCCAATAGAGCGCCGCGATCTGCCCGAGCAGCTTCCACCACTCTCTGCCGCGGAGGAAATAGAACACAAACACCGTCAAAACGCCCATGCCGTAATAATCTACCATGCCGAGCGTGCCGAGCGCAAAGCCCAGCACCGTGACCGCAACGCAAGTCAGAAGATAGAGCCATGTCTTCCCCTTTTCCCGCACGGCCTCCATCGCCCGAATGCCGAGAAGGCCGATGAGCAGCGTCCAGATGACATTCTGGTGCACAGGGTAGAACCACGTGCCGCCGTACATCAGGTCAAAGGGAATTTCCGACAGCAACGCAAAAATCAGCATCCGCTGCGCGTATTTTTTGAAACTGTGCGTGTGGAAGAAGCCCTCCACCGCCATGAAGGCAAAAATGGGGAACGCGAGACGTCCCACGCAGGTCATCCACTCCTGCGAAAGAAAAAGCGTCGCCCACAGGTGGTCGAGCAGCATGAAGGCCATCGCTAAAATGTGCAGCGCCGCGGCGCTGAGGTCAAACTGTTTTTTCATTGATCTCTCCTGGTGATTTCTTTCTTTCCCCCGCTGTTGCGCAGAGTTATTTTATTTTATCAGATCTCGCGTCAAAAGTCACGCTTAATTTTTGCGTTTCTTTCTCTGCAAAAAATACCGGCGGGCAAAATGCCCGCCGGTACGTTTCAGTTTTACCCCAGAATGGCCTTCAGGTCCTCCTCTGGCGTCGTAATGGGCGCGATGCCAAAGTTCTTGACAAGGTAGTCGAGCACGTTCGGCGAGAGGAACGCCGGCAGCGTCGGACCGAGGCGGATGTCCTTGATGCCGAGATACAGCAGCGTCAGCAGGATGCACACCGCCTTCTGCTCGTACCACGAGAGCACCATCGAAAGCGGCAGCTCGTTCACACCGCAGCCAAAGGCGTCGGCGAGCGCCAGCGCGATCTGGATGGCGCTGTAAGCGTCGTTGCACTGGCCGATGTCCAGGATGCGCGGCAGCCCCGCCACCGTGCCAAGATCTAAGTCATTGAAGCGGAACTTGCCGCAGGCCAGCGTCAGCACCATGGTGTCGGGCGGCGTCTGCTTGACGAATTCCGTGTAGTAGTTCCTGCCGGGGCGCGCGCCGTCGCAGCCGCCGACTAAGAAAAAGTGTCGGATCTGGCCGGACTTGACGGCCTCGACCACCTTGTCAGCCACACCCAGCACCGCGCCGCGGGCAAAGCCCGTCGTGACTGTGCTGCCGCCGTTGATGCCGGTGAATGCCTTATCCTCGGCATAGCCGCCCAGTTCCAGCGCCTTTTCGATGACCGGCGTGAAGTCCTTGTCCGCGCCGATATGCTTGAGTTCCGGATATGAGACCGCCGCCGTAGTGAACACGCGGTCGGCATAGCTCGCTTTCGGCGGCATCAGGCAATTCGTGGTGAATAGTACGGGCGCAGGGATGTCGGCAAATTCCTTTTGCTGGTTCTGCCACGCCGTGCCGAAATTGCCCTTGAGATGGGCATACTTTTTAAGGCCCGGGTAGCCGTGCGCGGGCAGCATCTCGCTGTGCGTATAGATGTTGATGCCCTTGCCCTCCGTCTGCTCGAGCAGGCGCTTCAAGTCGTGCAGGTCGTGGCCGGAAACCACGATGAACGGTCCCTTTTCCACCGTCATCGGCACGGTGGTCGGCTCTGGCGTGCCGTAGGTCTCCGTGTTGGCCTTGTCGAGCAGCGCCATGCAGCGGTAGTTTTTCTCGCCGACCTCCAGCACAAGGGGGAGCAGGTCATCCATCCCCCAGTCCTCGCCGATGGCAAACAATGCCTTGGCAAAAAACCGGTTGACCTCGCCGTCCGTATAGTCCAGCACCATCGCGTGGTAGGCGTACGCCGCCATGCCGCGGATACCGAACAGGATGAGCGACTTGAGGCTGCGGATATCCTCGTCCGCCGTCCAGAGCTGCGCAATGTCGTAGTCGTCGTTGTGCCCGCAGGGCGACATGCAGGACGCGCAGTCCGGCACAAGGCGGCTCTTCTCCGCCTTCACGCGTGCAGTCACATCGCGGATGGCCGCTTCGTCAAAGTTCACATTCGTGAGCGTAGTGAAAAGCGCCTCGATGATGATCTTCCATGTGCCCTCGTTCACGCCGGGGCTGCCGTCCGCAGCGCGGGCAAGGCCGATGAGCGCGCCGGTCAGCTCGTCCTGCAAATTTGCCGTCTCGGCGCTCTTTCCGCACACACCCGCGCTGCCGGTGCAGCCCGTGCAGTGCGCCGCCTGCTCGCACTGAAAACAAAACATCTTGTTGTCCACCGAAAAAATCCTCCTCATTCTGTGGTCTTATCGATCATAGGATGACTCAAATCGTATCCAGTATTCTCCCGTCCGTCGCGATCGTCACGACCTGCCAGGGGATGAATTTACCGCTATTTTGCAGCGCGGTCTTTGCCGCGTGCTCGAGCCCGCCGCAGCACGGGACCTCCATTCGCACGACCGTCACGCTCTTGATGTCATTTTTTGCGATGATCTCAGTCAGCTTTTCGCTGTAATCCACGCTGTCGAGCTTCGGGCAGCCGACGAGCGTAATGTGGCCCTTGATGAATTTCTCGTGGAAGGCCGCGTAGGCGTACGCCGTGCAGTCCGCCGCGATGAGCAGCTTTGCGCCGGAGAAGTACGGTGCGTTCACGGGCACGAGCTTGATCTGCACCGGCCACTGGGAGAGCTGGCTCTCCTGCGCAGCAGGAGCCGCCGTTTCAGATGCCGCCTTGTGCGCAAAGGTCTTGAGCTGCATGCCGGGACAGCTGTGGTGCAGTGTCATCCCCTCCTTCTGCATTCTCTTCTGCTTGTTTTCAAGCACCGCCTGCTCGTCGTAGGCCGCGGCCTCACGCTCGACAAAGGAAATCGCGCCGGTCGGGCACGTCGGCAGGCAGTCGCCCAGGCCATCGCAGTAGTCGTCGCGCATCAGCTGCGCCTTGCCGTTTACCATGGCGATAGCGCCCTCGTGGCACGCCGCGGCGCAGGCGCCGCAGCCGTTGCATTTATTTTGATCGATCTCAATGATTCTCCGTTTCATTGCAATACCTCCTTGCGTTTTCAAGCGTATTATAGTAGAATGCGGCCAGCAAGTCGGTTGAATTTTCAACGAAAGGCGTTTTTTATGAAAGAATTTTTTCCCATTCTCGCCGCCTCTCCGCTCTTTTCCGGTGTCACAGAGGACGAGCTCGACGCGATGCTCACCTGCCTTGCGGCGAAGACCGAGCAATTCCCCAAGGACATGTTTCTCCTTCATCCCGGTGACACGGTCGAGGAGATCGGCATGGTGCTCTCCGGCTGCGCGCTCGTCGTGCAGGAGGATATCTGGGGCAACCGCAACATTCTCTCCCGCACTGCGCCGGGGCAGACTTACGCCGCGGCCTTCGCCTGCGCGCCAAACAGTGTCTCCAATGTGAGCGTCGTGACCGAAACGCCGACGACGGTGCTGTTTTTGAACGTCAAGCGCCTTTTGACGGTCTGTCCCTCCGCCTGCGCGCACCACAGCCGCATCATCCGAAACCTTCTGAGCGACCTTGCGGGAAAAAACCTGCTGCTCAATGAAAAACTCACGCACATCGCCCAGCGCACGACGCGCGCCAAGCTCATGTCCTATCTCTCCGCCGAGGCGCAGCGGCGCGGCGCGGTCGAGTTCGACATCCCATTCTCCCGCCAGCAGTTAGCGGACTTTCTCGCCGTTGAGCGCAGCGGACTGTCGCTCGAGCTTGGAAAGATGAAAAAGGACGGACTTCTGGACTATCATAAAGAGCACTTCGTGCTGAATATCTGAATTTTGCAAAAAAGGAGTTCCTCTTACCTTCAAGAGGAACTCCCTTTTCATTTTGTTCTCGCTTTATGCAGCGAGCTTTGCGTAGCGCATCAACATTGTCGCCATCTGCGCACGCGTGGCTTCGCCTTGCGGGACGAGACTTCCATCCATGCCGTTCACAATGCCTGCTGCGACTGCCCAACGCATCGCCTCGGCCGCGTAAGGACTAACGTTTGCTCCATCGGCAAACGCGCTGAGATCCGCCTGCGCGTCCGCCTTGACCATTCCTCGCTCTTTTGCGTAGCGGTAAAGCATTGTTGCCAGCTGCTCGCGCGTGATCTTGCCGTCCGGGCTCGTGCCGTCGGACACGCCATGCTTGACCGCCCAATCCTGCGCGGCGGCATACCACGCACCCGTGCTGTTCGTGTCCGCGCTGTCCATGCGGGCCAAAATCGTCCAGAGCATCGCGCGGGTCGTGGCGGCGTTCGGCTCAAAGCCCTTGCCCGTGCCGCTCATCAGCTTTTCCTCGGTCACGAACTGCACGGCCCCGCTGTACCAGTCACCCTCCTGCACGTCGGGATATCGGTTGACATAACTTCCGTCATCTGGCTGCGGATCGTCGGTCTTGCCGTTATCCGCGGGCTTGGACGAGGGCGCGGACGTGCCGATCCTCGTGATCGTATACTCGCCGCCCATCGTGACGGTGAAGCTGATCTTTCCGTCTGTGAGGGTAGATTCGATCCGAACACCGTTCGGATCGGTAACGTCTGCGCGCGCGTAGTCGCAGGCCACCGTCAGCGTGGGTTGTTTCGATGCCAGAATTTCATCGTTTGCACCCTTACTGCTCAATGTAACGGTCATCGTACTGCCGTTTTCCTCCACGGTCACCTCAGGGTCGAACTGCGCGGAACTGCCGCCGTCATCATCCGCCAGCGCGAAGGTCGCAAGGCTCAACGACAGCGTCAGCGCCAGGAGAAAGGAAAGTAACTTTTTCATATGCCGCCTCCTTAATGTTCCGTCTCAGCGGCCGAAGCGCTGAACTCAAACGTGCCGACCGCCGTATCAGTCTCGCTGTCGTAGGAGCTGAAGCGCAGCCCGTCCAGCTCGTTTTCGCTGATGGTCACGCCCTGCTGCACATAAGAGGGATAGTAGGGATCGTTGTCCGGCCACCACTGCGGGCAGAAATTGGGGTCGCGCCAGTTGGGATAGAAGAACGAAACGCATTCCTGCGTTCTGGCCAGCGGGTATGCCATTGTCTTAGATTCCCCGTCAAACCACGGCAGGAAATCGATGTACTGCGCTTTGCCGTTATTAAGCGCATTGTAGTTCGCCGTTTCGTTAAATTCCGGCATTTCCTCATATGCGCAGATATCCCCGTTCTTATTGTGATAGAAATTCAGCACACTCTCATCACCGTCGACCGCATACCACAGTGTCGGTGCCGACGGAGTTGCGCCGACTGCCACATCATAGTCATGATAGAAGAAGTTCTGCGACATCCAGAGCGTCATACCGGAATCATTGATCAGATCGTACTCATTGTTCACAAAGCAGTTGTGTGTATTTTCCAGTGCCGCCAGCGGGCATTTATCTACCTGTACGGCAATATCATTACGCACAAACCAGTTGTCGAGCATCTGGAGGTTGCCGCCGTCGAGCCCCATCATACGGATTCCGATATGATTATCGAGAAACACTGAATGATTTGCCGCCCAAGACGAGCGATCTTCACTGCTAACGGCGCAGTAATAGCCTTCCAGAATACAGTAGCGCGGGATTCCCTCACCCGAACCGTATACAGCGGCGTTCGATAAACCGGCGTTTGGCGTTTCGGCTCCCCATGTTTCCTTATCCTTGCCCGCGCCGACGAAGTGAATCAAAATCAGATCGCAGTCTGCTCCCTTAAGTTCAACGCCGCCTTTGATCGTGGTGGAGATCACCCCCTGCTTATTGCCTGCACCAACAAGGTTGACAAAGCATCTCGTTTTCGGAATGATAATTTTTCCTTCAATCGTACCGGCTGGCAAGAAAAATTCCACTGCCTGAATTTCGTTGTCCGGAACTGACTCGTATTCTTCCAGCTTCTTCTCAATCAGTCTACTGATCTCATCCGCATCTCTCGTTTCCAGCGTCAAGCTGTCCTTTTGCATATTCTGGTACTCTTCAGAGCTAAAGCTACGGGCAACCACTATTTCACCCTCGCCTGTCTTTTTTACAAGCTGCGCTTCATAGGCCCACCAGCCCGCGGTCGTCGGGTCGCCATAGTAGATGTGTTCCCAATCCAACGCTACATTTTCGCTCTCGGACGAAAGGCATTCTCTCTCCACCGTTTCTCTCGTCGGATAGTTCTCATTCCCGTCGATGGGATGCAGCACCACCTTGAACTCATAACCGTCCTTTATCATCTCCTGTCGGATATCTTCTCTAACGAGATAGGACGCATCCTCAGAACCAGCCATGCCGGATACAAGCTGAAACACCCTTGTGGAAATATACATGTGGTCATTCTCGCCCTTTGCAAGGCCGCGGCTGCCGTTGCCCTTAGGGGTGAGGTCGTTCAGCGTTCTTTTCCACTCACAGGCAGCAAGATAATATTCATTGTCTGAATTCTCCGGCCAGTTAATCTTTACAACGTTACTGCGGTAGGTTTCTCCGCCCATTTTAATGATCAACTCACCGTTATCAACTTCTGCATCAATAAAGTCACCATCACTCACTTGACTGCCGTGAGCGGCAAGCACCTTGATATCAACTCTGCTCGTGTTCTTGCCGTCGCTATACTGAATCCAGCCGCTCGCACTGCCGTTTTCCGGTGCAGAGACCGTAATTTTCCACATGAAAACATCATGGCCTTCATCGTCTTCGAATCGGTCCTGTTCAATGCTTTGTACGGTCGTCCCATCCACGCTCAGCCGATTTTCGTACTTTTCGCCAAGCCGCCAGTCGCTATTGTTGCTCTCATCCCGGAGACGCAGCTCAACATCATAAGTACCCGCGCCAAAGGTAAGGCTTCTCACATATGAACCGTCATAGTTCACTTCCAGCTGTCCAGACGGCTGCGGAGCAGGCCGTACTTTGATGTTCACACGGTTGTTCTCATCCTCGCCGTACTGGATCCAACTGCTCGCCCCTTCTTCGGCACTTTCTTTGATAATAATACGCCACAACTGGTCGGAATCTTCATCATCTTTTTCCACTGGAACAATGTTTGCAATTACTCCGTTTTCAAATTTAATCGAAGAATTGCTGTCAATAAGATTCCATCCATTTTCGGTTCGAACCATCAGTGCAACCACATTATCAGGACCGACAGGAAGCGCAAGAGTACTGCCAGCAGCGTAATTCTCTCCATCGTACTGCACTACGAACGTACCGGGCTGCATATCATCGCTTCCCTGAGAAGAATCGTCAACCACAGTGACAGTGACCCGATTTGTCGTATCAGTTCCATACTGGATATACCCAGAGTCGCCGACACTTCCGGCAATTACAATTTTCCAAAATCCAATCGTCTCATTGCTGTTCTCTGGATTTTCCTCTAGTGAATAAGCAATGCTTTTGACCACAGTGCCATCAACCTGCAAATTAACTTTATCCGCTTTTTCCAGCCAGCGCGCACCATCGGTATCATTACGCCAAAGGCGCAGTTCTATCTTATGTTCACCGACAGGCATTGACTTTCCATTGCCAATCGAACCATCATACCGCATTTCAAGATTTCCCTCGTAAACCTCTGCGGTTGTGCTCACTCCTGCATTCCCCGCTACCGCGGCGATAGGTAATAGGCTTACTACCATCACCAGCGCTAACAGCATGCTCAGTGCTCTATGCTTCATATGTGTTCTCCTCATTTCCTATAAATTTCCGGGGTCTGTACATTCTTTATCAGCATACACGCTTCCGTGCGGGAAAACAATATGCTGGGAGCATACCCTTTGCAAAAAAGGAGGAAACGTCGCGTTTCCTCCTTTTTCTCTTTAATTGTCCGCCGTTACGATCTGCGAGAGGTCGACGGCGTATCCCGCCGTGTTTTCGACGTTTACCCCGTTGCCGCGGAACACGCAGTTATTGAAATCCAGCGTCTCTGTGCCCGGCATTGCGGCGATGCGCACGGCGGTACCGTTATCTTCGTACACGCTGTCGCCATAGTAGCTGCCCGAGCACGTCGCGCCGCCGCGGTTATCGAGCCACAGCCCCACGCCGTTGCCGCGGAACGTGCAGCCCGTGGCGTTGACCCAACTGCCGAGGCCGCCGTAAGCGCCGATCTCCCAGTTTTCAAAAGTGCAGCGGTGCAGGAACGCTCCCTCGCTCGCGGAAAGGCCGATGCCCGTGCCGTCGCCCACAAAGCGGACGTTCGTGATGTTTGAGGGGTGAATGCCGCGCGTCGCGATCGTCACCGTGCCGGTGAACGTCGTGCCGCCCTCGCTGCCGACCAGATCGCAGCAGAAATTTTTCATCGTCAGACCGCCCTCGTACGTCACCGCGGGCAGCTGCAAAATGTAGACCGACTTTCGATCCGCCTCGTGCGCGAGGGTGTCGAGCAGCACGTTCAGATCGTCGACCGTCGCCATCGGGTAGTCATTTTCGGTCAGCGTCACGACCGGGACGCGCGTAATCTTGACCGTGTGGCGCAGGCGCAGCGTGTCACCGTTTTTGAGGTAGATCGTCCAGATGACGTTGCCCTCCCCCTCCTTGAGCTGCTCGGTGTGATAGCTCGGGATGGCCTCGATCGCCGCGTTAGAGTTCGTCGGGATACATGTCTCGTCGATCTGCAAAAGCGTGATGCCATCGCACAGCGTGGTCGTCACCTCGTAGTGATCCACAAGGGCGAGAAATTCATTCTTCTTGTCCACGCCGCCGCCATTGTCGACAAAAACGCGGGAGCTCGACACCTGGCCGCGCACCTGATCCTCGCGGACCTCTACGGTGAAAAGCGGCTGGCCGAAAAACGGCGCGCCTCCCTGCGATTCAAAGCTCAGCGCCAGATGGAATGTCTGCCCGTCCGTTTCGTAGGTGAGCTCCGCGCCCTGCGCGTCGATGATCTTTCCTCGGTTGGCAAATCCAACCGCCGTCAATGTCACCACCAATATCACCGCCAGCAGGAGCGCCGCGGTGATGCGCCTGCGGCGTTTCGGCTTTGGCATTTCCGCAGGGCGCTTTTCGATCAGCACGCTTTCACAGTAGGGGCAGAACGAAGCGTTTTCGACAAGCATCGCGTCGCAGTGCGGGCAGCGCTTTTCCTCAAAATTCATCTCACAGCACCTCCATCAGCGCTCGCGCGCTCTGATAGCGCTGCTCCGGCGCGGTCATCGTGCATTTGCGTACGATGCGGCCCATTTTCCCCGCCGCCATCTCGCGCGAGGGGTGCTTGCCCGTAAGCATGATATTGAGCAGCACGCCGAGCGAAAAAATGTCCGCCCGCTCGTCGGACTGGAAGATGCCGTACTGCTCGGGCGCGGCAAAGCCCGTCGTGCCGAGCACCTGCGTGTCGCTCTCGGACTCGTCCTTGTAGATGCGCGCGGCGTCAAAGTCGATGAGCACAGCGTCGCTGCCGCGCAGGATGACGTTTTCCGGTTTGACGTCGCGGTGCACCGCGCCCATCGAGTGCAGCACATGCAGCGCTTGGCAGAGCTGCATCGTGACCTGCCGCGCTTCCCTCTCCGTGAGCCGTGCCCCCATCAGAAGCTCTGCGAGCGTGTCGCCCTGCACGTATTCCTCCAGCACGGCGGTTTGGCCGTCCTGCTCCGCCGCTTCCATGATCTGCGGCAGATGCGGGCACAGCACCGGCAGCAGACGGCGATAGACCTCGCCGCTGCCGCTGTAGCGGCGGAAAACATAGCGCGTGCCGCTTTTCTTATGCCGCACGACGCTGACCGTGCCGCGTGGGCTCTGCTTCAGCACGCGGAGCGTGTCGTATTCGGTTGTCACAGCCTCTAAAAGGCTCTCGTACAGCGTCATAAATTTCACGCCCTATGCAGCCAGCATATTGTTTTCGCCTGTTGAAAACGGTAAAATAAACACGAAGTATTATACTGGGGACTTGAATTTTTGTAAAGGCGGAAGATGGATGAAGACGAAGATGGAACGAAGAAACACTGACGATCTGCGCAGCGAGCTGATGGACGCCCCTGATCTGACGACATTTCTTGCGGCAAACGAGGACAACTTTTCCTCGGCAAGCGCCGTGGCGCGACTCAACGAAATGCTTGAAAAGAAGGGTCTTTCCAAGGCCGCGCTCGCCAAGCAGTCCGGCATGAGCGAAATATACTTGCACCAGATTTTTGCGGGACGGCGCAATCCCTCGCGCAGCCGCATGCTGTGCCTGTGCTTTGGATTGAGCGCCTCGCTAGAGGAGACGCAGGAGCTTCTGCGCCTGTGCGGCCTCGCCGAGCTCTATCCCAAGGTCCGGCGCGACGCGATCATCATTTACGGGCTGCTGCACGGCATGGACCTTTTCGCCGTCAACGACCGGCTGTTCTCCGAGGACGAGGAAACGCTGTTCTGACACTTATACGCTGAAAAGCGACACGACCAGACAAAAAGCACCTGCCTTGAAGGCAGGTGCTTTTTGCTATTCTCTTCCGCCCGACGTTTTCTTCGCGCGCTCCAGTGCGCGCCGCAGCGGCGGGAAGAGCACGAAGACGAGGACCGTATTTGACACGCAGTGGATGACGTCATACGGGATGCCCGAGACCCACCACGAAAACGCCATCTGCCATCCGCCGATAAAAAAATACGGAATGGCGCACAGCGCGCCGAAGCACAGCCCGTGCAGCCCCGCGATGGCCGCCCAGAATGCGCGGCTCTCGCTTCTGCGAAACGGCAGCGCAGCGAGCACGACGATCGGCCAGACGTAGAGATACATCAGGTTCCAAAGCCCCGCGCCGTAGAGCGCGATCTCGAGCAGGGCAAAGCCGAACGCCGGATAAAGCGCCTTCGCGCCGTACACCGCCGTGGCCAAAAGCAGCAGCAGCGTGACGGGATGCACGTTCGGGATAAGGCGCAGGCACTCCTTGCCCGCGACCATCAGCGCGCAGAAAAGCGACAGCTCCGCGATCTCGCGGATGCTGAGTCTTGCGGACTTACCAGCCGACATTCAGCACAAAGTCGTACACATCGCCGTCCGCGACGGGCTGGCTGTCCACGCCGAGCTCGGCAAACGTGCCGTTCACGCTGTAGCCCCACCACTGCTGCTCGTTCTCGTCGGCGGTCTCGCCGTCCACAGTCAACACATAGAGGCCGTACTCGCTCTCTGTGCCCTCGATGAGGTCTTCCTGCTCGAGCGCGCCGCGCAGGTACTCTTCGTCGGTGTGGATGGTGAAGGTCGTGTCATCGCCGTTCAGGTGGTCGACGTTGACGGTGATCTCCTTACCGCCCTGCTGCGTCTCCGGCTTGTTTGTCTGCCAAATGACGAGCGCGGCAGCCGCCAGCACAAGCACGATGATGAGGGCGATGACGCCTTTGTTGTTTTTCTTCTGCATTTTGCTTTCTCCTTCTCTTGCTGAAAAATGCCGCCTTTGAGCGGCAAAGCGAAGCATTCGATGCCTTTGAACGTTGCGTCGTATTTTACCGCCAAAGCGGCAAAATGTAAAGCCCCAGCCGTCGCGCCGATCCTCCGCCTTTTTTCCGTGCAAAAGGCTTTGCGCATCGCCGCACGATGCGGTATAATAAATTTTGCGTTCCGCCCGCTTTCGGGCGGACATTGCTGATTCACTTGACCGCGCCGCTTCGGCGCCCGATATACGAAAGGAACATTTTATGGATCTCATTCAGGCCCTTGCTGCCGAGCTCGGCAAAGACCCCCGGCACGTTGAAAACGTCGTGCATCTGCTCGACGAGGGCAACACCATCCCCTTTATCGCCCGCTACCGCAAGGAGCTCCACGGTGCAATGGACGATACCTCTCTGCGCACGCTCGAAGAGCGGCTCCAATACCTCCGCGGTCTTGAAGAGCGCCGCGAAGCGGTGAAAAAGTCTATCGACGAGCAGGGCAAGCTGACCGATGAGCTCGCTGCCGCCATCGACAGCGCCAAAACGCTCGCCGAGGTCGAAGACCTCTACCGCCCCTACAAGCAAAAGCGCCGCACCCGCGCGACCGCCGCGCGGGAGAAGGGGCTTGAGCCGCTTGCGGCGCTGCTCTTTGCGCAGGAGCGCGGCTGTCCCCGCCCCGAAGACGCCGCGCGCGACTTTGTCGACCCCGAAAAGGGCATCGAGACGGTCGAGGACGCCCTGCAGGGCGCGAGCGACATCATCGCTGAGCAGATCTCTGACGACGCCGCCATCCGCAAGAGCCTTCGCGCGCTCATTTCCCGTCAGGGCCAGCTTGTGAGCAGGGCCGCGACCGAGGACGACAGCGTCTATCGCCTATACTACGATTTTACGCAGTCTGTCGCCCGCTTGCAGGGGCATCAGGTGCTCGCCATCAATCGCGGCGAAAAAGAAGGCATTTTGAAGGTCTCCATCACGCTCGACCGCGAGCAGGCGCTCCCGCTGCTGCGCCGTGCAGTCGTGAAGCCCGGCTCCGCCGCCATGGAATTCGTCAAGTCCGCCGCCGAGGACGCCTACGACCGTCTCATCTTCCCCTCGCTCGAGCGCGAGGTGCGGAATCAGCTCACTGAGCAGGCAGACGAGGGTGCCATCGGCCAGTTTGCGCTCAACTTAAAGCCGCTTTTGATGCAGCCGCCGGTCAAGGGCAAGGTCACGATGGGCCTTGATCCCGGTTACCGCATGGGCTGCAAGGTCGCCGTCGTGGACGGCACAGGCAAGGTGCTCGATACCGCCGTGGTCTACCCGACCTACGGCGAGCGGCAGAAAAATGAAGCCATCGCCGCGCTGGCAACGCTCATCAAAAAGCACGGTGTGGAGCACATCGCCATCGGCAACGGCACGGCCAGCCGCGAGACCGAACAGATGGCCGTCGAGCTCATCCGTCAGGTGAACGAGGGCGGTGCGCACGTGAGCTACATGATCGTCTCTGAGGCGGGCGCGTCCGTGTACTCGGCGAGCAAGCTCGCCGCCGAGGAATTCCCGCAGTACGATGTGAACCTCCGCTCGGCCGTGTCCATCGCGCGGAGATTACAGGACCCGCTTGCCGAGCTCGTAAAGATCGACCCCAAGGCCATCGGCGTGGGGCAGTATCAGCACGACATGCCGCAAAAGCAGCTCGACGAGGCGCTGAACGGCGTGGTCGAGGACTGCGTCAACGCCGTCGGCGTGGATATCAACACGGCGTCGCCGTCACTTTTGCAGCGCGTCGCGGGCCTGAACGGCACAACGGCGAAAAATGTCGTCTCGTACCGCGAGGAGAACGGCGCGTTCACCTCACGCGCGCAGATCAAGAAAGTGCCAAAGCTCGGCCCCAAGGCCTTCCAGCAGTGCGCAGGCTTCCTGCGCGTGCCGGAGAGCAGGAGCGTTCTCGACAACACCGCCGTCCACCCCGAGAGCTATGACGCCACGAAGGCGCTGCTCGACCTGACCGGCCACACGCTCGCCGACGTGAAGGGCGGCAGGCTCGCCGATCTGCCCGATCGCATCAAGGCCTACGGCGAGGACAAGGCCGCGGGTGAGATCGGCGTCGGCGTTCCCACGCTGCGCGATATCGTCTCGGAGCTCTTAAAGCCCGGCCGCGACGTGCGCGACGAGCTGCCAAAGCCCATCCTGCGCACCGACGTTCTTGAAATGAAAGACCTAAAGCCCGGCATGGTGCTGACCGGCACGGTGCGCAACGTCATCGACTTCGGCGTGTTCGTGGACATCGGCGTGCATCAGGATGGACTTGTCCACATCTCGCAGGTGTCGAACAAGTTCATCAAGCACCCGTCCGAGGTCGTGTCCGTCGGCGACGTTGTCAAGGTCGTCGTGCTGGAAGTCGACGAGAAGAAAAAGCGCATCAGCCTCTCCATGAAGCAGGCGAAATAAGTTTCGTCCTGCAGTTGACATAAAAACTCCCACGGTTCCGGTGATACCGGAACCGTGGGAGTTTTTCCATTTTATCGTACGCTGATTTACAGCAAATCAGCCAGCTCCAGCACGAGCTTTTCGCTCTTTTCCCAGCCGAGGCAGGCGTCGGTGATGCTCTTGCCGTAGGTGCCCTCGCTGATCTTCTGGTTGCCGTCCTCGATGTAGCTCTCGATCATCAGGCCCTTGATGAGCGCGTCGATGTCATTCGAGTGGCGCTTGGAGTGCAGGACCTCCTTCGCGATGCGGATCTGCTCTAAGTACTGCTTGCCGGAGTTGGCGTGGTTGCAGTCGACGATGCAGGCGGGGTTCTTGATGCCCTTTTCCGCGTACAGCTTGTGCAGCTGCACGAGGTCTTCATAGTGGTAGTTGGGGCGGCTGTCGCCCTTTTCGTTCACATAACCGCGCATGATGGCGTGGGCGTAAGGGTTGCCCGCGGTCTCGACCTCCCAGCCGCGGTAGAGGAACGTGTGGTCGCCCATCGCCGCATAGATGGAGTTCATCATCACGCTCAAATCGCCGCCCGTGGGGTTCTTCATGCCGACGGGCACGTCAATACCGCTCGCAACCAGGCGGTGCTGCTGATTCTCGACCGAGCGCGCGCCGACAGCGACATAGCCCAGAATGTCGGAGAGATAGCGGTAGTTTTCGGGATAGAGCATCTCGTCGGCGCAGGCAAAGCCGGTCTCCTGCACCGCGCGGGTGTGGAGACGGCGGATGGCGATGATGCCCTCGAGCATGTCGGGCTTCTTGCTCGGGTCGGGCTGGTGGAGCATGCCCTTGTAGCCCGAGCCGTTGGTGCGCGGCTTGTTCGTGTAGATGCGCGGGACGATCAGGATCTTATCCTTGACCTTTTCCTGCAGGGGGACGAGGCGGCAGACATAGTCCATCACGCTGTCCTCGCGGTCGGCAGAGCAGGGGCCGATGATGAGCATCAGGCGGCTGTCACGCCCGTCGAGGATCGCGCGCATCTCTTCCACGCGCGCCTCACGCACCTTGGCGACCTCTTCCGTGACGGGGAACTCATTTTTAATGTCCATCGGGATGGGCAGTTTACGGATGAATTTTGCATTTTGCTGCATAATGAATACTCCTTGTCAATAATTGACCGATATTGTCTATTATTCTACAGCGTTCCCCGCGGTTCTGCAAGCGCGATTTCATAGCGGACTGTATAAAGATTCGAAAACGGCACATGCAAATTCTATCGAATCTCGAAAACGGCGGTCAATTCCGCCCGAGCCGCTTCCAACGGCTGTGCAGCCGCGCTCCTTATTTCGTTTTTTGTTGCCGTGAACCTCATTCGTATAAACGCAGATGTGTTTCATGCCGGTACAGTGCATCAATTTCCCGTTTGGTTTTATTTTCCCCTTTCACACATTTTGAGCGTTTTCTAAACTTTTTATTGATATTTATGTATTTTAAACCGTCAAATTATCCGTTTTCATAACATTTTTATCGGTTGAAATGTGAAAATTATCTCATTTGACTGAATTTAACAACTCCTTTTCGCGATTCCGGATTAGACTGCTGATTGAAAGGGTACGCGGCAGAGTGGTATGTGGCTGCCGCGCGCCGAACCGGACACATAAAAGGAGGAATCATTATGCTGACGATCGAACTCAACATGTACCACGCTGTTGCTCTGGGTGCTTTCCTGTTCTGGCTGGGCGGCGTCATCACCGACAAGGTCTCGCTGCTCAGCCGCTACTGCATCCCCGCTCCGCTGGTCGGCGGACTGTGCTTTTCCATCCTCAACTGCATTCTCTATTCCACGGGCATCGCGTCCATCAACTTCGACGCGACGCTGCAAACCGTCTTTATGATCATGTTCTTCACCACCGTCGGCTTCACGGTCAGTATCCCCGCGCTGCTCAAGGGCGGCAAAGCTGTCATCCTGTGCCTTGCCATCTCCATTGTGATGATCCCGCTGCAAAACTTCCTTGGCGGCGGCGTGATGGCGCTCTTCGGGCGCGATCCGCTGCTCGGTATCGGCTGCGGCTCCATCGCTCTGGTCGGCGGCCCTGGCACGGCGGCGGCGTTCGGCCCGGACCTTGAGGCCGCTGGCGCGGTCGGCGGCAGCGTCGTCTCCATCGCGGCAGCGACTTTCGGCCTTGTGGCCGGATCACTCATGGGCGGCCCAACGGCAAAGTGTCTCATCGAAAAGCATGATCTGCGTCCCGCTCCGGCGACTGTCGTCGGCGCAGCCCCCTCTGCCGCCCTTGCGACCGACATGGCCAGCGAGGACGAGCGCTTCATCTCCGACAGCCCGCGTTTTGTCAAGGGCTTCATGCTGCTGCTTCTCGCCGTCGGCATCGGCAATCAGGTCAGCGTATGGCTCACGGCGCTCACCGGCCTCACCTTCCCCGCTTACATCGGCGCGATGCTCGTCGCCGTGGTCGTCCGCAACGTGATGGACGGCGTACATGTCTCCTACCCTGCCGAAGAGATCGACACCATGGGCAATATGTTCCTCTCGATCTTCCTCGCCATGGCGCTCGCTGGCCTCAAGCTCTGGGAGCTCGTCGACCTTGCGATGCCGATGGTCATCTGCCTTGTGCTCCAGTGCGTTGTGATGTTCCTCTTCTCCTACTTCGTGGTCTTCAACGTCATGGGCCGCAATTACGACGCGGCGGTCATGACCGCTGGCTTCATCGGCTTCGCCATGGGCGCAACCTCGAACGCCATGGCCAACATGCAGGTCGTGACGAAGAAATACGGTCCTTCGCCGGTGGCGTACTTTGCCATCCCGATGGTCGGCGGCATGTTCATTGACTTCTTCAATGCCGTTCTAATTGCCGCCAACATCGGCTGGTGGACGTAAGCGAGGTGAGACCATGAGCTATCTGCTCGACGGCATCCGCGCGGTCACACCGCAGCAGTGCGTGATGTATGTGGTGGGCGCGCTGCTCATCTATCTCGCCATCAAAAAGGACTATGAACCCTCGCTTCTGCTGCCGATGGGCTTCGGCGCGATCCTCGTGAACCTTCCGATGTCCGGTGTCCTCAACCAGATGGTCGCGGGCGTGGGCGAGAGTCAGGGGATCATTCAGTGGCTCTTTGAAACGACGATCGAGGCGAGCGAGGCGCTGCCGCTGCTGCTGTTCATCGGCATCGGCGCGATGATCGACTTCGGCCCGCTGCTTTCAAACCCGAAGATGTTCCTCTTCGGCGCGGCGGCGCAGTTCGGCATCTTCTTTGCGATGATCGCGGCGGTCATGCTGGGCTTTGACTTGAAGGACGCGGCCTCCATCGGCATCATCGGCGCGGCGGACGGCCCGACGTCGATCCTTGTTTCACAGGTCTTACACTCTAATTATATCGGCCCCATCGCTGTCGCGGCGTACTCGTACATGGCGCTCGTGCCGATCATCCAGCCGTTCGCCATCAAGCTCGTGACCACCAAGAAAGAGCGTGCGATGCACATGCCCTACAACCCCAAGCACGTCTCCCGTTCGCTGCGCATCTGCTTCCCCATCATGGTCACGATCATCGCGGGCTTCATCGCGCCGATGTCCGTCTCGCTTGTGGGCTTTCTGATGTTCGGCAACCTGCTGCGCGAGTGCGGCTGCTTGGAGCGTCTTTCCCAGACGGCGCAGAACGATTTGGCGAACCTCATCACGCTGCTTCTCGGCATCACGATCTCGTTCTCGATGCAGGCCGACCAGTTCGTCAATCTCAAAACGCTCATCATCATGGCGCTGGGTCTTGTCGCCTTCGTCTTTGACTCCATCGCGGGCGTGATGTTTGCAAAGCTTCTGAACCTCTTCTGCAAGAACAAGGTGAATCCGATGGTCGGTGCGGCCGGTATCTCGGCCTTCCCGATGTCCGCGCGCGTCATCCAGAAGATGGGGCAGGAGGCGGACTGCACCAATCACCTGCTGATGCACGCCGTCGGCGCGAACGTCGCCGGTCAGATCGCATCGGTGCTCGCAGGCGGCATGATCCTCAATCTCGTGCCGCAGCTCATGGGTTAAGGAGGAACGCACTATGACAAATCTTGAGATCGCGCTGCTCATCACGGGGCAGGGAATGCTCGGCATCTTCGCCGTGATGGCGCTGATCACCACCGCCGTTGCCATCTTCACTCGCGCCGCAAAGTAGCGCTTTGCGATCAAAGGCTGATTTATATTTTGAAATTCAGCACACGAGGGAAGGGATGTCAGAGCTCGTATCACTGCTGCACA